>Ga0210402_10002654_pt1 | contig 17273 bp, 12 predicted proteins | sample IncBWC7MmetaG_FD_161055 | JGI IMG/M metagenome (GOLD analysis project Ga0210402, IMG submission 161055) | Forest soil microbial communities from Barre Woods Harvard Forest LTER site, Petersham, Massachusetts, United States - Inc-BW-C-7-M | ecosystem: Environmental > Terrestrial > Soil >... | reverse complement strand
CGGTCGTAATCGCGCTTTGCATTGGCCAGCAGCGACTGATCCTTGGCCTTGGTGGCCAGCGCCTGATCGTACGCCGCCTGATTCGGACGCGGATCGATCTGTGCCAGCAGATCGCCCTTGCGCACAGTTTGTCCTTCGGTGAACGCAATTCTCTGCAGCTCGCCATCGACGCGGGCGGTCACCGTCACCGTGTAGAAGGCCTGCACGGTGCCGAGTCCCTGAAGATATATCGGCACATCGGCGTGGCTGACGGCGGCCGTATTCACCGCAATCGCCTGCGGGGCGGCGCCGGTCGCGGCATCGGCCGGCTTGTGCACGATGCGCCAGGTCAGCACCAGCAGCGCGGCCAAGCTCACGCCGATGAGCGCCGCGCGCTTTTGAGTTTTCGAGAATTGATCCATCTAAAGATTATCCTTGTTGCCATCCGCCGCCGAGTGCGGTGAATAAATCCACCAGCGACTGCAGATGTAAATATTGCACTTGCACCAGTTCATCCTGGGCGCTGAACAGGGCGTTTTCCGTATTCAGGACGGTCAAGATGTTGACCACGCCGGCCGACATCTGCGTCTGCGCGAACTGGAACGCGCGGCGCGCCTTGTCGACTGCATCCTGCTGTCGTGCCTGCTGCTCCTGGGTCTGCTGAGTCGCGACCAGTGCGTCCTCGACATTGCTGAACGCCGATATCACGGTTTTGTGATAGGTGCTCAGCAACTCAGCATATTGGGCATTGCTGAAGGCGACCTGACCGCGCAGCGCCCCGCCGTGAAAAATCGGCTGCGTCAGTCCCGCGGTCAAGGCGTACAGGCGGCTGGCAGGACTGAAGAGCGAGGCCAACGCCGAACTCTCATAGCCGCCACTGGCGGTCAACTGTATCGCGGGGAACAGGGCGGCGCGAGCCACGGTGATATCGGCATTGGCGGCGATCAAATGCTGTTCCGCTTGCGCCACATCGGGACGCCGCGCCAGCAGCTGCGAAGGCAAGCCCGGGGCCACCGCCGGCCTTGTCAGGGCGGTGAGCGTGCCGGCGTCCACATCGACCGTTTCCGGTGTTTTGCCGATCAATACGGCCAGGGCATTCACGGTCTGGCGAAACTGCTGCAGCAAGGGCGGGATGGCCGCATCCAACAGGGCCACGGCGGTCTCCTGCTGTGCGACATCAAGTCCCGTGGCGATGCCGGCCGTTTCTTGCAGGCGCAGACCATCCAGTACTTTCCGCCCATTCTCAAGATTTTGCCGTGCTACTTCGATCCGATCGCGCAACTCGAGGGCCTGGAAGTAGCTGGTAGCCACGCTGCTGATCACCGTCAGCGCCACGGTTTGCTGATCGAAACGACTGGCCACCGCGGTTGCCCGCGCTGCGGCGCGCGCAGCGCGATTCTTGCCCCAAAAATCGAGCTCGTAGCTCGCGGTGAGTTCGGGGCTGAAGATATTGATTGACCGGGGACCCAGGCCGGACACTTGCGCTCGCTCGCGGGTGGCGGTGGCGCCCAAGTCGAGAGACGGCAGCAGCGGCGCGCCGGCGATGCGCGCCTGCGCGTCCGCCTCTTGAACGCGGGCCACCGCGACGGCGAGGTCGTCGTTGCTGTGCTCTGCCTCCGTGATCAATTCATCGAGCTTCGCAGAGCCAAAGCCATGCCACCAATCGGGCGTCGGCCATACGGCTGTATCCTCGTGGGCTGTTGCGTCACGCCATTTTTCGGGCGCGGCGATGTCCGGCCGCTTATAGGCCGGGCCCACGCTGCAGGCAGCCAGTGCCGCAATCGCGCAGCCGCAAGCAGCCGTTACATATCGGCGTTTCATGGGCGCCACGCTGTGCTTTTGGCGATTAAACGCGAATGGTCGATTTGTTAAGATATGTTAATGTGCGCCGCCGTTTGAACCGTCCGGTCTTCAGGCCTGCAGTGATTTCAATAGGTCGCGCCAGCTGACCACGCCCACCGGCTTGAATTCACCGTCGACGATGGGAATACATGAAATGCGCTGCGTCAGGAACAATTGCACGCAGTCCGCCATCGTGGCTCCCGGATGCAATGTGATCGGGTTTCTGCTCATAATCTGATGAACACGCTTGTTCAGCGTGGCGATGTCCCGGGTGGTTTCCGCGGCGCTGCCAACATAGGGGCTCAATGCTTTGAGCAGGTCGCGATCCGAGACGATGCCTACTAATTTCCTGCGGTCATCGACCACGAGCAGATGATGAAATTTAAGCGTGTCGAATATTTGTTTGACGACATCGAGCCGATCGTCCATTTCCACCGTGACGACTCGTGCGGTCATGATGCTGCGCACGTCCATGGCGCGAAACTATACGCCGCATTCCATCCGGTACCGCAATTGCCGTGAGGCGCCATCTTCGGCGGACGCGCGCCGCGACAATCCTATTGGTGTTGGCTCTCGCCGCGCTCGTGCCGACGGCCCATGCCGCTGACCCACAAGGTTACCGGGTCGATCTCGCATCGGTCGGCAATGATGAGATGGATGCAACCGTCAAATCCACGTCGGATTTGTTATCTCTGCGCTCCTCGGCGCCGGTCAGCCCGTTTGGACTGATCGCGCGCGCGCGCAACGATGCGGATCGCCTGACCACCGTCCTCGAGAGCTTCGGCTACTACGAGTGCCGCATCATCATCAAGATCAACGGGCTGCTGCTGACGGATCCCGGTCTCGGCGATGCCCTGACCGCCCTGCCGAAGGGTGCCGATGCGCAGGTCGCCATAAGCTTTGCCCTGGGGACCCAGTACACCTTGCGGCGCATCGACATCGAGGGTGAACTGCCGGATTCGACGGACGCGCTGAAGATCTTAGGATTGCGCACCGGACAAGCTGCGGTTGCAGCCTCGGTGCTCGCCGCCGGCACCCGCCTGCAGACCGTGCTGCAAGAGGCCGGATACGCCTTCGCCATGGTGCCGCCGCCCGTGGCAATCCAGGCGGCGGATGCCCCGGTCCTCGATCTTACGTTTCATGTGGAGACCGGGCAGAAATTAAACATCGGGGTCATACACTTCCAAGGGCTGCAGCGAGTTCATGAGTCGCTCGCGCGCCGCAGGCTACTGCTGCGTACCGGCGATCGGTACAGTCCCGGCGCGATCGAGCGTGCGCGCCGCGATCTTCTCGCACTGAACGTATTCGCCCAGGTGAGCGTGCAGATCGGCAAGCAGGTCGATGAGTCGGGAGGGGTGCCGATCACATTCGATATCCGCGAGCGGCGGCGGCATGCGGTGAGCTTCACCGCCGCCTATTCGAGCGATCTTGGCGGCAGCGGCGGAGCCGCCTGGACCGACCGCAACGTTTTTGGAAATGGCGAGCAGTTGCGCTTCGCTGCCTCCCTGATCGACCTCGGCGGCAGCAGCAGCACCGGCGCCGGCTACGACACCAGTATCAAGTACCTCATACCGGAGTTCGCTCGGCGGGATCAGTCGCTGCAATTCTCCATAGGCGCACTCAAGCAGTCGCTGCAGGCCTATGATCAAACCTCGAAATCCACGGGCGTCACGTTGAGCCGCCGGCTCTCCAGCGTCTGGACGGTCAGCGCCGGAGTTGCATTCTCCGATGAGCACATCATTCAGGACCTCGAGGTACACGACTACACCCTGATTGCAACGCCGCTGAGCGTCGGCTACGACTCGACCAATCTGGTCTCGCCGCTCGAAGATCCGCTTCATGGGTTTCGCGGGTCAGTGAGCGTGACCCCGACGCTGGCGATCGGCAAGCCAAATGCGATTTTCACCATCACGCAGGTGAAAGTCGCAGCGTTCCTGGATCTCAGTCACTTTCTATCCGAGGCGCCCGGACGCAGCGTTCTCGCGGCGCGTGCACTCGCTGGTTTGGCGCAAGGGGCCGGCGAGTTCGGCCTGCCGCCGGATCAGCGATTTTATGCCGGCGGCAGCGCCACGATTCGCGGCTACCCGTATCAATCGGTGGGGCCGTTGTTTCCTGCCGGCACCCCGGCGGCGGGCACCCCCATTGGTGGCACGGCGATGACCGCCGCCGGATTCGAAGTGCGTCAGCGCTTCCTCACCAATTTTGGCGCCGCGGCATTCGTGGACGGCGGACAGGTGAGCGCCAGCCTGAAGGCGGTTCCCGATGAATTTCGGATTGGTGTGGGCGTCGGGTTACGCTACTACACTCCGATCGGGCCCATCAGGCTCGATGTTGCGGTGCCGACCAAGTTGCAGCCTTGGCCGAACAACGACCATTTCGAGATCTACATCGGACTGGGACAGGCATTCTGATGCGTCGATCCATAAAGATTTCAGCCTGGGTGCTTGGCGGACTGGGGCTGCTGATGCTGTCCTTGGGCGGCGCGCTGTTGATGCTGGGCAACACGGAGTCGGGCCGCGCCGCCATCGAACGGCTTGCCTTTCGACTGACCCGCGGCCAAGTTACCGTTTCTGGACTGAGCGGTTCTAACCTAAGCCACGTGCGCATCGAGAAGCTGGAATTGCGCGATGCCCAGGGACTTTGGCTGACCGCCGAACGGATCGTCGTGGATTGGTCGCCGCTTGCCTGGTTGCAGGGAAGGCTGCAGGTCGACAATCTGCAAGTGGCCCAGGTCGGCATGCTGCGTCTTCCGCTGGCATCCTCCGCCAACGCCAGCAGCGAGGTTTCCATACCTCGAATCGATGTCGGCCGCGGATCGATTGATCGACTGCACTTGAGCGAACAGCTCGCGGGCGCGCCGGCGACGCTCGCGGCGCGCGGCAGCGCGCACCTGCGTTCCTTGCATGATATGGCCATCGACGCCTCGGCGCAGCGCATTGACGGCGACGGCGATTACCAGTTGCACCTGCGCTTCGACCTTCAGCGCATGGATGCATTGCTGCAACTTCACGAGCCGGCAGGCGGGCCCCTGGAGAATATTCTTACCCTGCCGGGATTGGGCGCGCTGACGGCGACGTTGAAATTGAGCGGACCCCGGTCCCGGGAGCTGCTCGAGGTGGCCGTTCAGGCAGGCTCGTTGTCGGGTCACGCGCAGGGCAGCTTGAATCTCAGCGAATCATCGGCGGATCTGGATTTTGCGTTCGACGCGCCGGCGCTGAATCCGCGGCCGGATTTGGGCTGGGAGCGGGCCGCTGTGCGCGGCAGCTGGCATGGCAGACTGAATTCTCCCGCCGCAAACGGCCATTTGGAAGTCAGCGGGTTGCGGATACCGGGCGGGGCGCAGATTGAAAGCTTCAGCGCCGACATCGTGGCGGACCTGGGCAAAGCCGCATTGCATGCACTGGCCGGCGGCGTGCAAATTCCCGGGCCGCAGCCGCGGCTGCTCAAGGATGATCCCATCAAAATAGACGCCTCCATGCGCCTCGACGATCCTGCGCGGCGGCTCGATGTGGCGGTCGCGCACAAGTTGTTCTCGCTGCGTGCGCAGGCACTGCTTGCAGGCAAACCCAGCGCGACCGCGGAACTGCGGCTGCCGAATCTGCGGCCGTTTGGGGCAATCGCGGGATTGGACGTTCTCGGCAGCGCGGTTCTCAACGCGCAGCTGGCCGATTTTCCTGCGGCGCCCCATTTGCAACTCGATGCCGCCGCCGCGCTTGAGCCCGGCACGCAAATTTGGGCTGCCGCGGTGGGCGATCGCGCCCGGCTACAGTTGTCCGCCACACTCAAAGACCAGGCGCTGATGGTCGATGATTTGAAGTTTTCCGCTCACGCGGTGGCCGCCACCGCCAAAGGCACGGTTGGCCGCGGATCCGTCAAGGGCCGGTGGGACATCGAGGTGACGGAACTTGGCACGGTAGCGCCCATACTCGCGGGTACGCTCAAGGCATCGGGCTCGATTGACGGCCCAATGTCGGCCCTGAACGCGGAGGCGCTGATGAGCGCAACGGCGTCGGTGCGAGGCACGCCGAGCGGAGTGTTTACCGTTCACGCGAAACTCATGGGCTGGCCCGCCAACCTCACGGGCAGCATTGCTGCGCAGGGAGCCATCAACGGCTCGCCGCTCGAGGTTCAGATTGCCCTTGCGGGCGCTGCGGCTGGCTCGTTGCAGGCAAGAATTCATCACGCAAGTTGGAAAAGCGTGAAGCTTGACGGCGATATCACGATGGCGGCGGGCCAACCCCTGCGCGGCAAGCTGGGCGTGATCGTGGCAAATCTTAACGATTTGCAGAATCTGCTGGGGGTGGACATCGCCGGCAGTCTGCAGGGAACTCTTGCGTTGCAGCCCGATGAGGCGCGCACCCGCATCGGCATGCAGCTCGATGCGCAGGACGTGGTGCTGGCCAGGCTCGCGGGCAGCCTGCACGTGAGCGGCGATGGCTTCAGTGATTCCTTCGGATTCAACGCCAGTGCGCGCGCCCGGGACGCCCGGGGTGTCGAGGCCACATTGGCGGCAAAAGGGAATTTGAATCTTGACGCCGCCACGATTGCCGTCTCGAGCGCGCTGCTATCCTATCAAGGCGAAAACATTCGCTTGCTGTCCCCGGCGCACATCGACCTTGCGTCCGGCGTATCCGTAGATGTTTTGAAGCTGGGCGCGCAGCAGGCAGTGCTCGTCATACAAGGTCGGATCCTACCGACACTTTCCCTGCGCGCATCGCTTCATGGAGTGGGTCCGCCGCTGGTGAACGCGTTCGTGCCGGAGTTCCTGGCGAGCGGTTCGATCGAGGCTCACGCGGACCTTGAGGGCAGCGTGAACTCGCCCACGGGCGCGATCGAACTGACCGCCACGGGTTTGCGCAGGGCTGATGATGCCGCCCTCGGTCTGCCGTTGGCCAATCTTCGGGTGAAGGCTGATCTGCGCGGGCACACCGCCGACATCGATGCCCGTTTGGACGCAGGCATTGCGTCGCAATTGCATGCGGTCGGCGCGCTGCCCATCGCCTTCGACGGCGCCGTCGACGTGAAGGTCGGCGGCAAGTTCGATGTCGGGATGATCAATCCGTTTCTCGAAGCGCGCGGATTGCGCGCGACGGGTCAACTCGACATTGACGCCGGCGTCACAGGCAGCGTGGCGGACCCACAGATCACCGGCACGCTGAAGCTGACGCGCGGCAGTGTGCGCGACTATGTGCGCGGCATCAGCCTTTCCGACATCACGGCAGAGATGTCGGGCAGCGAGGGAACGCTCCAGATCAAGACCTTCACGGCCTCGGCGGCGCCCGGAGAATTATCGATGAGCGGCAGCGTCGGGGTCCTGCAGCCCGGATGGCCGGTGGAATTGCAAATCTCGGCGCGCAATGCGCAGCCCATCATAGCTAAGCTGTTCACGGCCAATTTCAACGCCGACCTGCGGCTTGCGGGGACGGCGCGCGAGCGGGTCGAACTGTCCGGAAAAGTGCACCTGAATCACACTGTGATCGGCATTCCGAGCGGCCTGCCGCCCAATGTCGCGGTGCTGGACGTGCGCCGGCGCGGCAAGAAGGCGGTGAGCGTACCCTCAAGACCTCTGATCGTCAGTCTTGACGTCGAGGTGCAAGCGCCTCAGGAAATTCTGGTGCAAGGCCGGGGGCTGGATGCGGAAATGGGCGGCGAGCTGCACATCGGCGGCACGGTGGAGACGCCGTTGGTGAGCGGCGGTTTCGATCTGCAGCGCGGCAGCTTTTCGCTGGGCAGCAGCCGCTTGAATTTCACGTCGGGGCGCGTCGGCTTCAACGGCCTGGGGCTCACGAACAAGATCGACCCGAGCCTGGATTTCACCGCGCAGGCGACAGTGGCCGACAACACCACCGCCATCATGCACATCACCGGTGTCGCCGACGCACCGGTATTCGAGTTCAGCAGCATTCCGGCGATGCCGCAGGACGAAATCATGGGATACCTGTTGTTCGGCGTGCCCGTATCGCAGCTGAGCGCGATCCAGATGGCGCAAATCGGCTACGCACTCGCGTCCCTGAGCGGCATCGGCGGCGATGGCGGCCTCAATCCATTGGTCAAGCTGCAGAAAAGTCTGGGGCTCGACCGCCTGACATTCGGCTCGGCCACCACCACGACCACCCCCACCGGGATCGACAATTCCGGCGCCAGCATCGAGGCCGGCCGATATATTTCCAAGCACATCTACATCGAGGCCAAGCAGACCACCGCTGGTACCAGTCAGGTTGGCGCGGTTGTCGATTTGACCAAGCACTTGAAGCTGCAGACCCGCTTGGGAAACGGTACGGCGTCGATTCAGGGAACCACTCCGGAGAATGATCCGGGCAGCAGCATCGGCTTACTCTATCAATTCGAGTATTGAAAGGGCGTGAAACGCATACAATGATGCGTCGTTGAAATCATCGGAGATAAAGAAGAATGAATGGCGGCTTTCGCAGAGTTGTTGGCTTAAACACGATCAGCGCTGCCCTCGGCGCAACACTTGCCCTGTCCGCGCAATTAAGCTGCGGCGCCGAGCGAGCACCGCCGAACGACGCGCCAACCACGAAAATCGCCGTGGTCCCCGAGCCCACCGAATCACCGCGGTACTTGAAGGATGAGCATCAGAGCACTTCGGGCACGGTGCTGATCGCGGGACGCCCCGTCGGCTATCAGGCCGAAGCCGGTATTTTGGTGGTGCACGTCAAGGACCCTCTGGACGATGATCCGCCGCCGCCGCGCGATGAGAAGGGCGGGCCGCCGCCGCCGCAGCCGCCTGAAGCTGGCATGTCCTATGTCGCCTATTTCCGCGGCGACAAGGAAGACAGCCGCCGGCCCATCACGTTTTTGTACAACGGTGGGCCCGGCTCATCGACCGTTTGGCTGCACATGGGCGCATTCGGACCCAAGCGGGTGGTCACGGCCGATGATTCGCACAGTCCGGCTGCCCCCTATCGAATTATCGACAACGACTACACCCTGCTCGACGTCAGCGACCTGGTGTTCATCGACGCGCCCGGCACGGGCTTTGGCCATTTGCGGGGAACGGACAAGGAAAAGGCCTTTTACGGCGTCGATCAGGATGCGCATGCGTTCGCCAATTTCATCGTTGAATTCCTGTCGAGGCACAACCGCTGGAATTCGCCCAAGTATCTATTCGGCGAAAGTTATGGCACCACGCGCTCGGCCGCGCTGGCGAGCATTCTGGAAAATGAAAAATCACTGGATTTGAACGGCGTCATTCTGCTGTCGCAGATCTTGAACTTCGACAACAGCCCGGATGGGCCGCAGTTCAATCCGGGCGTCGATCTGCCGTACGTACTGGTGCTGCCGACATATGCCGCAACCGCGTGGTATCACCACAAGCTGCCGAATCAGCCGGCGGCCCTGGAACCCTTGCTGCGCGAAGTCGAGAATTTCGCCGTGACCGATTACATGCAGGCGCTTGCCGCCGGCTCCACCTTGAGCGCCGAGCGCAAGGCGGCGATCGCCGCGCGGCTGCACAATTACACCGGTCTGCCGGCCGACTACATCGAGCGCGCCAATCTGCGCGTCAACGGCGGCGAGTTCGAGAAGACGCTGCTGGGCAGCGAAATCACCACCGGACGGCTCGACACGCGATTTGCCGGCCCGACCATCGATCCGATGAGCAAGGAGGCCGAATACGATCCGCAGTCGGCCGCCATCTCATCGGCTTATGTGTCGGCCTTCAACGATTACGTTCGCGGCTCGCTGAAATTCGGCGATAAGAAAACCTACAAGGCGGGGCTCGATCTGGAAAAGTATTGGGATGTTCTGCACCAGCCGCCGGGCTCACCCAGCAAGGTGCCCGGGCCGGTCAACGTCATGCCCGATCTGGCACTTGCCATGAAGCAAAACCCCAACCTCAAAGTGCAGTTGAACGGCGGCTACTACGATCTCGCCACGCCGTTTTTCGCAGCCGAGTACGAATTGCATCAGCTGCCGATACAGGCCGCGCTGCAGGAGAATATCGAGATGCATTTCTACACCTCGGGGCACATGGTGTACGCGCATGAGCCGGACTTGAAGGCGTTGCACGCCAATGTGTCGGCATTCATCGACAAGACCAAGAACGCGGCGGGCAGGTAAATCGCGCCCGGCGCTAGGGGCATTCTAGCGACCGCCTTGCTTCTCTTTGATTGCATGCATGAGCGCGTGGGCGTCCGCGGGCTGGGTCATTTCAGCGACTTCGGCATCCGGGTGGCCGCGCAATGCCGTCAACTCTCGCGTCAGCTCGTGGACGATTTGCAGAATTTTGGTCACTTTCTGCTCGGTCAGGAGATTGATCTGAAGATCGAGGTGCGCACGATGCTCCGCGACACGGGCCATCCGGTTTTGGCGGATGAGTACCGCCACTGTCAACAATAGAGCGTTGCAGCTGACCAGCCCCTGCAGCAAGGAATATGGCGGCGCGTCGACGTGTCGCCAACCGCTATGTGTCGCCCAGGCGTTGAATATCATCCATACCGCTATGAACGCGACTGCGAACAGGAAGTAGGCGGCGCTGCCGAAGAATCTGCTGATGCGCTCAATGACAACGTGTACTCCCGAAATTTGCGCCTCTTCGCCATCCTTGAAGCTTGATAGAATCTCGAGATTCTCCTTCGCCGACGCCGGCAGTTCCTTTGCGTCAGCGGATGACTCTTCGGTTGTTTCGCGCTCGGTCATGTGACCAGTATCTCGTACTGTTGCCATTCCCACTGTAGTCCCGCGCTGACAGCGGCCGCGCTTTTCATGTGACAGACCGGAGCGCCGCGGAGGTGCATAATGGAAAGGGGCAGACCATCGGGAATAACCAATGCGATCTAAATTTCTCGCCGTTGCAATCGCCGCGATCATTGCGGCGCCGGCAGCCGTTGCGGGCACGAAGGACTGGCCCGCTTACAACCGCACGTTGACCTCAGATCGGTACGCCACGATAGAGACGATCGACAACACCAATGTGGCCGGTTTGAAAGTGCTGTGCAGTTTCGACACCGGCGAACAAATGGCGTTTCAATCCGGGCTGGTGCAGGTGGATGGGGCGCTGTTTGCGACCACTGACCGCGACACCATCTCCATCGACCCGAATAGCTGCAAACAGAACTGGCGCAGCCATGAGGATATGGCGGCGGGGGATCTGAAGGTCAACCGCGGACTCGCCTGGTTCGAGCATCGCGTCTTTCGAGGAACCGCTGACGGCAGGGTGATCGCCTACGATGCAAAGAACGGCAAGCGATTATGGGCGACAGTGATCGCGGATGCCTCCAAGGGGGAGTCGGTGCCCGCAGCGCCCATCGCCTGGGAGGGTTTGGTTTTCATCGGCAATGCCGGCGGCGACAACAAGGGCGTCAAGGGCCGCATGTACGCGCTCGACGCCAGGGATGGCCACATCGTGTGGGAGTTTTATCTGGTGCCAAAGTCGCCGGGCGATACCGCCCGCGGGCCGGCAGGCTCCGATCCCGGATCGCGCACCGTTTCTTCGTGGAGGAACGCCAAGGGCTTTCCAATCACCGGCGGGGCCACCTGGACTTCCTATTCGTTGGATCCCACGACGGGACTATTGTTCGTTCCCGCCGGCAATCCAGCGCCCGATTTCATCAAGGAAACCCGGCCGGGCGATAATTTGTTCGCCAGCTCGGTGGTAATCCTCGATGCCAAAACGGGTGCGTACCGACGCCACTTTCAACTGGTGAAGGGCGACTTCCACGATTGGGATGTGTCCAGTGCGCCGGCGCTGTTTCTGAATAGAAAAGGCCACCGCATGCTGGCCGAGGCGCCGAAGGACGGCCATTTATACCTGATCGATCTCAATGTCGGCAGGCTCGTTTATCGACAGCCGGTGACCACAGTGTCGAATGCCGATGCGCCGCTCAGCGCGTCGGGAACGCGGTTTTGTCCAGGCTCGCAAGGCGGAGCGGAATGGAATGGAGCGGCGTTCGACCCGGCGGAAAATCTCATTTTCACCGGCGAGGTGGACTGGTGCACGACGGTGCATGCGGTGCCGGTGAATTCCCTGAAAAGCGCGCCGCTGGCCAAGCCATGGAGCGGGGCGACGCAGGGCTTCGGCACCCAGGACGATCCAAAGCTTTGGTCCGGATGGCTGACCGCCAGCGATGCCGACAGCGGCGAGCGCAAGTGGCAGTTCCACGCGCCCTATCCCGTGATGAGCGGCGTGACGCCGACCACCGGGCGATTGGTTCTATTCGGCGATATGGGCGGCAACTTTTATGCGCTCGATGCGGGCAACGGCAAGAAGCTGTGGTCAGCCGATCTCGGCGGTGCGGTGGCAGGCGGAGTCATCACCTACGATACCGGCGTCGGTCAAAAGATCGCCGTCGCTGCCGGCATGACTTCGCCGATCTGGCCCACCCCTAAGGTGAACGGCAAGATTGTGATTCTGGGGCTTTGACATCGGCGCATAGCATGCGCAGCGAACTCATTTGTTCGCCCCACCACAGGCCGATCATCCGGCTGAATTCCGCTCCCTGCAATCCGTGCCGGGCCGGATGATCCGGGCGCAGCGCCGCGAGGCCGCTGTGAATGACGGTCACGAGGGTTCCGGACGGTGTGGCTGCGAACTCCACCTGTACTTCGGTTTGTTCGTGCGCCGCGTAGTTCGCGTTGCGCCAAGTAAAATTCAAGCGGCGCGGCGGATCCCAGACTTGGACACGGCCAACTTCGACGACGCTTGGGCTTCCGTCGCTCTCGAATGACTCGAACAAGCGGCCGCCCACCAGCGGTTCGATGCACAGCAGGCCGCTGCGCGAGCCCGAGTGACGAAATTTGACGCCGCGCCGCCACCAGCGGTCGATGTCGGCCGTGAAAATCTCGAACGCCTGCGAGGGAGGCACTGCGACCGCCACGCTGATCCGGGCGCTATCGCCCGTCATGTCTTGTGCCTGCCGCGCCGCGGGTTTTCAGCATAGGCTTTGAAGGATTGCAGCTGCCGGCGCCACAGATCCTCAACCTGCGCCATCCACTGCTGCACCGGCTGAAACGCCGCCGGATGCACGCTGTAAATGCGCACGCGCGCGTCGTCTTCGATGCCCTGTTCGGACACCAAGCCGGCTTTGCGCAATACGCGCAGGTGCCGGCTCAAGGCTTGCGGGCTCATGTCCACGCAGGCCGCCAGTTCACCGGCGCGCCGCGGCTTTTGCAGCAGCATGCGGATCATCTCGCGCCGCGATGCGTCGGACAGTGCGGCGAACGCGGCATTCAATTGAATATTCGGGGCGCGAGGTTCCATGGGCGGTGGACCTCACGACGGTCCGGGAGCATTGCGCAGCCGCTGCGTAATCCACCACATATGACCTTCCGGATCGAGTGCGCCGTAGCTGCGATCCGACCAGTAATCCGCGCCGTAGTCATGCGTGGCAGGTTCCTCGACGATGCGCGCGCCGTGCCGGCGTGCGTTTGCGCAGTGCGCGTCGGCGTCATCGACGAAGAACATGATGCTTTGCGTGGTTTCGCCGTTCAAGGATTTTGGGCTGCGCATGGCATTCTTCCAGGGGCGCTCGGAGTTGCGAGACTCCTGCGCGACCATGATCAATCCTTCCCCGTAGGTCAACTCGCTGTGCTCGATCCGGCCGTTGTCGCCCTCGACTTTCAAACGCACCTCAAAGCCGAATGCGCTGCACAGCCAATCGATGGCAGCCGCGGCGTCCTGGTAGAACACCGAGCTGGAGACACGCGGCCAATCGGCGGGAGCAGGTTTCATGATGACCTCCGGTACAACAATATAAACTGATGATGTAAATATTAACCAATGGGTTAACTAATTACAAGAGGCTCGCGTTGGCGTTGGCGTTGGCGCTGGCGCAGCGGGGCAGATGCTAGTATTTACAGGATGCAGACTTTCCCGCTGGCGCTCATCATTACGAGCTTTCCCTTCCTGATCTCCATGGGCTTCACGCCCGGCCCGAACAACATCTTGGTGGCGAGTTCCGGCGTGAATTTCGGCTTTCGCGCGACGATTCCGCACATCATCGGCATCACCGTCGGTTTTCCGCTCATGCTGTTGATCGTGGGTCTCGGGCTGGCGAGGATTTTCATTGCGTTTCCGCTGCTGCACGCCGCCCTCAAGTACGTGTGCATCGCATACATGTTGTACCTGGCCTGGCGGATTGCCGCAGCGTCGGCCATGGACGAGGCGCGCAGGACCGCAAAGCCGTTGACCTTTTTGCAGGGGGCCGCCGTGCAGTGGGTGAACGGCAAGGGCTGGGTGGTGGCGCTGAGCGTCGTGACCACGTACACGGTGGTTGACCATACGCTGCCGTTGCAAATCGCGGTGCTGGCCGCGATCTGCCTCGTGATCACGATGGCGAGCGTCTGCTGCTGGACACTATTCGGCGCGATGCTGAGAAATTTCCTGCAAACGGATTCAAGACGCCGCTGGTTCAACTACTCGATGGCCGCCCTGTTGGTGGCATCCGTCGTCCCGGTCATCTGGGAATAGCCACAAGGCGCACTTTTTTGGGGCGCAGCAATTTCTCACCTGCACCGCGCCGACTCGCCGCCCCCGCCAGGGGGTCGACACATGTAGCAAGAACACAACAAGATTCATCCTATAGAGGAAGCCGAGCTTCATATTTCAATTTGATGAAATATATGGATTTATCCCGGAAAAATAGCACCGGCGCCGGTGCGGCCGGGGCGCGTGAATTGCCCCTGTTGTATTTTGTTGTATCTTGGCCTACTAATTGCACCTACACTACCGCCCAGGCGGGATGCATTATGCCAATCGCCCGGGCGATAAATTATTACAAGGGGTGCCCAAATGCGGATTTTCAATAATCACGGAGACCGTTACATGTCGTCGAAACGAATTCGAACGCCGTCCGTTACCTTCTGGTCGGTCATCGCCATGCTATGCGCGGCGACAGCTCTGCCGACCTCGCCATCGCGTGCGGCCGACGCCGCCGATACCGACACGGCCCTCAATGAAGTCATCGTGACCGGCTCGCGCATCAGCGGCGTCCGGGCATCCGACAGCCCCGCGCCGATTCAGATCGTCAGCGCGCAGGCACTGGTGGCTTCCGGTGCTCCCGACCTCATGTCGGCCTTGGCGACCCTGGTGCCGTCCCTGCAAATGCAGGCCTTCGGCTTCGACATGGCGGGTCAGACGCTGCAGGCAAGATTGCGCGGCATCAGCCCGAACGACGTGCTGGTGTTGATCAACGGCAAGCGCCGCCACACCACTGCCAACCTCGCGGTGGATGTCGGCTCGCCCTTCCAGGGCGGCGCGGGCGTGGATCTGAATTTCATTCCTTTGGATGCCATTGATCACGTCGAAGTGTTGACCGACGGCGCGGCGGCACAATACGGCTCGGATGCCATCGCGGGTGTGGTCAACATCATCCTGAAGACCAATAATTCCGGCGGCAACCTCGCCGGCACCTATGGCCAGTACGGCAATGCCGGCGGCGGCCGCACCGAGGACGTCAGCGGCAATGCGGGCTTCGAGGCCGGCCCGGGTGGGTTTTTAAATATCACCGGTGAATTCCGCGATCACGGCCACAGCAATGTGGGTGCAATCGATCCGCGTTTGTTGCCGCAAAATCTATCCACCACGTACCCGAATAACAATGCGGTGAATGCGCCCGGCTTTCCGTACCTGAACCGCATCTCCGGTGATGCGGCGGTTCAACAGAAGTTCGCGCTGCTGAACTCGGGCTTTAATTTCGACAGCGGCATGGAACTCTATGTATTCGGCACCTACGGCCACAAGGATGCGGCTTCTTACGAGAATTGGCGCGTGCCCTCGAAGGCCGCCTATACGAACCCATCGCTTATCCAGAACCCGGGTCAAGTCACGACCTATCCCTTCCCCTATGGTTTCAATCCCCAGGAATCGAGCTACGAGGATGATTACCAGGGCAACGTAGGGTTCAAGGGCACGCTCGCAACCTGGGACTTTGATATCGCCACCGGCTATGGCGGCGATCGCGTGAGAGTTTCCACGATCAGCTCGATCAATGCCGGCGTGTATGGAACGAACGGCATACCGCAAACCAGCAATTTCTACGACGGTACTTTGCAAGCCACTCAATGGGTGTCGAACATCGATTTGAAGCGCGACTTCAACGTGGGATTGGCCGGGCCCTTGAACATCGCCTTCGGCGGCGAATATCGGCGCGAAACCTACTCGATCTCTGCCGGCGTTCCCATTTCCTGGGAAAACGGCGGCGCGCAGTCTTTCCCGGGCTGGACGCCGCTCGACGCCGGAACGAATGACCGCAAGAACTATGCCGGCTACATCGATTTCAACGCCGAAGTGATCGAACATTTGCGCGTCGATGCCGCGGTACGCCACGAGCATTACAGCGACTTCGGCAACACCACCGTCGGCAAGCTGACGGCGCGCTACGATTTCACGCCGGAATTCGCCTTGCGCGGCACCGTGAGCAACGGTTTCCGCGCGCCGACCCTCGCCGAAGAATTTTATTCTGCGACGAACGTCGGACCCACGACGGCCTACATCCAGCTGCCACCCAACTCGCCCGCGGCGGTGCCGCTGGGCTTGGGCAACGGACTGCAGCCGGAAAAATCGGTGAACCTCAGCCTGGGCACGGTATGGCGCCCGATTCAGCACATGAACATGACCTTCGATCTCTACCAGATCACCCTGACCAATCGCATCGTGGGCAGCGGCAACATCGCAGGACAGATCAACGGAGTCCCGCAGCCGGGCGGCGCGGCAATCGGAAACTCGATCTGTCTGTACCAGGGTGGTGTTTGGAACGGGACTTCATGCGCCGGCGGCACGAGCGTCATCGATCCGGGGGTGCTGGCGACCGGTTCGTATGGCATCAACATCTTCGCGAACGGCATCGATACGCGCACGCGCGGCGCCGACCTGGTGTTCGACTTCCCGTTCGAATACAGCTTCGGCAAGATCGACTGGTCCATCAGCGCGACCTACAACGACACCACCATCACCAAGTACGCGACCACGCCGCCGCAATTGGTACCCAACGTGCTGTATGACCAGGAGGCATACTCGGAGCTGACCACGGCGACGCCGAAGTACGTGATCAATTTGGGCGCCGTGTGGACCTACGAAAAACTGCAGGTCAACCTGGTCGAGCATATCTGGGGCCCGTCGTCGGATTACGAGAATGACGATGGCGATAACCCGACAGGTAGCTTCCAGTACTTCCAGGACAAGATCAATCTCACGGCAACCACCAACATCGACATCAGCTATCTGTTCACCGACAAACTTAAGCTCGCCGTCGGCGCGGTGAACCTGTTCAACCGCTTCCCGAACAAGCTCAACAGCAATATCTTGGGTCGTGAAGACGCGGCCGCGGACAATGCCGGCGTGACTCAATATCCGCTGTTCTCGCCCTTCGGGATCAACGGCGGGTTCTACTACGTCAAGGCGGTGTACAAATTCTAAGACAACAATAATAATTATCTGATCGCAACTTAAGGGCGGCAGCGCGCAATCACTGCCGCCCTTTCTAATTTTTCAG
>Ga0210402_10002653_pt1 | contig 17274 bp, 16 predicted proteins | sample IncBWC7MmetaG_FD_161055 | JGI IMG/M metagenome (GOLD analysis project Ga0210402, IMG submission 161055) | Forest soil microbial communities from Barre Woods Harvard Forest LTER site, Petersham, Massachusetts, United States - Inc-BW-C-7-M | ecosystem: Environmental > Terrestrial > Soil >... | reverse complement strand
GTGGCCGTGCTGTCCATGGTGGAGCTGCTGAAGCCCGACGGCTGGCTGGCGCTATTTCGCGCCCGAGGCTACGAGATAACGGAACCTTGATTTCAGGCGCAATCATGATTGGATCGACTTACGGCAGTGGTTGGGTCGCCATAGACTCACGCCACTTCCTCAATTCTTCGAAATTGAACGCCGTCAATCCAAAGAAAACTGGGCTTCTCGCCAATCAGCGCCGAAAACTCAGCAACGCCCGGGCTCGTTGCTTCCGCGCCGATCCTGAATAGGTGATCACCGATCGGGATCAGCGGATCCGTGCCGCCCATCCACAACCGGCGCTGACGCTGCACCACCCGAACCGTGCCGGACCACGGATTCTCGGAGTAATACTCTCCCACATATTTGGCCAGGGCCGCGGATGGCTCAAGCGCGGCCTCGCCTTTGTAGCCCGCCCGCGCATACCAATCGGGTCCGTACGACATGGCGGTAATAGGCGCCTTTGACTTGTCGTTTGCAACAGCCGGTGCGGCCTGGACGCGTTCAAAGGTGATAGGAAACAGATCAAACCCGGCCTGATCTGCGATGAAGGTGCCGTCTTCCGATTGCTGCAACGGAATTGTGCGGCCGTCAACGATGAGATTGAGCCGGTCGCCGGCATTTTTTATCTCTAGCCGGCGGGCGAAGGATGTGTAAATGGCGCTGTAGCTCTCCGCAGATTCGACTTTTGCCGCGGCATCAAACGCCGGTATCACCGGTGCCTTGCTGTGTTCCATCTCGGCACGCAATAGTTGTACCGCCAGTTGGGCAACTGGATTGGGTCGATAGCCCAGCTGCGCATTGATGGACGCAAAAGCGCCTATCTTCGCGTCCAAATCCATATGAATCGCAGACATGAACGACACCATGCCGCCGGTATGCCTGAGGCGGACATGTCCATCGAGCTTATCGACCGCAATCCCATACCCGTAGCCCGCCTCGGGTCCGAACGGCGGCGCCGGTATGTGCGGTGTCGAGAATAACCTGAAGCTGTCTTCCGAAATGATGCGACCGCCGCGTATCTCGCCATGGTTGAGCAGCATTTGCATGTACAGGGACATGTCTTTGGGTGTTGATGCGATCGACCCTGCGGCAAATTCCACTGCCAAGTTACCGGCGGGCACAAGCGCGCCATGGCGCGGAAAGGGCCGATCATCGTGCAAGGGCATGTAGCTCTGAGCGATGCGTGGACGCGACGCGCTGGTAATGGTCGGCGCAGTATCGGTCATGCCGACCGGTTTCAGGATGCGAGCACTGACGGCGGCCTGCCAGGGACGGCCATCGACGGTTTCGATCAAACGGCCAAGAACATCGTAACCCCAATTGCTGTAATGGAACTCCGAACCGGGTTTGAGCGCCTGGCGCGGGCGCCGCTCCGGCGAACTGGGAATCAACGGCGCATCGTCGGGCATCCCGCTCGAGTGCGTCAGTAAATGATGTACGAGAATTTCGCCAAAATTGGTCTCCATGGACAGCCAGGGAAGGTACGTGCGGATCGGCGCCTGCAAGTCGACCTTCTGCTCTTCGTGCAGTTGCAGAACGACCAAACCCACAAAGGATTTGGTGATCGAGCCGATCTCGAAGAGATGCGACGGGGTCACGGGCACTTTGGCAGCCAGATCAACGTAGCCGTAGGAGGCCACGCGGACGGTCCCCCCGGCATTCGCCAGTCCCAGGGTCAACCCCGGCGCATTCATTGCCGCGCAGTAACCTGCAATAAAGCCGTCCAAGGTGCGCATCGCATTCGAATTGCCGGCGGGCGCCGAGCGGGCCAATTCTGCCAACAGTTCCAACGGCACGGTTGCCAACAAGCCCATTGCAAGCATGTCGCGCCGGCTCAGTGAATTCATGTTCATCTCTGCCTTAATTTGTTTATGACATCTGACGGGCGCCCTGCCGCTCATCTCTAATGCGGCGCCGGCAATGGCGGAGTGCCGCTGTAGCGCTGGAACCAGCTCATCATGTACAGCTGCGTGCGCATCCAATTCGAGGGTTTGGAACCGGTGCCGTGATATTCCTGATCGAAGCGCAGCAACGCCGCGGGAACGCCGCGATATTTAAGTGCCTGGTAAAATTCCTCGCTTTGCGGAATGGGTGTGCGCCGGTCGAGTTCCCCGGTCATGATGAGGGTCGGCGTCTTCACGTTGCCCACGTGCATCAGTGACGATTGCTCGAGCCAGTCGGTTGGATCTTCCCAAAATGGTTTCTTGAAGAATCGATAGGTGAAGAACGGCACGTCGGTTTCTCCCGCCATACTGATCCAGTCGATCACCGGGCAGCGAACGGCCGCGGCCGCAAAACGATTTGTGTGCGAAATCACCCAGCTCGACAGGACACCGCCGCCGCTGCAGCCCGATATGTACATGCGGGACTCATCGATCATGCCTTGCTTGAGCACTGCATCGACGCCGGCCATCAGGTCATCGTAATCCGGCCCCGGGTAGTGCTTCAAAATGGCATCGCCAAATGCCGATCCATAGCCCGTCGATCCGCGCGGATTGACATAGAGCACGATGTAGCCGTTGGCGGCGAAGTTCTGGAACTGCGGGCTGAATTGCACGCTATACATCGCTTGCGGACCACCGTGGATCTCGAGCAAAAGCGGATAGTGGCGCGCGCGATCGAAGTCCGGCGGCTTGACGATCCAGCCTTGAATTCGCGCACCGCCGCTGGAGTCATACCAAATCTCCTCGGCATTGGCGAGAGAGACTTCCCTGAGCAGTTCGTCATTCAGGTGCGTAAGCTGATGCACACTCTCGGGCCGCCGCGCATTCAACAACACCACATCGCCGGGCGCACGAAACGACGAGCGGATGGCGGCGATGGCATCTTTGCCGATCGTCGGGCTCAACAGAACTTCGGGTCCATTGGTGAGCTGACGAATGCCTTTGCCGCGCGACCACGCGTAGAGGTGGATGCTCCCGCGATCCTCGGCCGTAAAGTACACCGCGCTGCCGTCCGGGGCCCACTTGAGACCCCTCGGTTCGCGATCGAAACCCTCGGACTGCAGGGCCGCATTGCTGCCGTCCGCGGACATCGTCCACAGGTCCATAACGTGATTGGTATCTGTTTTGGTGTATCCCACGTAAGCCACGGTCTTGCCGTCGGGGGACACGGCGGGCTGCGCCCAACTTCCTGTGGTTTTTGTGAGCCGAGTGACGGTGCCGCTCTTAAGATCAACCGAGTAGATGTAGCTCTCGCGATCATTGCGGTCCGGATCGCCTTCCTTATATCCCTCGATGACTGCCGAGCGGCCGTCGGGCGTGAATTCCCAATCAACGCTCGTGGCTACCTCAAATGAGCTGGTTCCAACACTCCAGTTGCCGCTCGTGACCTGTCGCGGTGTGCCGCCGTCGCTTGCCACCAAGAAAAGATGGCGCCAAGCGCGCTCGGTGAAGCCGGCTTGGTCCCGAAACGTATGCAATCGCTCGGTATAGCGCGGCGCATTCGCCCATTTCGCGCCCTCCGGCGCCGCCGGCAGGTCGACCGCCCACTTCTCCGTATCCGCTACCTTCATGGTAAACCCGATCCACTTCCCATCAGGGGACCAGCGCAAATTGCCGGGCTCTTCGGTGAGCCACGTCAGCTGGCTCGGCGGTCCGGAAACCCCGAGCTGCGACGCAAAGATTTGCATGCCTTTCGGCTCGCCCTCCGCGATGAAGGCAAAGCTTTTGCCGTCAGCCGACCAGACTTCGCCGCTGCCCTTGGCAAGGAATCGGTGATGCGAACCGTCGGCATTCACGATCCAGATCGCACTCTGGTATTTGTCCGCCTGCTTGTCGATCATCCTTCGGGTATAGAGAATCTGCGAGCCATCCGGCGAGATTTGCGGCGCACTGGCCGACTGAAGGTCAAGGTAGCGGCCCACTGTGAACTGGCCGGTAGCGGGTGAGTCGGCGGCGTTGACACGCAGTGCCAAGCTTAGAAAAGCGATGAGAACAATTCTGCGTTTCATGTGTATCAATCCCCCGTTAGAACTTTTTAGCATCGATTGATAGCGATATTGTACGCGATCAATGCAATCGGCCGCACGCCAAGCTCTGATAGCATTCCCGCTGGAACTCTCAATTTATTGCCAGGGATTTCATGACCACACTGTTTGACGCGATTAAAGTGGGCACCCTCCTCTGCCCTAACCGAATTTGGATGGCCCCGCTGACCCGTGGCCGCGGCACGCGCGACCATGTTCCGACCGACCTGATGGCCACGTACTATTCCCAGCGAGCCTCGGCGGGGCTGATCATAACGGAGGCAACTCACATCAGCCTCGAAGGCAGCGGTTGGCCTTACGCCGGCGGGCTGTGGGGCTCCGAGCGCGTGGCTCACTGGCGGAAGGTAACCGATGCCGTGCACGGCGCGGGCGGCCGTATCTTCGCCCAACTCTGGCACATGGGTCGCCTGGTTCATCCCAGCTTGCACGGCGTTCAGCCCGTGTCGGCGAGCGCAACCACCGCGCCGGGCAAGGCGCACACCTACGATGGCAGACAGCTTTACGTCGAAGCCCGTGCGTTGGCGATCGAGGAAATTCCCCGCCTGATCGGGGATTACGTGACCGCTGCGCGCAATGCCATCGAGGCCGGCTTCGACGGGGTTCAGCTGCATGCGGCCAACGGCTACCTCATTGATCAATTCCTGCGCGACGGCAGCAACAAGCGCACCGACATCTACGGCGGCTCGATTGAGAATCGGGTACGTCTGCTGCGCGAGGTCGTCCAGGCGCTCATCGGCGCCGTTGGCAAGGAACGATGCGCGGTGCGTCTATCGCCGAACGGCGAAGCGCAAGGCGTTGATGACGGCAACCAAGCGGAACTCTTTCCGGCGGCAGCGGCAACTTTGGATGCGCTGGGCATCGTATTTCTGGAACTGCGCGAACCCGGACCTGACGGCACATTTGGCAGGTCGGATCGCCCACCGGTGGCGCCGCTGATCCGCCGTGCGTTCAAGGGCATATTGGTGCTGAACTCCGATTACGACCTCGAGCGTGGGCAGGCGGCCGTGGGCAGCGGCGCCGCGGATGCCATCACGTTCGGCAGAAAATTCCTGGCGAATCCCGATCTACCCAACAGGTTCGCGAACAATCTGCCGCTGAATGCCGACGATCAGAAAACCTGGTATTCGCAAGGGCCCGAGGGCTACATCACGTATCCCGCTTATGGTTAGATGGCCGCCATGATGCGTTTGGCGGGAGACTACGACTGCGTCATCGTGGGAGCCGGGACGGCGGGATGCATTTTGGCCAATCGCCTTAGCGCCGATCCGAAACGGCGCGTGCTTCTGCTCGAAGCCGGCGGCCTCGACAATTGGATTTGGTACCACATTCCGGCTGGATATCTTTTTACCATCGGTAATCCGCGTTCCGACTGGATGTTCCGCACGGAAGTCGAGGCTGGCCTCAATGGCCGCGCGCTCGCTTATCCACGCGGCAAAGTCATCGGCGGCTCCTCGACGATCAACGCGATGATCAGCATGCGCGGCCAAGCAGCGGACTACGATGGTTGGCGCTCCCTCGGACTCGAGGGATGGGGATGGCGCGATGTTTTGCCTTTCTTCAAGCAGGTGGAGAATCATTTTTTAGGCGAGAGCGAATATCACGGAACCGGCGGTGAGTTTCGTGTTGAGGCGCCGCGCGTATCCTGGCGAGTACTCGATGCGGTGCGCGACGCGGCCGTTCAGCTTGGCCTGCCCGCGATCGACGACTTCAATTGCGGCGACAACGAAGGGGTTTCCTATTTCCATGTCAATCAGAAGCGCGGACGCCGCTGGTCAGCCGCGCGCGGTTTTCTAAAGCCGGCACTGAAGCGCGCCAATTTGCGGCTCGAGCTCGGCGTAATGGTCGAAGGCTTGATTATTGAGAATGGGCGCGCATGCGGTGTGCAGTTCCGGCGCAACCGCGAGGCATTCGAGGTCCGCACAGCCGGCGAGGTTATTCTTTCAGCCGGCTCGATCGGCTCGCCGCAGATATTGAACCTGTCGGGAATTGGCAGGCACGATTGGCTCGCGCCCCTCGGCATCAAGACCATTCAGGAGCGGCGCGGCGTCGGCGCGAATCTGCAGGACCACTTGCAGCAGCGGATGATCTACAAGGTAAATGCGCGCACGCTCAACGAGGCTTATCACTCGCTGCTCGGGCGAGCATGGATGGGCGTTGACTATCTTCTGCGACGACGCGGGCCCATGACCATGGCGCCTTCGCAGCTCGGCATCTTCATGCGCTCCGATCCAGAGCTGCCGCGCGCGAACATCGAGTTTCACGTGCAACCCCTATCGCTCGACAAATTTGGGGATCCCCTGCATCGATTCCCTGCGATCACACTCAGCGCATGCAATCTGCGCCCCACCTCGCGCGGAACTGTGCGGCCCAGATCTCCGGATCCATCGTCGCCTCCGATGATTGCGCCGAACTACCTGGGGACTGCCGAGGACCGGGTCGTCGCTGCGGACGCCATTCGTGCGACCCGGCGCCTCATGGCCCAGCCGGCCGTCCAAGCCTTTACGCCGGTGGAGTTTCTGCCCGGCCCAAGCGTTGGCGACGATACGCAGTCGCTCGCCGCCGCGGCAGGCAATATTGGCACCACAATTTTTCATCCCGTGGGAACCGCCAAGATGGGGCTCGCCAGGGACGAATACTCAGTGGTGGATGCGCGCTTGCGCGTGCACGGCGTAGAGCATCTTCGCGTTATCGACGCCTCGATCATGCCGACGATCACTTCCGGCAACACCAATACTCCGACGGCGATGATTGCCGAAAAAGGGGCCAAAATGATCATCGAAGACCTTCGCGGCTAAAGACGCGATCGGTCGCCGCTTCGTCCGCGGTCGGACTATTTATGCACGGTGATCGAAGGGTCCACCAGCGCCAGCGCATCAGCCGCTGAGGTTTGGCCGGTCCTCTCGAGATCCTCATTTGAATACGAGCGTCCGAAACCTCGACACTTCGAGCCGGGTATTCGGCTGCCGGTTTCAGTCAGGCAAGCCGGATCCTTGACTGCCGCCGTTGTCGCTGGTTTTGCCTTCGCGTCGGGAGTCGTGGTCGCGCAGCCGAACAGGGTGACGCCCGCGACGATAACGCCCGCGATTCGCAGATAAGCCGCCATATAAATCTCCTGATTCAAGGCATTTCGCGCCCATAGCTATAGCGCCAGACACCATTCCTGTCTAGTGGCGAAATGACCATTATTCAAGCGTTGCCGAGCGAATTAATGCGGCCCGGACGCGCGCCCGACCTTAGGAAGCCGGCCGGGCCTCAAGACAGGCTCCTAGCAGCGCTCGAAGCAAGCCACGGATTCCACGTGTTCCGTAAAGGGCATGAGATTGAAAGCGGTGAGTCCGCCCAGGCGCAGTCTGCCGTGCGCGGTCAGTTGCGCCGCATCGCGGCGCAGCGACTCAATCTCGCAGCTGATGTAAATCAGCCTGTCGGGCGGATGTCGGCTTAAGCGGTGCGAAAGTTGCGGATCCAGCCCCTTGCGCGGCGGGTCCGCGATCACGATGGGAACATCGGACGCAGCCAATCCAGCAGCCCCCGCCTCGCCGGGGATCACGGATACTTTCGCCCGCTCCGCTGCGTTGAGCCTCTCGAGTCCCAGCTCGAGGCCGTGCAGCGAGTTGACGTTCACTTCATTCATTTTAATTTCGGCCACCTGCCGCAGAATCGACAGGCCGATGGCGCCCACACCCGCATAGAACTCAACAACGCGTGAACCTGCCGGGATTTGGCCGCACACGTGCTCGATAATGAGCTGTGCAATTTCCAAATTGCTCTGCCCGAAAGCCCCCGGTGGATAGTGCACCTCCGCTCCACCAAATCGTTCGACGACGCTGGCCGGTCCGCACCAGTTTTGAAATTCAGCACCGAGAATGGTGTTGGATCGTCCGAGATTCGCGTTGAACCACAGACTGTGTAAATCCCTTCCCAGCCGGTCGCGGATGAGATCCAGGCATGCCGCGAGCGGCTCCGCTGTCTCGGTGTTGGCGACAACGACGATCTGGGCGGTCTGGGAACTGCGCTCCACGACCACTTGCAGGTAGCGCGCAAACCCTAAGTGGGCAGCGTCCGAATAGCAGGACACATTTGCATCTACCAGCGCGCGCCGCACGACATTGGCGACATGGTTGATGAGCGGGTGATGCACGCTGCAGTTCGGGATATGAACGACGCGATGCGTACCCAGCTCAAACAACCCGACCTTGGGCGAGCCTAAGCGGCCGCGGACGGCGAGCCGCGCACGATGGCGAAACCCGGCTATGTTCCCGGTAACGACCGCGATGTCCGGCAAGCGGTGAATGCGCGTCAACTCCTCCAGTGCACCGCGCGCTGCGAGCGCGATGCCCGGCTCACCGAACCGCGGGCAGCCGGGGCAGGGCGGCCGATGTGGGCATGCCGTCACCAAAGCCCGACGGGCATTTCGAGTCGCAAGCTATTCAAGGTCTCCCCCTTCCAGAACGATGAGAGCATACTCTACCGGCACATGAGCAATCTCATACACCGCAGCACGGGCATTACCAGCCCGGCCTTCACTCAAGGCCGGGTGTCGATGGTTTTTGCTCCAAACCCAAATCGTATGAGGATTGATCGCAATGTACCTACCAGAGTCATCGTTATGGCGCCTCCGAATCGTCGCGGATAGCGACCCCGGGGCCGTCGCTCGCGTCCTCGAGCGTTTCCAAAATCTCAACGTCTTGCCCCGACGCGTCATCGCCGAATGCACTTCCAACGATACATTTCACATTCAGGTGGATGTATTCGGACTTCCTGAGGAGCAGCTGCGGCTGGTCGCTGCGAAAATTCGTCAATCGCCGAGTATCGTGAACGCGTACTGGCATCGACTCTAGGAGCCTGTCTGAGTATTCCGCTCAGACAGGCTCCTGGCACGCGGTATCATGGCGAATGACCAGCGCAAGCAATCGTTCTTGGATCGCGCGAGCCGTTGCAAAGCTCGATGCGGACCGCGACAGCGAAATCGACACGCCATTGCTGGCGCTTGATTTGCGCGAGATGCCGAACTGCCGAATCTACATAAAAGATGAAACGGCGCACCCCACCGGAAGCCTGAAGCATCGGCTCGCCCGATCATTGTTCCTGCACGCGCTTTGCAACGGAGACATTCGCGAGAATACGACTGTGGTGGAGGCATCCTCCGGCTCAACGGCCATCTCGGAGGCCTATTTTGCCAACCTACTGGGATTGCCCTTCATTGCGGTCGTCCCGCGCGGAACCGCCACGGCGAAGCGCGATGCCATTTTGCGTGCCGGGGCTCGGATTCACTTGGTTGAGCCCCATGAGGAGATTTCCGTGGTGGCGGCCCAGGTCGCTCGCGAGATCGATGGCCACTTCATGGATCAATTCACGTACGCCGAGCGAGCCACGGATTGGCGCGGCAACAACAATATTGCCGAAAGTCTTTTCGCACAGCTTGCGCAAGAAGCCCATCCTGTTCCCGCATGGATTGTCGTCGGTGCAGGAACCGGCGGCACCAGCGCCACGATCGGCCGCTACATCCGCTACCGGCCGAAGCTCAATGCAACGCGTCTGTGCGTGGTGGATCCGGAGGGTTCCGCATTCTTTCCCTACTTCGCCGCCGGCGATCGAAACGTCTGCGGCGGTTGCGGCGGAATCATTGAAGGGATCGGGCGCGCTCGCGTCGAACTCTCCTTCATGCGAAACGTCGTCGATCAGATGATCGCGGTGCCCGATGCGGCCTCAATAGCCGGCGCACGCTGGCTCGAAGGCCGCTTGGGGCGCCGCTTCGGTCCCTCGACCGGCACCAACATTGCCGGCGCCCTCGCACTTGCGTCGGAAATGCAATCAGCGGGTCAGCACGGCAGCATTGCCACGCTTGCATGCGACGCGGGCGATCGATATGCGGACACGATTTATGATGATTCCTGGGTCGCGTCTCGAAACATCGACTTGAGCGCCTGGCAGCAGCGATTTCGCCAATTGGCGGACCACAGCGGCTTTGGCCGCGATCTACGACGCCTCGGCGTCGGCGCCGGCAGCGACGGCTCATTTCAACGCGCCAAACACCTTTGAAATGATTGCGCTGCCGGCTTGCAGCGGGTTTTGCCGGATCGCGCGCTCTTCCTCGCCAATCATCAAATACAGTCCGTCGAGGGCTTTGTTGGTCACATACTGTTCTATATTGGCCTCATCACCCTTGATCAGCCCCAGCTTCGTTCCCTGCGCCGCAAACTGATCGTACTTCTGCGCCAATCCGACCTGGTCAGTGGCCCGCTTGACGATCGGCAGAAATTTCTGCCCCAACGGGGCAGCGGTCTTGGCACGAAAGAAATCGGTCACCGACTCGTCTCCGCCCGTAAGAATTTTCTTTGCATCCTCAATGGACATGGATTTGACGGCGTTGGTCAGCAATTCCTTCGCTTGCGGCACCGCTTGTTCCGCCGCCTGATTCATTGCGGCAACGAGGTCGTCCGCATCTTTTCCCCGTCCGATAAAACGCATTCCCTTGGCAATCTCATCCAGCGCCGGCGGCAACGGGATCTTCACCTTGGGGTTGTTGAGGAAACCTCCGGGCACTCCGAGCTTGCCAATCGCCGCGGACGCGCCCGTATTGAGCGCTGCCTTGATGCCGCGGGCAGCGTCTTGATTCGTCAGCTGGGAAAGGTCCAGGGAATGAGCACATAAACAAAGCCCACAGCCAAGAAGCGGCCACATTCTAATTCGGCTCGATTGGACTCGGGTCACGAGGCGATCATACGCTCCTGACTCTGGCGCGATGGACAAAACGTGGGCTCTATTTTTGGGGAGTAATGATGCACCAAGCCACGAACAACAGGTACAGCGCTGCACCTAAGCCAAGATAGAGTTTGTCCATAACTTGCCCCGGAGAGGATTGGTCGGACCACGCACGGCAGGGAAGTGATGCTGGAACAAACCCACGATAAAAATCAGTCAGACAAAGTCCATAATTCGGGTCAGAATGTTTGGGAGCGCACCGAAAGAGTACTGTTTAAAAGCCGAATTGGGGCACGGCTGCAAGTCCAATCCTGTGCCATTCGCGCCACTCCCGGCTGCCAACAGTAGGTTTTGCCGTCTTTAGCGCGCAACGAAGCGCCATGGAAGCCGCGACCCAGCGGCGGCGAGTTACATCAGGGAGTTAAATGTTTTGATTCACCCGCCTCTGCGCTTGCCGCTGGCCTTCACCAGCACGCACCAAGTCCAACCTGAGGAAATCGACGAGTATGCGCACGTCAACAACGCAGTCTACCTGCAATGGCTCGATCGTATCGCCTGGACGCACGCGGCGAAACTGGGCACGCCCTTGGCGAGCTGCCTTGCCATGCGGCGCGGCATGGCCGTTCGGCATACGCGAATCGACTATTTGGAAGCGGCATTGCTCGGCGATGCGTTACTGCTCGCGACCTGGCTGGTCGCCTGTGACGGGCGTCTGCGCTGCACGCGCCGCTTCGAGATTCTGCGCCTAGGCGACGGGAAGCGCGTCATCGACGCCGAAATCGAGTACTTTTGTCTGAATCTCGATACGGGCAAGCCCTGCCGGTTCCCCCGAGAATTTGCGGAGAGCTATACGGTGATACCGGAGGTGGCCGCGGCGTACCGGCAGTTGCCGCACGATTTGCGTCATGTGGGCTATTCGCGCGGCGGCCTGCAAACTTACGGGAGCGACACGTGACCGACAATGAATTCAATCCGGACAAGGCGGCCATGAGCCGCCGCGAAATCTTAGGCCTGGCGGCCGGTGCCACTTTAAGTGCAGCCGTGTACGCCGCTCCGGGACAGGAACGACGCATCAACGAAATCGTCCTCATGGACGCGGCCGTCCTCAGCAAGGCGATACACTCGCGCAAGGTGTCGTGTGTCGAGGTGATGAGCGCGTACCTGGATCATATCGAGCGGATCAATCCGAAGGTAAACGCGATCGTCGCACTTCAAGAGCGTGGAGATCTACTCACGCAGGCGCGTGAGCGCGATGCCCAGCTTTCACGAGGCGAATCCATGGGTCCCCTGCATGGCTTTCCGCACGCGGTAAAGGATCTACAGGCGGTCAAAGGCATTCGCATGACCATGGGTTCTCCGATCTTGAAGGACTTTGTACCCTCGAGCGACGGGTTGATGGTCGAGCGATTGCGTAGTGCAGGCGCGATTTTCATCGGCAAGACCAACACACCGGAGTTCGGATTGGGTTCGCACACCTACAATGCCGTCTACGGCGCGACCCGCAATGCCTATGACATGACCCGCTCCGCAGGAGGCAGCAGCGGCGGCGCGGCCGTATCGCTGGCGCTGCGCATGCAGCCGCTCGCGGACGGCTCCGACTATGGCGGCAGTCTGCGCAATCCGGCCGGCTGGAATGGTGTCTTTGGCTTTCGCACCAGCATAGGCCGCGTTCCTAACGACGCGCGCGACGCGTGGCTGCCCTCAATGAGCGTCAGCGGCCCCATGGCGCGAAACGTCACGGATCTTGCCATGCTGCTTTCGGTACAAGCGGGCTTCGATGCGCGCGTGCCGCTGTCTCTGGAAGGTGATGGCACTATCTTTCAACGACGACTGGAAAGTTCATTCAAGGGCAAGCGCATTGCCTGGGGCGCCGACTTCAAAGGGCATGCTCCCTGCGAAGCGGGCGTACTCGAGGTTTGTCGAGCGGCAATGCACACCCTCGAGTCCCTCGGTTGCAGCGTCGAAGAGGCCGAGCCGGATTTCGATTATGACGCGTTGTGGCAAGCGACCATACGGCTTCGCGGTTGGCAGCAAGGCGCCTCGATCCAGTCTTATTACAACGATCCGGCCAAGCGCGCCCTGCTCAAGCCCGAAGCGGTATATGAAGTTGAAACGGGGATGCGGCAATCCGCGCGCGATATCACGGCGGCATCCGTCCTGCGCACCGACTGGTCGCAGACTGTGCGTAAATTTTTCGACCGCTATGATTTTTTAGCGCTGCCCACCGCCCAGGTCTTCCCGTTCGATATCAATCAACATTGGCCGCAGGAAATTGCGGGGCAGAAGATGCAGACATATCACGAGTGGATGAAGGGCGCACTGCTCGTCACGATGTCTGGCTGTCCGGCACTCGCCGCCCCTGCGGGCTTCGGCGATGCGGGACTGCCGATCGGCATTCAAATCATCGCTCCTAATCGCCAGGAGTTCAGTTGTCTGCAGTTGGCGTACGCCTACGAAAGCGCCCTCGGTAGCGCGAATCGCCGACTGCCGCCGCTCTTAGGCCGCGCCTAGAACGTTGCTGAAGCGAGTGTCGGAAAGCGCTGCTACTCGCTGAGCGCATGGGTCAAAGTTTTCGGATCGGACGCCGCCTCACCCTCAATTCGGCGCAGCAACTTTCCGTGACTATCCGCAATCAGAACGGTAGGCACATCGTTGACACGAAATTCTCTGAAAATATTTCCCGACGCATCCAGAGTCAAGGGAATCGTGACCTGGTGTTCCCGGCGATATTTTCGCAGGTCTGCGGCATCCGCCCACAAACCCGACGCGACTCCCAGCCAACGGACACGCGGATCATCGGCCAGCTCGCTTACCTGCGTGCGCATATTGCGGCAGTTTTCCGCCACCGTCGGCCGCGATGTCGCAAGGTAGGACTCGCACCATGGAGACAGAAAGACGAGCGCGGTGAAAGATCGTCCAGAATCCATCGCTCGCAGTGAAAACTGTTGGCCGTCAATCGTCCGCAGCGACTGCGCCGGCAGCGGATCGCCGATCGCAATGGCCTGAGTTTCCCGTATCGCGACGGGCGCCCGGCCCCTGCCCTGCGCAACCAACACGCCGGCCTGGCCGCGAGCCACCTTCAACGCCTCGTCCAACTGCGCATCCGCCAAGTGCCCGACATACTGAATTCGACCGTCTCGACCGATCACGATGTGCGTCGGCGTCACGCGCAATCGAAAGACGGCGCCGAGGCGCCCATCATCGAGCACGATAGGCATCGTAATGCCCAATCGTTTCCTATAGCTCTGAATGGCATCCAGAGAATCGTTGAATCCCACATTGATGGCAATGACCGCGAGGTCTGTTCCGGCAGTTTCATAGGCATGCTCGAAATGCGGCATCTGCTGCCGGCACGGGACGCACCAGGTAGCCCAAAATTTCAGGTACACGGCTTTCTTGCCGTAGAGACTCCCCAGATCAATCGATTCGCCATCAATGGTCTGGAGCGTCACCCGCGGCGCGGGAGAACCCAAGATTGCCTGCGCCGCGCTCTTCGCGCGCGCCTCCCCGCTGCTATCTGCCTGCGACCCTGAGGCGATCAGCATCGAACATATCGCACCGATGATGCAGCTCGAGTAAATGCCTTTGCTCATTTGGATCCTATGGCGCCGCGGCACGTGTCGTGGGCGCACCCTTATCCTTGATGATGAAAACTAGAAATTTAGCCGGTGCCGTCTGACTGGCATTGGCGGACACGGCATGCACATCGCTCGGGCTTTCATAGAATGTCTCCCCGGGCTTGAGGGTGACCTTGGGGCCGCCTTGCACCTGCATGATCAGCTCTCCCTCAAGCACATACACAAACACTTGGGCGTCATGCCGGTGCGGTGGAGAGGCTCCTCCGGGCGGATAGGTAACAGTCGACATGAGAACTTCTTTGCCTGAACTGCCGACCAGCTCCTTGGTCATGAGCTGCATCACGGCGGCAGGCGAGGCATCTGCCAACACCACGCCGCTCTGAAACAGAGAAAGACACAGGAACCCACCCAAAATATAGCTGCGATGACGCATCACGCACTCCCAGTTACGCCCCTAGATGAGAACCAGCATAGCTCTTCCAAGAACCCATATTGCGGTCGGCTAGATTTCCCGAGTCGGTGCGGCGGTCTTCCGGTATCCGTTTGCAGGGGATTGGCGCAATCCTACCCCCGTCGGGCAAACTTGGCTTGCTTGACCACGCCGGAGATTGCTTATGACGCCCACCGCTGAATCGCGAATTGCACCCGCCGAAGCTCCCTGGCCGGAATCGGTTCAGGCCAGATTCCGGAAGCTGACCCCGCTGCGGTTGTTCAGGGTGCTCGCGCGCGATGAGCGATTGTTTGCGCGCTTCGTGGACGGCGGTCTTTTGGATCGGGGACATTTGTCGCTGCGGGAGCGCGAGCTGGCCATCCTGACAGTCTGCGCCCGGTGTCGATCGGAATATGAATGGGGCGTACACGTGCACTTTTTTGCGGCGAAGGTAGGATTTAGCGATGCTGAGATTGCGGCAACATTGAAGCCATTCGCCGCAGGCGCATGGGGCGGCCGCGATGCCTTGATCGTGCGCCTATGCGAGGCGCTGCAGGACCGGTGCGACATCGCGCAGGATTTCTGGACGGAACTGCGCGCGAGTTTCAACGAGATGGCACTGCTCGAACTGCTGCTCCTCATAGGAAAATACCGGCAGGTGTGCATTCTCACCAATGCGCTGGCGCTTGAGCCTGAGCAAGACGCGCCCCGGTTTCCTTGACGCTTTACAAATCTTTACGCCGTCCGCAAAGACGGCTAACAGTTGAGGCGCAGAGTGTTCATCGTCCTTCCACCTACAAGGGGTCACCATGAATACTTCCTCCGAACCCGGAAACGCAACACCGCGTCGATCCGTCTTTAGCCGCATGACATTGGTTGCCTTTCTCGCCGGAGCCGCCCTCGCCGGAAGCATCGCGGCGGTGGCGGCCGCGACCGGGATGGGCGGCTTTCATCACGGCATGATGAGCGGTCCCCACAGCGCCGCCGATGTCTCGGCACACGTCGATCATATGCTCAAGCATCTATATGTTGAGATCGATGCCACCGATGCACAGAAAGCCCAAATCACACCGCTGGTGCAGCAGGCCGTGAGCGATCTGCTGCCGATGCATGCGCAGCTGCAAGCGGCTCATACCCAAGCCATTGAGGCGCTGACGCAGAACACCGTCGATCGGACTGCGCTGGAGGCCGCGCGCGTGGCGCATCTTCAGCTGGCCGACCAGGCCTCCAAGCGGTTGACGCAGCTTCTCGCAGATGTCGATGAGGTACTGACGCCGGCCCAGCGCACCGCCCTGGCGGCTCACCTCAAGCAAATGCACGTCAAGTCAGAAATGCACGCCAAGTCATAATGCGCTGGCGTTGACGGCCCGCTCTCTTTAGAGTCGCCGATCAATGGTCGAGCGAATTCTGCTGGTTGAGGACGATCCCCGCTTGGCCGACATGCTCCTCGAGTATCTCGGTCAGGCGGGATTTGCCGTTACGGTCGCACCGCTGGGGGCCACTGCGCTCGAGAAATTATCCGATGCCGACTATGACGCGGTTGTGCTCGATCTGATGCTGCCCGACATGGATGGGCTGAGCGTGTGCCGCCAACTGCGCGCAAAATACGACACGCCCGTGCTGATGCTGACCGCGAGAGGCGATGCGGTCGATCGAATCGTCGGCTTGGAGCTGGGTGCGGATGACTACCTGCCCAAACCCTTCGAACCACGAGAATTGGTCGCGCGGCTGCGCGCCATCATGCGCCGCCGCGTTCGCGGCGCGGCGGGCGAGAGACCATCGCACTTCGGCCGTCTGGAGCTTGATACCGCCGCGCGCGCCGTCCGCTTGGACGGTAAGCCCTGCGAGCTGACCGGGTACCAATTCGATTTACTGGTGGCGCTGGCGAAGAACGCCGGCCGGGTATTGTCGCGCGAGGTCCTGATGGATCTCGTCAAGGGCGAGGAATTCGAATCCTTTGACCGCTCCATCGATGTGCACATTTCGCGCATTCGGGCCGCCATCGAGGACAATCCCAAGAAGCCGCGGCGCATTATCACGGTGCGTGCCGCAGGCTACGTATTCGCCAAGGCGCAGGACTGATGCTGCGTCTGTATTTACGCTTCTATATCGCACTGCTGGCCAGCCTCGCGCTGCTGGGGCTGGCCGCCTCGGTGCTGGTGCATTTCGCCGGCGGCCCAATGGAACAAGTTGGCGTCACGGTCGGACGATTGGTCCAAAACGTCCTACCGCCCGCCCCGGCGCCGGTCTCGGAGCAGCAGGAAGCGCTGGAAAAAATGGCGGCCGGACTCAACGCCGATGTCACCCTGTTTGCCCCAGATGGAGCCGTCATTGCCGCCATCGGGCGCCCGCTGCCCGTGCCGAACGCGCGGAAATACCATCCTTTGAGTTTTGGGCATTGGCGCGGCAGCCCGCTTTCGAGCGTGCGCTTGGCTGACGGCCGACTGCTGGTGGCCAGCGTACCGATCGGCTTCGGCGCCACCCGTGTAAATTTTCACTTATTGGTGATTTTCGCGGCATTGGCGATAGGCGTGGCTGCCTATCCCATCGTT
>Ga0210402_10002652_pt1 | contig 17285 bp, 15 predicted proteins | sample IncBWC7MmetaG_FD_161055 | JGI IMG/M metagenome (GOLD analysis project Ga0210402, IMG submission 161055) | Forest soil microbial communities from Barre Woods Harvard Forest LTER site, Petersham, Massachusetts, United States - Inc-BW-C-7-M | ecosystem: Environmental > Terrestrial > Soil >... | reverse complement strand
ATGCGGGCTCCGCCTTGTTTCCCTGGCAGACCGTGGAGCAGAACGTCCGCTGCGGACTGAAGCTGCAGAAGGTTCGCGGGCCGGAGCAGGATCGCCGCGTCGAATATTATCTCGGCATGGTGGGTTTGGCGCAGCACCGCGACAAATATCCGTCCCAGCTTTCAGGCGGCATGCGTCAGCGGCTGCAGATCGCCAGAGCGCTTGCTGTCGAGCCACAGATTCTGCTGATGGACGAGCCTTTCGCCGCCTTGGATGCACTGACGCGGCGCAAAATGCATGCCTTCCTGCTGGAGATCTGGGAGCGGACGCAAAAGACGGTAGTGTTCGTCACCCATGACATTTCCGAGTCCATCCTCATGGCGGACCGCATCGTGGTGATGACCTCAGGCCCAAATTCGCGGATCGAGGATGTGATTGAAGTCCACCTTTCTCGCCCCCGCGATCCTGCGAGCCCGACGTTTGGCGGGCTCTACGGCCGTGTCGAGGCGTTGCTGGATGAAGACGCGGCGCGCATGCGCCAGGACCTATGACACCCGCCTGCCGCCCTGCGTGGCGTCGAGCAGAGGAGCACACGGAAACCCTATGGCAGTCGTCAGCGGCTCCAGGTTAGCGCCCATCGCCGCACCTGCCGGCGGCGAGACGGTTTGGGCCCGCGCCAGGCGCTCCAAACGGCTTCGCGCGCTTCGGACCCCCCTGCTGGTCGTGATCTCGTTGGTCATCTTTTTCGGCGCCTGGCAGATCCTCTCCTATTACCTGCTCAATCCCTACCTCATTCCTCCTCCGAGCCAGGTCTTCACGACGGCTGTCCCGATGATCAAGTCGGGCGAAATTTTCCGCGATATCGGGATCAGCCTTGTGCGCGTGCTCATCGGCTTCTCCCTTGGATCGCTCGCGGCCATCGTCACCGGCGTGATCATGGGCAGAATTCGTCTCATCAACGAGCTGCTCGACCCGATCATCGAGGTCCTGCGCTACCTCTCCCCGACCGCGATGATTCCCATTGCCGTCATCTGGTTCGGAATCGGCGAGCAATCGAAATATTTTCTGATCTTCTGGGGCACATTCTTCTTCGTGCTGATCAACACGGTAGCAGGGGTGATCCGTACGCCGGTGGCGCGCCAGCGCGCGGCGCAATGCCTGGGCGCAAATCAGCTCGAGATCTTCCTCATCGTGATCATCCCGTCCGCCATCCCCTACATCATCACGGGGATGCGGGTGGCGATGGCCTCGTCCTACATGAGCATCATCCCGGCTGAGATGCTCGCGGCGCAATCCGGCCTTGGCCACCTGCTGCAAGTGTCCGGCATGCTCGCGCAGACCGACCGCATTTTTGTGGCGCTGGCGGCGATCAGCCTGCTCGGCTTTGCCACCGATCGCGTGTTCCGCTGGTTGGTTCACCGCACCCTCAACCGGTACATGGCATTCGTCTCCGTCTCCTGAACGGTGGGCGCCATGCTGCAACCGCTTCCGACAACGCACCGCGCTGTCTGCTCAAACCGCGGAGCCGAACCTGCGCCACGTGACCAGGGTCGCCCCGGCTGCCCGATCGAGCACTTGCACCGGACCCGGCGCAAGACCGTGCTCTGCGAGCACCTCTTCCGGCGTCCGCCCGCAAGCAATCTGCGGGAAGAGCGGGCGCCCGCCAGGCAGACGGACGCCGCCGGCACAGGTGAGGTGGAATGCGTGATACCCGATATGGAGAAATTCGCCGAACACATCTGTAGCGCCGATGACCGCAAGGACACCGGCGGTCACTCCCATGGAACGACAGGCCTGAGCCAGGGAACAGCCGGCCGGATTCCAAAAAATGGCGAGCGGGTTTGACGCGTCCGCTTCAATCCCCGCGATCTTGCGCGTGAGAATCAACCGGTGCCGCCGCCCCGAATGGGATTGTTGCTCATGCGAATGGCGCCCGTGGGCCACGGCACTCGCCACATCGAGGCTTGCGGCGAAAAATCTCTGGTCGGCATCAATCCGAAGCGCGTCCGGCATGCGCCCCTTGCGGTCCGCGATCATGCCGTCGACCGACACAATCGCATAGCCTTCGATGCGAAGAGACTGAAACAGGGTACCAGGCACGGACATCTCGGATGGCACCCGCGAGATCATGCACAAGCATCCAAGGCAATGCGATGTTCACGAGCCAGTCACGGTGAGCCGAGACGAAATCCGTGACCGAACGAATGCCCGCCTACGCGGGCCCGAGCTCCAGTCGCTCGCTCAGGACCTTTCGATCCACGGCCCCCTCCCATGATGCGATCACGATGGTCGCAAGTGCATTGCCCAGAACATTGACTGCGACAAAACCCGAAGACATCAAGCGATGCACGCCGAGAATGATTCCAACCGCGGCAACTGGCACCGTGCCGGTCGCTGCCAACGTGGACACGAGCACGACAATCGCCGAGCCCGCCACCCCGGCGCCGCCCTTGGATGTGACCAACAAGATTCCCAGCAAACCAAGCTGCTGTCCCAGCGAAAGATCGAGGCCGACCGCCTGCGCGAGAAAGACGGACGCGGCGGCGAAATACAGACAGGTGCCGTCATGATTGAAGGCGTAGCCGGTCGGGAGCACGAGGCCGACAACCGACTCCTCGCAACCGAGGCTGGTGAGCTTGTCAACGAGCTGGGGGAATACCGATTCCGACGAGCTGGTGCCGACCACGATCAGCAATTCGGTTCGGATGTAGCGGGCCAAACGCCAGAATCTGATGCCGTTCCAGTGGGCGATCGGCCAGAGAACTAAGCAGATGAACAGAATACAGGTCAGATAGAACTCGCCCACCATTGCGCCGAGCGAGACAAGCGAGCCGATGCCAAACCTTCCGACGGTGAAACCGATCGCGCCCATGGCGCCGATCGGGGCCAGCCACATGATGTAGCTGATGATCTTGAAAACAATTCGTTTCGTGAGCTCGATCATTTCGATCATCGGCTGGCCATCCGCGCCGATCGCGTGCAGCCCGAAAGCAAACAGGACCGAAAGGAACACGACCTGCAGCACATTGCCTTCGGTGAAGGCGGAGATCGCGGTGTGAGGGACGATGCTGAGGAGAAAGCCGCTGCCCGTAATCTGTTGCGCGGTTTTGAGATAGGGGTCGAGGGCGGATCCGGAGATCGATTGCAGATCGACATGCATGCCCCGGCCAGGACCCAGCAGGTTGATCATGGCCAGCCCGATGACGAGGGCAAATGTCGTCACGACCTCGAAGTAAATCAGCGCCTTGATCGCGACCCGGCCGACTTTCTTCGCCTCGCGGACGGTAGCGATGCCATGGACCACGGCGCAAAAGATGATCAGCCCGACGAACATCGCAATCAGCCGGATGAACAGGTCGCCAAGGGTGCGCATCCATTCCGCCGATTGCGGCCAGACCCAGCCGATCAGCGCTCCCACCGCCATGCCGGCGAAAACCTGCACCGACATGTCCTGGTAGAACGGCCGGGTCCTGCGCGGCTCGCGGGCCACCATGGTCGTCATCGCGACTCCATTCAGGTTTCAAGAGGTTGCCGGGTTGCATTCCGGTCTCATGGCGCCAAAGCGCGCGTGGTCTCGTCGAACAGCGCGTCGACCGCGATCTTTCGCGGAATGAGCTTTTGACGGACGCAATAATCGATGATGATCTCCAGCGTCGGTCGACACGCCTCAACGCCGAAACGCAGCGGATCGAGCGCGGTCCCGTCGCTCGGCGCTTTCCCGGCGCGCTTGCTTGCGAGCAACAGCCGGAAGAGCTCCTTGGCCACATCCGGGCGCGATTTTGCAATGTCCTCGCGTAGAACCACCATGTGATTGATCGGCACGCCGCCGCGGGTTTGTGCCCAATTGCGCGCCACGGTCTCGGCATCCGGAATGAGATGCCGCAGCCGCGGGTCCGGAAGCTTGTCGCCTACGATCGCGGCATCGAGCTCGCCATCGAGCAGCATCGCCAGCAGCTCCTTGCCGGGCGGGGCGCGCTTGATCGTGTCGGGGTCGCGATACTCGGCAACGTGCGGATCCTCGAAAGTGATCCATTCGACCTTGTCGAGATCCACCCCATAGTCCTGCGCGAGTATGCCCCGAACCCACGTGCCGGTGGTGACCGTATAGGCGCGCACGCCAACCCGCTTGCCTGCAAGCTCGGATGGCTCGAGCACTCCGCGCTCGGCATTGTAGGCAATGGTGTGGTGCTGGCCGCGCCCAACGACGACAGCCGGCAGCAGCACATATGGCTTGCCGTACGTCCTCGCCTGGAGGTAAGTGACAATCGCGAGCTCGGCAAAATCGTACGCCGCCTCTCGCACGACCTTCTTGAACAGATTGTTCGCGACCTTGACCTCGACGAAGTCGAAATCGATGAGATCAGACCGTATCTCGCCGCTCTTGAGCGCCTTGGTGTTGGGATAGTTTCCCAACATGGTATGAAGCTTCACTTTCGCGCTATCGGCCACGGGATTATCCTCTTTCTTACTTTGCCAGCGCAGGATAAAGCGCCTGCGCTGTCTTGCCGAAGATCCAATCCTGATCTTCCTGAGACAAGGTTGCGAGCGAGCTTTTCGCGAGTGCAAGCAGCTCCGGCAGCGAGCCCTCCGACGAAGGATAGTTGGAGCCCCAGGCGAGCCGGCTTGCCCCGAACGTCGAAACCAGCTTTGGAAAGAAGGTTTCCGGGGTCGCCTTTCCCTTGCGCGACTCGGTGAAGGTACGTGGCGTCAGCTTGAGATAGACGTTCGGATAGCGAGAGAGCGCGAAAAGGCTGTCGGCGGCGGCATACGGGGGACCATCTTCGAGAACTGGGCGCGCCAGATGATCGAGAATGATGCGCACCGGCGGGAAGCGCTCGGCCATCTTGACCATCTGTGGAAGGGCCTTGGGCGACATCTGCAGGCAGACGGAGAGGCCAAGCTCGCCGGCGCATTCCCAGGCCGGATAGGTTTTGGGATCATCAAGCCAGGATGCCTGGTCCGGCATGGTGCTGCCGATGGTGAACAGGCGCATGCCGGTCAGGCCGCGGCCCATCCAGTAGCGCATGCGCTCGGCGGAATTCGGCGCCAGAACGTCGACGGAAAAGACCCCGGTGAAGCGGTTGGGGTGGGCCGCGGCCGCGTCCGCGACATACGAGTTGTCATGCCCGTAACAGGTCGAGGCCTGCACGACCGCCGCCTTGGCGACGCCGGACTTGTCCATGGCGTCGAGCAGCGCTTCGGCCGTTACCGGACGCGTGCGCGACCAATCCGATTGGTGCCCCCCGAGAGGCGCGCGCGGGTAGCGCGCGGCATCATTGGCAATGATATGCGGGTGGATATCGATGATAGCGGACATGGGGTTTGGTTTCCTTCGAGTGATAGCCGCGCGCGCCTTTCAATCCGCTAGTCTCGGATAGAGCCGCTGCGCGGTTTTGCCGAAAATCCAGCTGCGCTCCTCCGCACTTGCCTTCGCGAACGCGGGCTGGGCCTTGCCGAGAATTCCGGTAAGCGTGTCGGCGGTTGCGGGAAAGTTCGAGCCCCAGGCAATGCGGTTCGCTCCGAAGGTCTCTATTAATTTGCCGAAGAATGTTTCCGGGCTCGCTTTGCCCCATTGCTCGGGCGAGACATTGAGCGGCGTCACTTTCAGAAAAACATTGGGGTAGCGCGCAAGATCGAAGAATTCCTGATCGGCTGCGTAAGGCGGGCCATCGATCAACCGCGGCCGGGCGAGATGATCGAGAATGATCAGCACATCGGGAAATCGGTCCATCAGCCCGCGCAGCTGCGGGAATCCCTGCTGCGTCATCTGCATGCAGACCGGAATGCTGGACTTGCCGGCATGCTCCCAGGCCGGGAATGAATGGGGATCGTCGAACCAGCTTGCCTGGCCCGGCATCGTGCTCCCCGTCGTGAACAGCCGCATCCCGCTAAATCCCTGGTCCATCCAGTAGCGCATTTTTTCGACCGCATCCGGCGCCAGCACGTCCACCGAGAACACGCCGGTAAAGCGCCCGGGGTAAGCCGCGATTGCCCTGGCGACGTAGCTGTTGTCATGACCGTAAGCGGTCGAGGCCTGCACGATTGCCGCCTTATCGACTCGGGCCTCATCCATCGCGGTGACAAGGGCTTCGAATGGCGTCGGCCGCTCCCGCGACCAACTCGATTGAACACCCCCGAGGGGATTGAGCGGATAGCGTTTGGTGTCGGTCGAAATGACGTGCGGGTGGATATCCACGATCGAGGACATGATGTGCCTCAGTGCCGCCGCGGATCAACGAACACGTCTTCCATCGGCATTCGTTTGGGAATGAGACCCTGCTGCAGGCCATAAGTGAGCATCGCTTCGATGCTCGGCATGTTCTCTTCGAAGCCGTAAGGAAGGGGATCGCCGACTAACGCCATCAGATTGCGGTATTTCACGTCGTCCGGGGCATTGCCCTCGCCTGCTTTGAGGCGGGCGATATAGGCGTCTTTCGCGTCGAGGAACGCATCGAACAGCGCCTTGGCAACGAAGGGATGCTGCGCCAGCACTGCGGTCTTGACCACGATCAGCCCGTGGATCGGGTAGATGCCGGTGTGGCGGAACCATTGCGCCTCGACCTCGGGGGCATTGGCGATGAGCTCCGGATAGCTCACGGCGCTTGTCTGCGCGCGCTGCTCCCAGGCTCCAGTCGGAGGGCCCGCCCGGCCGATTCCGGCAGGACCGGAAAAGCCCGCCTGCAATTCGCCGCTTGCCATCATGCTCGCCAGCGACTTTCCGTCCGGCGCATGCACCACATTGGCCGGTAATTTGAGGGTGGTGACATGCTCTTCGTCATCGACGACCCAGGTGACCTTGGAGGAATCGAGCCCGTATTCGTTGACGAAGATGCCGCGTGTCCATACCCCGGTGGTCACGGAATAGGCCCGCACGCCAACCTTCTTGCCTTCGAGGTCCTTCGGCTCCTTGATGCCGGAGCCGGGACGCACGACGAATCCGCCGTGATGGAAGCGTCGCATCAGGAACACCGGCAGCGCAATGAACGGGGCGCCGAGCGCGCGGGCGATCATGTAAGTCGTGGGCGCCATCTCGCAGACATCGAACTCGAGGTCGCGCACCATTCGCCGGAACGCGCCGATGATGGGCACCACCTCGACGAAGTCGGGCTCCACCCCCGCGATCGCAGCCGCCCCGTTCTTGATATCCTTGGTATGGCCGTAGGTGGCGATCGCAATCTTCAGTCGCGGTTGCTGTGTCATTGTTTTGGGATCCCCGCCTTCTCGATTACCGCCGCCCACTTCGGAACATCCGCCGCCATACGGTCGCGCATTTCCTGAGGCGTGCTGCCGCGGGCGTCCATGCCCAGCGTGGACGCGGTGGCCTGGAGGGCTGGATCGGACAGCGCGGCATTGATGTGCTGATTGAGAGTCGCAAGTATCTCAGCCGGCATGCCAGCTGCCGCGGCCAGACCGTTCCAGCTGATCACGATGTATTCGGGAAAACCACTTTCCTTGGCGGTCGGCACATCGCGCAGCAGCGGATTGCGTTCCTCGCCGGAGGTCGCGATGATTCTGACTTGGTTATCCGAGATCAGGGCTTGCAATCCGGCATAGAAATCGAATCCGACATCGACGTCGCCACGCAACACCGCCGTTACGAGGTCGGGCGTTGTCTTGTAGGGAACGATCGCGACATCCACCCCGCTCACCTGTTTCAGGAGATGCGCCGACAGGTTTTGCGTGCTTCCGGGATTGATCGCCCCGAAGTTGAGCTTCCCCGGATCCTTGCGCGCGGCGGTGACCACGTCCTGCAGGGTCTTGAGCGGCGAATCCGCCTTGACCGCAAGGAGCATCTCGAAGCGGGCCGTCATCGACAAAAACGTAAAGTCGGTCAGCACGTTGTAGGGGCGCGTCTTGAACAGGGACATGCCGATCGCCTGCCCGTTTCCGATCACTCCGAGCGTGTAGCCATCCGGTGGCGCCCTCAGCACTTCCTTTGCCGCCAGCAGGCCGCCGGCTCCCGGACGATTTTCGATCACGACCTGCTGCTTCGTTCGCTCAGTCAGTTTCTGCGCGAGCAGGCGCATGGTCAGGTCGGCGACGCCCCCGGCTCCATAAGGAATGAAAATCTGAATCGGCTTGGCGGGGAAAGTCGAGTCGGCCCGAGCGCAATCGTTCGCCACCGTGCCGACGATTGCTGCCAAGGAGAGGACTACGGCCGCCCGCAAGAATCGAACGCGGCCGTCCCTGACGCGCAGATCATGCGAGCGCATGTCACAACCTCCCTGATTCTTCGTTGCTTGCCGCCGGTTTATTTCACGCCACCGACTTTATAAGCCCGCAGGAAACGCGAAGCAGATTGCAAGGGTCCGGATTTCATCCGGCTTACGACTGCTCCCGTCTTCGCATGTTTCAACATTGCACATTGCGACCTTTTCGCTCAATTGAAACCGCGCACGGAGTCATAACTTTTTGCTATTCTTGGATCGAAAGCTGCTCCCGGGCCACCCATGCGGAACCGACTCGATTTTCCCACATTGCGTCAACTTCGAGCGTTCGAGGCGGTCGCGCGCCTCAACAGCATCGGCGCCGCAGCCGGCGAGCTCGGATTGTCGCAACCCGCGGTATCGCAGATGGTCGCGCAAATCGAAGCAGGGCTCGCGGTGAGCTTGCTCGAGCGCCGCCGAACCGGATCATATTTGACGACACTGGGATCCGTGCTTTGGCCTCGCGTCCAACGGCTGTTCGCTGCGATCCATTCCGCGCTGTGTGACCCGGTCGTGGGCGCCTCCCTGGCAGGACGCGAGACAACAAAATCGGTGCAAAACAAAATTACAGACGCGCATATCCGCAGCTTAACCGCGATTGCGGAGTGTGGCTCGTTCGATGCGGCGGCTCGCAAGCTCGAGATATCGCAGCCCACGCTTCACCGGTCTGCTCGCGATCTCGAGCGGGTGATTCGAAGAGGCCTGTATCAACGAACGGTCCGAGGATTGGCGCCAACCTCGCAGGCCCGTGAGCTCGCGCGCCGGCTGAAAGTCGCTCTCAGGGAGCTCCAATATGGAGTGGAGGAAATGCAGGCGGCGCAAGGTATTTTTACGTCAGGAATAACAATTGGCAACATACCCCATTCCGGCACGCATCTGCTCTCGACTGCAATCACCCAATTTCTTTCCTCATATCCGACCGCCTTTGTCCATGTCCTGGATGGCCCGTACGACGCGCTGCTGGACGCTCTTCGCGCCGGCGATCTGGACATTCTGTTTGGGGTGCTCAGGCGTCCGCCGTGGGCGACCGACGTCAGGGAAGAATTTCTCTTCGCCAATGCTTATGCCGTCGTCGTTCGGCGCAAACACCCGCTCGCTCGTGTCCGGAAGATTACGCTGCGAGACTTGGCGGAGTACGGGTGGATTTTGCCAGCGCGCGGAGCCCCCCGCAGGGAGGCCTTCGAACGCATTTTTGCGGGATCGGGCTATTCACCCAGAGTGAGCATCGAGACCACTTCGTCAGCAATTTACAAAACCATTCTCGCGACAAGCGACAGGATAGCTTTGCTGTCCAAGCTCGAGACAAAAACCGACGGTGGCGCCGAGACGTTGACCACGCTTCCCTTCGATTCGGTCATTCTGTCCAGGACGGACGGTGTGGCGACCCGGGCGGATTGGCAGCCGACCCATATTCATGCAGAGTTCCTGAGCTCGCTGCGCCGGCAAGCTCGGGATCTCCAGCAACTCGAGCAAAACAGGGAGGGAGCCGCATGTATCGACATATCCTGATTCCAACCGATGGCTCGGATCTGGCACACAGAGCCGTCGCACATGGGTTGTCCCTGGCAAAAGCGGTGGGAGCCAAGGTCACCGTTGTTACTGTTGAAGCTTCATTCAACGTCTATGATGTACCTGCTTCCCGGGAGAACCTGATGACCGCCGCCTTCGACGAGTACTCCAGGCACGCGCGGGAGCACGCCACTTCGATTCTGGATGGAATAGCCAATGAGGCGAAGGCCGCCGGTGTGCCTTGCGAGACCCTGCAAGTCATCCAGGATCACACGTACCAGGCGATAGTAGCCACCGCAAAGGAGAAAGGCTGCGACCTCATCGTGATGGCCTCTCACGGAAGAAGCGGGCTCGCAGCGGTGCTGCTCGGCAGCGTTACCACAAAGGTACTCACGCATACGACGATTCCGGTTCTCGTGTGTCACTAAAACGCAGAGAAGGCATACCGGCCGCTGACGATCAGTTGCTGCTGAGCTAACGTCACGATCTGCCGGTTAGGAGCTGTTCACGCGAGGCGTTTTTCCTTCCGCCAGGTTCGTGAGCTTGTGCTTGTCGAGCGGACCGTCGTGCTGCATTCTTTGCGGTACGACCGCGTGTCTGGAGCAAGATCCCGATGGCAACCGCAAATGGTATCAAAGTCGTCGGATTTCATGACTTGCCCGGCGGCGGGCAAGTGGTGGTACGCAACAACATCGCCTATGTGGGCCACGTGAAGCCGCCCGACGGCACCAGCATAATCGATGTCTCTGATCCGTCGAAACCGCGCGATCTCGCGCGCATCAGCGTTCCGGAAGGCACGCTGTCGCACAAAGTGCGGGTCGAAAACGGGCTGATGCTGGTCAACCGCGAAGTTTTTCCGATTGGCCGGATCGATCTTGATTTCAGGGGCGGGCTCGAGGTTTTCGACGTCAGCAACCCGGCGAAGCCGAGGCGAATCACGAGCTGGCCCGCACGCGGAATGCATCGTTTTACATTCGACGGTCGTTACGTCTATGGATCACCCGAATTCGACGGCTATCGCGGCAACGTCGTTTCCATTATCGACTTCGCGGATCCCTCCCGGCCACAGGAGGTAGGCCGCTGGTGGATGCCCGGCCAATGGGTTGGCGGCGGCGAAAAGCCGACCTGGGAGGGAACCGCGCATCGCTGCCACCACCCGATACGGGTCGGCAATCGCCTGTACACGAGCTATTGGCACGGCGGTTTCGTGATCCTCGGAATCGACGATATCAGCAAGCCGGAATTCATATCGGGGCTCGATTGGAGCCCACCGTTTCCCTGGCCCACTCACACGGCTTTGCCCGTTCCGTTTCCAGTGCGCGGACGACGTATCATGCTGGTCGCGGACGAGGACGTGGGACGGCTCGAAATGTCCGCGCCGGCCTTTCTCTGGATCGTCGATATCACAGACGAAAGTAAGCCGATCCCATTTGCCAGTTTCCAGGTGGCGGAGGAGGACGGTTCGCCGAAGCTCGATTACACCGGCATGCATCAGTTTTGCGAGGAAATCCGCAGCACCGAGATTCCGATCGCCTGGTTTGCGCATGGTCTTCGCATCGTCGATATCGCCAACCCGCATGCACCGCGCGAAGTCGCCTCATTCATACCGGACCTTCCAGCGGGGGCAACGCGGGTGCAAAGCAACGACGTGTGCTTCGACGACCGCGGCCTCATTTACCTGATCGACCGCACGCGCGGGCTGCATATTCTCGAGCGAACATGAGGCCGGCTGCGCAAAGGAAAGGCGCGCGCGCCCTGGCAGGAGAACAAGCATGAGCACGGGATCATGAGTCTGATCATCCGTAACGCCCGCGTGCGGAACCAAAAGGAAACTGTCGATATCGCAATCGCAGGGGAAAAGATTTCCGCCGTTGCGGCCAATCTTCCAAGCAGCGCCCCCAACGAAATTGATGCCCGCGGCAATCTGGTTCTGCCGGGTATGTTCAACTTGCACTACCATGCCGACAAATGCCTCTTGGGGGATGTCATGCGGCCGAACGTTTCCGGCACGCTCCCCGAGGCGATCGAGATCACCAACGACTTCAAGCGCAACTACGACCCCGTAGAAGTGGCCGCACGCGCCGTGCGTACCCTCGAGCAAGGCGTCAAGAACGGCACCACATTCTTTCGGTTGTTCTGCGATGTTGGAACCATCGGGGGATTGCAGGCTGCGCGCGGCCTGTTGCTCGCCCGCGAGAAAATGAAAGCCTACTGCCGCATTCAGGTGGTCGCCTTCCCGCAGGAAGGAATCGTTCGCGACCCCGGTGCCGCCGAACTGATGGAAGAAGCGATAAAGGAAGGGTGCGACGTCGTCGGCGGGCTGCCCTGGTACGAATACACCGACGAGGAAGCACGGCAGCATATCGATATCTGCTTCGGCATGGCGATGAAGCACGATCTCGACATCCACATGCTGGTGGACGATACGGACGATCCCAACTCCCGCAGTCTGGAATATCTGGCTCTCAAGACCATGCGCGAAGGTTTCCAAGGCCGTGTCGCGGCAAGTCACTGCGGGGCCATGGCCGCATATAACGATGTTTACGCGGCCAAGGTCGTGGACATGGTAGCGACCGCAGGCATAACCATTTCGGTCAATGCGCATATTAATCTCGTCTGCTCGGCACGGCTCGATCGCGAGCCGAGGCGGCGCGGCATTGCTAGAGTGAAGGAGTTGCTCGCGCGCGGCGTCAACGTCGTCACTTCGCAGGACGACGTGAACGATCCATATTATCCATTCGGCAAGCCCGATCCGCTCGAATGCGCCTTGATGATGGCCCACGTGGCCCAGCTCACGCTGCCGCATGAGCTCGAAGCGGTGATGGATATGATAACCGTCAACGCGGCGCGGGCGGCGCGGGTTGCCGACTATGGCATTGCCGCCGGGATGCGCGCAGACCTCGTCGTGGTTGGCGCGCCCTCGGTGCACGAGGCTCTTCGCCTGCAGCCGCCGCGGCTGCATGTGTTCAAGGACGGCCGCGAGGTCGCACGCTCAGTGCTCACGCAGGAGTTGCTGTCGCATCGTGCGTCGAGTTGAGCAAAGAGAATGAACTATGCCGGAACGCAACCACGACCCCGAAAAACTCGACCTCATCGTCCGCAACGGAACACTGGTGATTCCCGGCGTCGGTCAGGTCAGGGCGGATGTCGGTGTCGCTGCCGGCAAAATCGTCGCTTTGGGCGCAAATCTCGATGTCTCCGCGGCAGACATTTATAACGCGACGGGCCGTACGGTCCTCCCAGGCATTTTCGACCCGCACATCCATCTCGGAAATGAGCAGTCGTATGAGAGGGAGACCGAGACCGAGACGAGGGCTGCCATCATTGGCGGTGTCACCACCGTCGGGATTTTTCTGCGCAGCCTCGAGGAATCCTATTTTCAGCACCTGCCGGCCTTCTGCAGCGCGATGAATGAACGCAGCTATGTGGATTCCGTCTTCCACCCGCAGATTTTCACCGAAGAGCAGATCGAGGAAATTCCCGGCTACGCAGAGCAATACGGCATTCGTTCGTTCAAGTTCTACATGTCCGGCATGCCGGGAATCGTGAAGTCGGTGACCGACGACGTTCTGCTGCACGGTTTTCGTACCGTGGCCTCGCTCGGCAAAGATGCGGTCGCCTGCGTTCATTGCGAGACCGGGGCGCTCATTGACCGGGCGCGCAACGAGCTGAAGGCGCGCAAGCCCGAGGGGACGCTCGCCGACTGGGAGGATGCGCATCCCGCCGTGGCGGAAGCACTTGCGATCCAGACGGCGCTCTATCTCGCCAAGATCGCCGGAGCTCATCTCTACGTCGTGCACTTGTCCAGTCGCCAGGGGCTGGAGGTGGTTCGCGACGCGCGACGCGCCGGCATGCAGTTCACGGTCGAGACGACGACGCCCTATCTCGGGATCAACAGCGGCGATCCGAACGGCTTCCTGGCCAAGATGGTGCCGCCCGTGCGCACGCCCGAGCACCAGACAGCGCTGTGGGAGGGGCTTCTGGAAGGTTCAATTAACACGGTCGGTACGGACAACACTTCGCGTGCGCGCGCGACCAAAAGGCCGGAAGCCGGTCTGCATGGGTCACGGCCGGGGCTGCCGGCACTCGGCACGCATTTGCCCGCGTTGTTACACTACGGCCACGTGCGCGGCGTTCCACTTGAAATTCTGGTCGAGCGGGCGACCCGCAGCCCCGCTCGAGTCTACGGCATCTATCCGCAGAAAGGCACGATCGCCATCGGCTCGGATGCAGACCTCGTGGTGGTCGACCTCGAGGAGGAGCGCGTCGTGCGCGCCAGCGACCTGCAGGGAATGTCGGATTTCTCTCCCTTCGAAGGAAAGAAGCTGCGCGGCTGGCCGGTCGCAACCATCAAGGCTGGAAAGATCGTTGTACGGGAGGGCAAGATCACCGCAAAACCAAACGGCCGCTATCTGCCCCGCACGCCCGGCCCGGCGCAGCAATTCCCTTGGTTCGGGGGCAAGGGGGCGGGTTTCAAACCCGCCCCTACAGAGGACCGCGCTTAAGCGCACCTCTATTGGACAAAACGCGTGAGCTGATCGACCGGTTTGCCCGTCGCTGCGGAAAGGTAGCTCATATCGACATAGTCCGGAACTTTTGCGCTCACGTCGCTTTTGCTGAACCCGAAGATCGGGCCTTGGCTCGCTACGTTGATCATGGTGCGCACATCGGCCCGTACGTCCCAGATGCCGTGTTTCCACGCTTCGGCGATGACCTCCTTGCTCACCCCGGTATATTCCGTGATCAGGCGTACGGCCTTCTCCGGATTCTGGACGTAGAACTCGAGCGACTCTGCATACGCTTTCAGAAATTTCACGGCTGTCTCGCGATCCTTGAGAAAGTCGGTATTGGCGGCAAGAATTTGGTTTCCGCCGCCATATTTCTCCGTTTTTCCGATATCGCAGCACGCCGGATAGTAGGCATAGCCTTCGACCACCGCCCGATCGATCACCGGAGACCATAGCACCAGGCCATCGAGATCTCCGCTCTTGAGCGCCTGCAGCTCGGCCGGTCCGGCCGAGGTGGTGTTGAGCAGGCTGACCTTGGAGAGGTCCACGCCATTTTCCTTGGCGGCAAGCGTGAAAAGGATGGCTACATAGCTCCCCGGTGGCCGGCCAAGGCGCTTGCCTTCGAGATCCTTCCAGGAATTGAGCTCCACGCCCTTACGCATGACCAAGTTCTGTCCGCCCAACTGCTCGCCCGCCACGATCTTGACATTGGTAACGTTCTGCTCGGCCATCACGGCCGGGCTTTGATAGCCGAGAGTGCCGATCTCGATGCCGCTCTGAAGGTTGCGCTGCATCTCGGCATTGGTACCCGCAGGGATGTACTCGACACGGAACCCGGATGCCTCCGCAAACGGGCCGATGCCCCACAATGGGATTCCGCTGACACTGCGCGCAACGGTGATGCGGACGGGCTTGGGTGTGTCGGCGCGCGTATTGCACCCCGCAGCTATGATCCCTGCTAAAAGCGCGAGCGCCAAGATGCCCCAGCACCTCAAGATGCATGTTCGCATTGTACGCGTCCTTCCCTGGGATGAAACACGAACTTGAAATTTAGGACAAACGGAGCGGCAAAGTCACGGCGTTGCGTTTCCGACGTTGCTATGAAAAAGGGGTATTCCACAGCGCCACAGAGGAAGACGATGCCGGCCATGGAAAGAGTAGTGGCTATCGAGGAACACTTCTGGATTCCCGAGTTGCGCGACCGCTACAGCGGGCCGCGGGGGATCTCTGCCCATACGCCCGCGCAGCAACTCGATGACCTCGGCGAGATCCGCCTTCAAGACATGGACGCGGCGGGTATCGACATGCAGGTGATCTCGCATATGCAGCCGGGGACACAGATATTCGAGGCCGAGACCGCGGTTGCCATGGCACGCAAAGCTAATGACGCGCTGCATGCAGCGATCTGCGCACACCCATCACGATTCGCGGGCTTTGCCGAGCTGCCGACGGTCGACCCCGAGGCCGCAGCAGACGAGCTCGAGCGCATGGTCACGCGCCATGGCTTCAAGGGCGCGCTGATCAACGGTTTGACGGCGGGGGCCTTTCTCGACGAGAAGCGTTTCTGGTGCATTTTTGAGCGGGCGCAGGCGCTCGACGTGCCGATCTATATCCATCCCGGCATTCCGCACCCTGCCGTCACCCAGGCGTACTATTCAGACTATCGTCGAGGCGATTTCCCGTTCCTGTCGGTGGCATGGGGGTTCACCGCGGAAACCGCCATTGCGGCCATTCGGCTCGTCGTAAGCGGGCTGTTCGACGCCTATCCAGGGCTTAAGATCATCCTGGGGCACCTCGGCGAAACCATTCCGTTCACGCTGTGGCGCTGCGACTGGATCATCCGCAATGTCGGGGGCAGGTCGGCTTTCGCCGATACGTTCCGCGAGCATTTCTACCTCACCACCAGCGGCAACTTCCAGCAATCCGCCCTCTCCTGCTGCATCGCCGAGCTTGGTATCGACAGGATCATGTTCGCGGTAGATTATCCTTACAATTCGAGCGCGGAGGGAGTCGCATTCATCCGCGCCGCCCGCATCAGCGATGCAGACAAGACAAAAATCCTGCACGGCAACGCTGATCGCCTGCTTCGGCTTGCCTCGTGACATCGGTGCGTGAAGAGAATGATTAGTATCGGCAAGGCAGCCTCACCCCCAGTGATTCCGAGGGACTGATGGAGCGCGTGCCAAACCCCATTCTGGGCCCGAACCGTTTCAAGCTCGGCCTGTTCAATGCGAACTGCGATGGCGGCTTCACCATCAGCAAGGCGCCGGAACGCTGGCGGTGCGAGTGGGACGATGTAGTCAAAGCCTGCGTCATGGCGGATGAGGCCAGCATTGATTTTATTCTCCCCGTTGCGAAATGGCGCGGGCTGAGCGGCGCAGCGGACAACCTTGGCCGCTCGTTCGAGACCATGACGCACAGCGCCGCCATCGGCGCGCTGACCAAGCGGATCGGCCTGTTCTCAACCGTTCACGTGCCCCTGGCCACGCCCGCTTTCGTCGCCAAATGCATCGCCACGATTGATCACGTGACACACGGCCGTGCCGGGCTCAACATCGTGTGCGGCTGGAACCAGGACGAGTTCAATGTGCACGGTGTTACCATCGATCCGGAGCGCCGGTATGACCAGGGGCTCGAATGGTTCAGGATCTACGCCAAGCTCTTGGAGGGAGGGCCGCCGTTCGACTGGGACGGCGAGTTCTACAAGCTCCGCGGCCTGACGACGAATCCGCTCACCGTGCAGCGGCCTCGACCGCCCATCATGTCCGCCGGGTTTTCCCCCAAGGGCCGTGACTTCGCCGGCCAAGCGGCCGACCTCCTCTTCACCTCGGTTTCCAACATGGAGCGGGCGCCGGCAATCGTCAGAAGCGTGCATGATTTTGCCGCGCAATATGGCCGCGAGGTTCAGGTTTTCACAACGTGTCACATTGTCTGTCGTCCGACGCGCAACGAGGCGGAAGACTTCTATTACTACTATGCGGAGGAGATGGCGGACCGGGAATCGCTCGCGTATATCGTGCAGCAAAAAGTAGCGACCGCCGGCAGCGATACCTCGAAGGCTGAGCGGCCGGACACCAATCCC
>Ga0210402_10002650_pt1 | contig 17300 bp, 15 predicted proteins | sample IncBWC7MmetaG_FD_161055 | JGI IMG/M metagenome (GOLD analysis project Ga0210402, IMG submission 161055) | Forest soil microbial communities from Barre Woods Harvard Forest LTER site, Petersham, Massachusetts, United States - Inc-BW-C-7-M | ecosystem: Environmental > Terrestrial > Soil >... | reverse complement strand
TTTCCGGCCGCGGCGCCGCCGAGCTTGAGGAAGTCCTTGGATTTGAGACCGTCAGTATTGCCGGTGCCGATGACCGTGAGGCGGCCTGCCTTGAGGTCACCCGGAAGGACGATATCGAGGGCAGTGCAGCTCTTGCCTGTGAAGTTTTCGGCCGCGGCGGCCTGAGCCAGTGAATCGGCAGCCTTGCCCAAAATCTTGCGGGTGGCGGCACCAATATTCAAAGATTCGTCACAGAACACAATAAGAACGCCCTTGGTCGGTGCCCTGAATGGCGCAAGTCCAAGCTTCAAATCCTTCGCCATGGGCGATGTCCCCTCGCGCGACCGGCATTCTTTTTTCGCCGCGATACCGACCGCAGCTCGGGGATGCCAATCCATACCGTTGGTCACCCGATCCGAGTCGCAATTGGCGGGCCGAATCGACCGCTCCGGCGCCGCGAACTCCGAAACCTCGATCCATTACAGCCTCTTAATCGTTCCGATTTGAATTTCAACAACTTTGCCTTGGGACGGCCATTTTGCCGGGCAATGAAGTTAAGTTGTCTTGAGTGGGAATCGCGCACGACCGGAAGCTCCGGCGCCACTCTCAAGAGCGGCCGGGGACCGTTGCGTGATGGAATTGACAGTGGGGGGCAAGCCTTCAGGTCACCTGTTTCCGGGTCGTGCCTGTAGTGGGCAAGGCTTCCTTGAGCACGACTCGCTGAGTTGTGTCGGTATCGGATCAGTTGCATTCAGGCATGCCGGCAGCCGGAATGGCTTCACTCTCCCGACGTGCAACTTTGCAACACTGGATCGATTGATTGGCGGCGACGGAACTTCTCGGCCAATTTCATCTGGCGTGCAGCTACACTTTGCGGGTATGTTTACTCTTAATGCCTCGGCGGATTCGCGGGAAGCTGCGGCGGGAGCTTGCTGGTCTTGCACGGTTTTGCGCGTGAAAACAGCAGGTTGGGAAGGTGGGGGTGGCGGACGTGGTGAACGAGGCTTGCGCGTGATGGCGTGTGCGTCCGACGCATACCCTCCCGTTTCTGCTTGTCGCACCTCGCGTGCGGCGGCGGCGATGCTTGTTCTGTCGGCCGCGGCGCTATTCGGCTTGGCGGATTCTCGCCAAGCGCTTGCTGAGACCCCCAACCTTCTCACCTTCCAAAACCAGGTCAGGCCGAAGCCGACTGGAAAGAGCATCGCCGCCAAGCCGGCTCCCAATGCCCAGATGCTCGTGCAGGCCAACGAGATCCGATACGACTACAACAACCTGCTGGTATCGGCGGTCGGCAACGTTCAGATCTACTACAACGGCGCCACTATCGAGGCCGACAAAGTCGTCTACGACCAGCGCAGCAAACGGCTGCATGCGGAAGGCAACGCGCGGCTGACCGAAGCCGACGGCAAGGTCAGTTATGGCGAGTTGCTCGACCTCAGCGACGACTACCGCGACGGCTTCATCGATTCGTTGCGCGTAGAGACCCCCGACCAGACCCGCATGGCGGCGGCCCGTGCCGACCGCACGGACAAGAACTATACGGTATTCCAGAGCGGCGTTTATACGGCCTGCGAGCCGTGCCGCGACGATCCCCGCAAGCCGCCATTGTGGCAAGTCAAGGCGGCGCGCATCATCCACAACGAATCCGAGAAGATGATGTACTTCGAGGATGCGCGGATCGAATTTTTTGGCGTTCCGCTCGCCTGGATGCCGTACTTCTCCGCGCCCGATCCGACCGTCAAGCGCAAGACCGGTTTGTTGATGCCGATCGTTTCGACCAGCTCGGTATACGGGTTCGGCGTCGAAATTCCGTACTATCTCGCGCTTGCCCCCAACTATGATGCGACGATCTCTCCTCGCATCACCAGCACGCAGGGCCCGCTGCTCCGCGGCGAGTGGCGCCAGCGTTTTGAAGATGGTGATCTGACCATTCGCGGCGCCGGCATCGATCAACTCGACAAGGACAAGTTCATTCGCAGCGACGGCACCACGACGCCCGGCTTTCGGGATTGGCGCGGCAGCTTCGAGTCGAGCGGACGCTTCAACCTGTCGCCGCAGTGGACCTGGGGCTTCGATGCAGTCGCGGTTTCCGACCGAACGTTCTTCCAAGACTACAAGCTCAGGCTGCTGGAGCAGTCGACTTTCACTGATCCATTACTCGCCAATCCGACCGAAGGCGTGTCGCAGCTCTATCTGACCGGGCGCGGCGAACGCAGCTATTTCGACATAAGGGCAATCCACTATTACGGATTTTCGGAATCCGATGTGCAAGGCACGCTACCGAACATCCTGCCGGTGATGGACTACGCCTATACGTTCGATCAACCGGTGTTTGGCGGTGAGCTCGGCACGAGCATGAATTTCACGAGCCTCAAGCGCACCACGGCGAGCTTCGATGCGATCAGCGCCAGCGCGTTGAATTTCGGCTTGTGCAACGTCAATTCCGCGGACCCCGCCCAGAGGACCCCGGCAAACTGCCTGCTGCGCGGCGTTCCGGGCCAATATTCACGCGCTTCGGCGGAGGCGCATTGGAAGTATCAGTACATCGATCCGTTCGGCCAGGTGTTCATGCCGTTCGTATCTGTACGCGGCGACGCTGCGGCGCTCGCGGTCAGCAACGAAGTCGGCGTAGGCAACTTCATCGATACCGGTGATTCGAGCGTCACTCGCGCAATGCCGACAGTCGGCCTCGAATACCACTATCCCTTCATCGGGGTCCAGAGTTGGGGCACCCAGACCATCGAACCGATCGCTCAGCTGATTGTGCGCCCGAACGAACCTGCGATCGGCAAGTTGCCCAACGAGGACGCCCAGAGCCTCGTTTTCGACGACACCAATCTGTTCAAGGTCGACAAATTTTCTGGCTGGGACCGCGTCGAAGGCGGTGGTCGCGCCAATGCGGGCCTACAATACACCGCTCAATTCAATCGCGGCGGCAACCTCAACGTGCTGTTCGGCCAATCTTACCAGCTTTTCGGGCTCAATTCCTTTGCGGTCGGCGATATCACCAACACGGGCCTCGGCAGCGGTCTCGACAAGGCCCGCTCCGACTATGTGGCGCGCGTCGCTTTTCAACCGAACCAGATTTACTCTTTCACCTCACGATTCCGATTTGACCAGTCCGACTTCACGCTGCAACGTCTTGAGGTCGAAGCCCGCGCCACCTTCGATCGCTGGAATGCTTCTGTCCTTTACGGCGACTACGCTGCGCAGCCTCAACTCGGGTTTCTGACGCGGCGCGACGGCATCCTTACCAGCGGCGCCTACAAGGTCAGTGAAAACTGGGTCGTCAATGGCGGTGTCCGATACGACATCCAGAATGGAAAGCTGTCCCAGACGCGCTTCGGCCTCGGGTACATCGACGACTGTTTCATCATGTCATTCCAGTACTACACGGATTACACTTTCAGCGGCAATGTGACGGCAAACCAGACCTACCTGCTGCAGGTCAGCCTTCGCACGCTCGGCGGGACCGGGTTCCAGTAAGGAGCAGCGTCCGAAGCAGAACAGGTTCCTGCCGCCCCCCTCCCTACCCTCCCCCCGCAAGCGGGGGGGGGGAGGGTAGGGAGGGGGGCGAGCGCGCTACGTTTTGACGCCTGCCCGTTGGGCGCCATCGTGGGGTATAAACATCAGAACGTCTTCGGACCGACGTTGAGTAAGGAGGACAAAGCTTGACCCCGATCCGGCGCGGAATGAGAAGCGGAAAGGACCGCATCATCATTGCGACGGCCTGCATCTTCGCCGCAATGGCAACACCGTCCCGAGCGCTCGCCCAACACGTCGTACTGGTCGTCAACGGCGACGTCATTACGGACTACGACATCGAACAGCGCACGAAATTCAACACGCTATCCACACATAAGACGCCCGTGCGGCAAGAGGTGATCGAGGAACTGATCGACGAAAAGCTCAAGATCCAGATCGGTCGCCGCTACAAGATCGATCTTACTGAAAGTGACGTCGATTCGAACTATGCCGATATGGCCAAGCGCATGCGCCTGAGCCCCGATCAGCTTACCCAAACGCTCGCCCAGAGCGGCATCGACTCCAAGACGCTGAAGGCACGCATCCTGGCCGATACGACCTGGCAATACATCATCCGCGGCAAGTTCCAGTCGAGCCTCCAGATCAACGAGAAAAGCGTTCTCGCAGAAATCGAGACCCAGAAGAAGGGTGACGGCGATGTCGGCTACGACTATACGCTGCGACCAATCCTATTCGTAGTTCCGCGCGGCAATACGGCCTTGCAGGAATCACGCCGCAAAGATGCCGAGGCGCTGCGCTCCCGTTTCATCAACTGCGATACCGGGCTGCCTTTTGCGCGCTCGTTGCGTGACGTCGCCATCCGCGAGCCGATCACCAAAAATTCCTCCGAGCTGGTGCCCGCCTTGCGCCAAATACTCGACAAGACCGAGGTCGGGCACCTGACCCCGCCGGAGACGACGCCGCAGGGCATCGAGTTATTCGCCTTGTGCGAAAAGAAGGAAACCAAAGCAGAGACACCCGAAAAGCGGGAGGTGCGCGAGAAAATGTTCAGCGAACAGTTCCAGGCAAAGGCCAAGAACTATCTTCGTGAACTGCGCCGCCAGGCGATGATCGAACGCAAGTAGCTCATGTTACGTCCGATCGCTGTGACCCTCGGCGAGCCGGCGGGAGTAGGGCCAGATCTTGCAATCGCACTTTGGCGGCGGCGATTCGCGTTGGACCTGCCGCCGTTCTACGTTCTCGCCGACCCGGAGTTTTTAGCCCATCGCGCCAAGCTGACCGGCCCGCCGATCCCGGTCCAGGCCACCGAGCCTGCCGAAGCGGTTGCGGTGTTTACATCCGCATTACCTGTCGTCGACATCAAAATGACCGTGACGGCCAAGCCTGGTCATCCTGACGCCGCCAGCGCGCCCGCCGCAATCGCCTCGATCCGGCTCGGCGTGCATCACGTGCTGGCCGGCAAGGCCTCCGCGATCGTCACCAATCCGGTCGCCAAGAACGTCCTCTACCGGTCAGGATTTACCGAGCCCGGCCACACCGAATATCTTGCCAAGCTTGCCGCCGAGGCAACCGGCCAGCCGCGGCAACCAGTGATGATGCTGTGGTCGCCCGAACTCGCCGTCGTGCCGGTGACGATCCATCTGCCGCTGGCCCAGGTGCCGGGAGCGCTCGATACCGACCTCATCGTGGCAACCGGGCGGATCACGGCCCACGATCTTGCAACCCGGTTTTGCATCGCGAATCCGCGCATTGCGGTGGCAGGACTCAACCCCCATGCGGGAGAGGACGGCGCCATGGGAGCCGAGGATCTGGCAATCGTGCGGCCCGCCGTGGACACACTCAAACGCCTCGGCATCGCGGCGCGAGGCCCTCTGCCGGCCGACACCATGTTCCACCCGGCGGCACGCGCGACTTACGACGCGGCGCTGTGCATGTATCACGATCAAGCGCTAATCCCGATCAAGACGCTCGCTTTCGACCATGCCGTCAACGTTACGCTGGGCCTGCCGTTCGTGCGCACCTCGCCCGATCACGGCACAGCATTCGATATCGCCGGCACCGACCGGGCCGATCCATCGAGCCTGATCGCAGCGTTGCGCCTCGCCGCGAGGCTCGCCGCGCGCGAGTTCGCGGCCGCCACATGACGGCGATCGACGATCTGCCGCCGTTGCGCGAGGCGATTCGGCGCCACGGCCTGTCGGCCAAGAAATCGCTCGGCCAAAACTTCCTCCTCGACCTCAACCTCACGGCGCGCATAGCCCGGGCGGGCGGCCCGCTCGACGGCATTACGGTCGTGGAGATCGGCCCGGGACCGGGCGGGCTCACCCGCGCGTTGCTCGCGGAAGGCGCGCGGCACGTGATCGCCATCGAGCGCGACGGCCGCGCCATCGCGGCGCTTGGCGAGATCGCGCCGCACTACCCGGGACGGCTGACGGTGATCGAGGGTGACGCGCTCGAAATCGACTGGCGCTATACGCCTGCTTTCTCGCCCCTGTGTAATAAGGCAACCGCATTTGGCAACCCTCCCCTGGAGGGGGAGGGTTGGACTGCCGAAGGCAGTCCGGGGTGGGGTGGCCCCCCGCCTGAGAGGGAGGGCAGGGAGGGGGCGGAAGCGCTGTCACCCCCTCCCGGCCCGCTAAAGCGGGCCGACCTCCCCCTTTCAGGGGGAGGTGGTCAGCGGCGCATCGTCGCGAACCTTCCCTACAACATTGCGACCGCGCTTCTGGTGCGCTGGCTTGGCGTCGAGCCGTGGCCGCCATGGTACGATTCGCTGATCCTGATGTTTCAGCGCGAGGTCGCCGAACGCATCGTGGCCCTGCCCGGCGCCAGGCAATATGGTCGCCTTGCGGTTCTGGCGGGATGGCGGACCGAAGCGAAAATCATGTTCGACGTCGCGCCCTCGGCCTTCGTGCCGCAGCCCAAGGTGATATCGTCGGTGGTGCGGCTTGTGCCTCGTGTCAGCCCCCTGCCCTGCTCCCGCACGACTTTGGAGCGCGTCACCGCCGCCGCCTTCGGCCAGCGCCGAAAGATGTTACGGCAGAGCTTGCGCGCGCTCGGCCACGACCCGCAGCCGATCCTTATGATGGCCGGCATCGATCCGACGGCACGCGCCGAGGATATCCCAGTGGAGGGGTTTGTCGCGCTCGCGAATGCGCTCGACGCCAGCGTTGCATCAACGGTGGGTACTATCGCGAATCCGTCTGGCGCTAACTGATCTCCATTGGGTGCGACCATAAGGTTTCGAGTGGAATATGTAAGGCGACCATAGCGACCGGCTTGCCCCAAGCCGGCTCGACCACAGCAACCAGCGGACATTCGTGCTTGCACCCAAAGTGGATTGGAACGCACAAGGACTACGACAAGATCGGTGTGAGAGAGGTTGGGCATGACCGCCCAGGCGGTAGGTCGTCCATCGGCATGTCCGGCGGCGGATGAGCGCCTCGGCATTTCGGGGGAGCTGCTGATCCAACCGAGGCGGAAAAGCGCGGGCTACTTGCCCGCATCGATTTTCAACGAAAAACCCCGGCCGAGACGCCAGGGTTCATCGTAGTTCACATCAATCCGTCACCGGAATTGTTAGAAAAGCCCCCCGGGGCCGAATCGATAATTTACACCGGCCTTGAGTACGTTGAAATTACTACCGCCGCCAAAGTCCATCGTGTCAAATTCGACCTTGGCGGTCCAGTTGTCCCGCAGAGCATACTCGGCACCAATGCCCGCCATCCACCCACTGGTGGTGCCGTTGAACGAGATCGAACCGATCCCCACCGCATTTATATCGGCGCTGCCGTGGATCCAGGCCCCGCCCGCCTTGCCATAGACAAGCCAGCGATCGAAGGCCCAACCGACCCTGGGAGCCAGCGTGGAGACCCAATCGATGCCCGCGCGCACCGACACCACGTTTCCGAGGTTCTCGCTGCTCCCTATGGTCGTCCCTGAGAACTCCCCTTCGACGCCCAAGACCCATTGAGGGTTAATCTGGAAATTGTACCCGACCTGACCGCCGCCGACCAAACCACCGCCGCCGCCATCGAACCCTCCCGGGCCAACATGGGCGCCAGCATAGAATCCCGTCCAGTTATAGACGAAGGGGATTGGCGGCGGTGGAGGCCGGTAGGCAGGGCCGCGCGGCGCATCGGCCGCCTCGGATATAGCGGATGCCGATGCCAGCATCGCCGTGGCGAGACTCAGCGTGATCCACTTGCATGTACTCATCTACGTTCCCCTCCTCCCGTAAAAGTCGATACCCGCACATAAAATCGACAACTGTGGCGAGAAAATCGTGAGACCGTGGCGAATGATGCGGATTTCCGCTTTGTCGTTGGGTTATTCTTGATTTCCGAAACGGTGTTGTCGCGAAGCCACATCGTTGCGGTATCGGAATAGGCATGACAACGAAACTCCGCCGTCAGTCCCTTATCGCCTATGGGGCGCCGCTGGTCGAAACCATCGTCGAGTGCCCGCAGCCGCAGGGCTCCGAAGTCCTGGTGCGAATCGAGCGCTGCGGCGTGTGCCATTCCGACCTGCATATGCAGGACGGATACTTCCGGCTTGCCGGCGACAAAAAGCTCGACATTACGTCGGGCCGCGCCCTGCCCTTCACACTCGGCCACGAGATTGCCGGCGTGATCGAAGACGCCGGATCGGACGTCGCGTCGGATGCCAAGGCGGCGCCGGGCCGCCAGGTCGCGGTCTATCCATGGATCGGCTGCGGCGCCTGCCAGGCATGCCGGCACGGCGAGGAAAATCTGTGTACGGCGCCGCGTCATCTCGGCATTGCGGCCGATGGCGGCTATGCAAGCCATGTACTGGTGCCGCATCCGCGTTATCTTCTCGACTACGCGCCGCTTGCGCCGGCGCTCGCGGGGGCGCTGATGTGCTCGGGCCTCACCGCCTATGCGGCCCTCAAGCGGCTCACAGCCCACGCCGCGCGCGGGCCAGTGCTGCTCGTCGGCCTTGGCGGCGTTGGCATGATGGGGATTGCACTCGCCCGCACCCTGTTCGCGACGGCCCCCCTGGTCGCCGACATCGACGCCGGCAAGCGCGAAGCAGCGCTCCGGACGGGCGCAGCGGCTGCATTCGATCCGGCCGATCCGGCTGCCCGCAAGGCGGTGATGGCGGCGACTGGCGGCGTCCATGGCGTGTGCGATTTCGTCGGCTCGGAATCCTCGCTCGCCTTCGCGACCGGCGTGCTTGCCAAGGGCGGGAAGGTGGCGGTTACCGGCCTCATCGGCGGCGGCTATACGACGCCCGTAGCCATGTTCGTGCTGCGCGCCATGACGATTGAGGGCATACTCACCGGCACGCTTGCGGAGGCGGAAGAACTGATGGCGCTCGCCCGCGCGGGCCACGCCCCGGGGGTTCCTGTCATCGAGCGCCCGCTCGGCGAGGCCAGTGACGCGCTCGACGATCTGCGCGCCGGCCGTGTCGTCGGGCGGGTGGTACTGACCCCCTCCCTACCCTTTGCCGCACGCGGAGGAGGGTAGGGAGAGGGGGCGGATCACGTGGCGACGCGGCGGGCGTGCAACGCAAGCCCGATCAACGCGGCGCCGCCGAACAGCATGTTGATGCCAACGAGCAGCCCGATCGCCCAGGCCGCGGTGCCCGGCAGACCCGCAAAGATGATGGCGGCGAGCACCAGGTCGACGATTCCGCTCGCCAGCACAAAGCCCCATCGCCCCGATAGCTCGCGCTTGTGATCGAGCGCGTACATTATGGTGGCAACACCCTCCATAATGAAAAATACGATGAGGAGCAGCGTAAGCGACACCACTCCGCTGGCCGGCCATCCGAGCAGCACAACGCCCGCGGCGATGGCCAGGATCGCGGAGAACAGCGACCACCAGAACCCCGGCGCCTGCCGCATCACAAAGGTCATGACGAGGCCCACGATCCCGCTGATAAGAAACAGCCAACCCACAATGAGTTCGATTGCCAGCGTCGCGATCGGCGGAATAACGATAGCTGCGGCGCCAAGCAACACCAGGACAATGCCCTCTATCAACAGGAAACGCCAACTGTCGCCAAGGGCGCTCGTGACCCTGCGCTCCAGATGATTGATGTCGGACGGATGAATCGACACGGCAGACCTCCTTCGGGAAAATCGGCGACGAAGCAACACCGCCGGTCGTCGGATCCGGCCCCCAGTGCACGAATCGCTGACCTCGGCCACCCTTCAACGGAAGGTAGGCATGTTTCTTTCCCGCTCAAGATGAATTTCGAGGTTCCCGGCGATGAAAAGCGCAATCCTGGTCCGGTTTGCGCCGAGGATGCCGGGCGTTCCCGATGCCCTCACGAGAGTGTCGGCGACGCCTCGGGCAATAACTGTTGCGGAGGGGCGGGAACTCCGCTCCTACAGCCCTGCTTGGAGCGCGCGTACGAAGGCGGATAGCCCGGTCTGACGCTCGCGCTTGAGGCGCTCGGCGGCAAGGATTGCACAGACGTCCTCGAAGGCGCGCCGTACCTCGTGATTGATAACGACGTAATCATATTCCGCCCAGTGGCTCATCTCATTGGCGGCCTTCGACATGCGGGCACGAATGACGTCCTCGGCATCCTGGGCGCGGGTTCGCAAGCGCGCTTCGAGATCCGGAATCGACGGCGGCAGGACGAAAACGCTGACGAGATCATCGCGGCCCCTCTCGCGCAGCTGCTGCGTTCCCTGCCAGTCTATGTCGAACAGCACGTCACGCCCCATCGCGAGCGCCCGCTCAACCGGTGCGCGCGGCGTGCCATAGCGGTTCCCGAACACCTCCGCCCACTCGAGGAGATCGCCGTGTGTTACCATAGCATCGAAGGTGCGTTCATCGACGAAATGGTAGTCCCTGCCCTCAACCTCACCCGGCCGCGGCTTGCGTGTCGTCACCGAGATCGACAGCTCGATTGTGGAATAGCGTTCCAGCAGCAGCCGCGATAGCGTTGTCTTGCCCGCTCCGGACGGCGATGACAACACCAGCATAAGGCCTCGGCGCGCCACCTCACCGTCGCGCCGAGGCTGCGCCTCGCGGTCCGGCAAATGTCGTCCCAACACGTTCTTCGCGGGTGCCATGGTCTTCTCCAGCATCGCCTGCCCAGACATCCGCGATCACCCGATCAACTTGTTCAACGGCCACATCTTGCTTTTCGTCTCCTACTCCAGATTCTGAACCTGCTCGCGGAACTGCTCGACCACGCCCTTCAGTTCGAGCCCGATGTTAGTGAGTTCCAGATCATTGGCCTTGGCGCACAGCGTGTTCGATTCGCGATTGAATTCCTGAGACAAAAAATCGAGCCGCCGCCCAACCGCTCCGCCTTTCATCACCGTCATCTGCGCTTGCTCGACATGGGCGGAGAGCCGGTCGAGTTCCTCGCGCACATCCGCCTTGGCGGCGATCAGCACCGCCTCCTGGTGCAGGCGGTCGGGATCGAAGCGGTCCGAGGCTTCCAGCAGCGCCGCGACCTGATCCGCTATGCGTTGCTTAACGGCATCGGGCCGACGGGCGGCGGCAGCCTCGGCGCGATCAATCAAGGTCGCAATCTCGTCGAGCCGCCCGGATAGAATGCGCCCGAGCGCGTCTCCCTCGCGCCGGCGGTTCTCGATCAGGCTCGTAAGGACGGCGCCGAAACCCGACACGACGGCCGCCTCCGCCGCGCGCCGCTCATCTTCGCCTTCCTCAGCATCGACTACCTCGATTACACCCTTGATGGCAAGAATACCATCGAGCCGAGGGCGATCCGCGTCGACGCGAGCCGCAAGCGACTTGACGGTGCCGAGCACGGCGTTGAGCACATCTTCGTTGAGGCGCACGACCGGCGACTTGCCATGGCGCTCGACGTTGAGGCTGGCATAGACCGTGCCGCGTGCAAGCGCCTCGCCGGTTTTCGACCGCACCGGCGGCTCCACGGCGTCCCAGCCCGGGGGCAGTCGCAGACGCAGATCGAGACCCTTGGCATTGACGGACTTGATTTCCCACGCCCAGGCATATCCACCCGATTCCCCGTGGCCGCGGGCAAACCCCGTCATACTCGACAGCGCCATTGCGAAAAAACTTTCAGTTCCCAGGATAAATGGAATCGCACTGAACTTAGCGGCGGCGACGATCTGCCTCAAGCCGGCGCGCACCGGGCTGTGGGTACCGGTGCTTGGGGCGGATTCTCTTGGGTGCGCCGTCTGCGGAGATCAACGACGAATACGCAGAGTTTGTCGCCTGGCCGAATGGCTAGTCATGTGCGTCATCAAAATTGAAGGAAGTGCATTGCTTAGGGGCGGGCCTTGTGCCCGCCCGCACTGCCGGGGGCTGGGGCCCACGGGACGGCCACAAGGGCCGCCCCTGCGAAGACGAATGTCTTTGCAGAGCCTTCAATTTTGTTGACGCACTTCACTTGTAGACCGATTCGACGAAACCGATCATATGCGCGGAATCATTCCAGGGTGCAAGGTGGCGAGCCCGGAATCCATATCCCAGGGCTGGTGTTTATGGGTTCCGGGCTCGCCACCTTGTGCCCCGGAATGACTGAGCATGTGATTCGAAATTCAAAATCGCTGAGCTAGTTCGCCCTGCGGCGGCCACGCCGTTAACGTTGCTGCAGCTGCGGCGCCGGCGGGCGCGGGGGCGCCGCACGAGAGGCTGGCGGCACCGAACCTGCTGTAGGAGTCGCCGATTGTGCCGCCGGAGGCGGCGTGCCGTCGCGCAGCCCTTGCTCGAGCGCACGCAGGCGGGCGACGTTGCGTTGGTGCTGATCGAGCGTCTCCGAGAAGGCGTGGCCGCCGGTGCCGTCGGCGACGAAATAGAGCTCCTTGGTACGCGCCGGATTGGCAACCGCTTCGAGCGTCGCCCGGCCCGGATTAGCGATCGGCCCTGGGGGCAAACCCTCGATCACATAGGTGTTGTACGGCGTATGCTGCTCGATTTCGCTTTTCAAAATAGGGCGTCCGAGAGTGCCTTTGCCGCCCACGAGCCCATAGATAATGGTGGGGTCCGATTGCAGCTTCATGCGCTGCTTGAGGCGATTGATGAAAACGGCGGCGACACGGGTGCGTTCATCTGCGCGACCGGTCTCCTTCTCAACGATCGAGGCCAGGACCACCAGTTGCTGGGGCGAGCGCAGCGGCAGGTCAGGCATCCGACGCTCCCAAACCTCCTGGACGACGCGCGCCTGCGCCTGCTGCATCCGCTGGATCACTTGGTCGCGTGAAGCTCCCCGCGGGTAGCGGTAGCTTTCGGGAAGCAAAGAGCCCTCGCGCGGAATTTCCTTGACGCTGCCGGACAGGATGTCCGTTTCTAGAAGACGCTGCACGATCTGCTCGGAGGTCAATCCCTCGGGGATGGTGATTTGATGCTGCACCACCTTGCCATCCACGATGGTGTTGATCACGTCATGCAGGCTCGCCTGCTTCGGAAATTGGTACTCGCCGAACTTCAGTTCATCATGCGTCTTCGCAAACACCGCGCTGACCACAAAGGTCCAGGGGTGATCAATCACGCCTTCCCGGACCAGCAGATCCGCAATGTCGCGAATACCGAGGCGCGGCGGAATGTTGACTGTTTTTTCCTGATCGAGCGGGCCGGGCGCTTCAAAACGCTGCTTTGCGACCACAAACAGAATTCCGCCTGCAATCGCTACCAGGATCAACACCGTGAATACAGCATTGCCGACGATGACGAGCGGATGCCGTACGCTCTCCGACCAGCGCGTCGGCACCGGAACCCGTTCAGGCTCAAGAGCGGCGCGCGGACTGCGCGGCGCGATTCGCTTGATCTCGTCGGGAAGTACGCCCGACGCCGCGCCCCTGCGCGCGTCCGGAACTCCTTCGCGTGCCGGAGCGCGCATGGCAGCATCCCGCTTGGCCCGCACCGCGTCCTGCCGCACCAGTTCGGAAGCTGCATCACGAGAATCGGCCATGCACATAACCCGTTCTGAGACTAACGAAACAAACGCCCACCAGCGTCAACGCCCGAACCATTGCCCGTAAGATCAACGACGAATTATGTCCTTTTGGCGAGTACGGTAGAGTATCCGTGCGGCAAGAACAAGAATCGGTGTCAATCGTGTAGGCGTCGAAACACCAGCGACGCGTTGGTGCCGCCAAATCCAAACGAGTTCGACAATACCACATCGACTTCGCGTTCGCGCGCGCGGTGCGGGACCAAGTCGACCGCGGCCTTGATGGACGGATGATCGAGGTTGAGCGTTGGCGGTGCAACCCTGTCGCGCATCGCCAGGATAGAGAAAATGGCCTCGACTGCGCCGGCGGCCCCCAGCAGATGACCGATCGAAGATTTGGTCGAAGACATGGCGATGCGGCTGGCGTCGTCGCCGACGAGCCGTTGCACCGCATTGAGTTCGATCTCGTCGCCGAGCGGCGTCGAAGTGCCGTGCGCGTTGATGTAATCGATTTCGGCTGGTGTAATGCCGGCGCGCCGAATAGCCGCAGTCATGCAACGCAGGGCACCGTCGCCGTCTTCGGCGGGCGCGGTGATGTGGTGGGCATCGCCGGACATGCCGTAGCCGATCAGTTCGGCGTAAATCTTGGCTCCGCGCGCCCGGGCGTGTTCGAGTTCCTCCAGCACGACCACGCCGGCGCCCTCACCCATTACAAAGCCGTCCCGATCGCGGTCATATGGCCGCGATGCCCGCGTTGGCTCGTCGTTGAAGGAAGTCGACAGCGCACGACAGGCCGCGAAACCCGCCATCGACAGGCGGTCGAGCGGAGATTCGGCCCCCCCCGCCACCATCAGATCGGCATCGCCCAGTGCGATTATCCGTCCAGCGTCGCCGATCGCGTGCGCGCCGGTCGAGCAAGCCGTGACGACAGCGTGATTCGGCCCTTTGAGGCCGTGGGCGATCGACACATAGCCTGAAGCCAGATTAATGAGGCGTCCCGGGATGAAGAACGGAGACACCCGGCGCGGGCCTCGTTCCTTGAGAACCAAAGCCGTTTCCGCGATACCGGCGATCCCGCCGATACCGGAGCCGATCATCACTCCGATGGCAATCTGCTCCTCATAGGTCCCGGGCGCACAGCTGGCATCTTCGATCGCCTGGGTCGCTGCACACATCGCATAGGCGATGAAATCATCTACCTTGCGCTGCTCCTTCGGTTCCATCCAGTCGTCGGGATTGTAAGTTCCTTTACTGCCGTCGCCGCGCGGAATCATGCATGCAATACGAGCCGGCAAGTCGGACACATCGAAGGTGTCGACCCTGCGCGCGCCGCTGTCGCCGGCAATTAGCCGTCGCCACGTCTCCTCGACGCCGCAGCCAAGCGGCGTCACCATCCCCATGCCTGTAACGACGACGCGTCTCATGGGTCCGCCCGCATGCCCTGCAAACGTTTTCCTGGCGCCGCCGGTTCGACGCGAACATCGCGGCGGGGCAAATCTGAGCCGATGTCGCGGCGCGTTCCAGGGCGCATCGATTGCCGGTCAAGGGAAAACCGGAAATCGAAACATCCCGGTCGGGAGTCAAACACTTTTGCCCTTGGGTCCCGCAAATGTGACCGAGTGTGCGCAGCGATCAGCTTTTGGCATTCTTCTCAAGGAATTTCACCGCATCGCCAACGGTCAGGATGGTTTCGGCGGCGTCATCGGGAATCTCGCAGCCGAACTCCTCCTCGAATGCCATCACAAGCTCGACGGTGTCGAGGCTGTCGGCGCCAAGGTCGTCAATGAAACTCGCGGCCTCCGTCACCTTGTCGGGCTCCACACCAAGGTGCTCCACGACGATCTTCTTTACCCGCTCGCCAATGTCACTCATTTCCGAAACCTCGCGCACCTTCTGATTGGCTCGGCCGGTCTAGCGATCTTGCAATCGTCGGACGCGGCATCGTCGTGGCCGACGGCAGCGGGGGAAACACCCGAATTTGGATTTTTTCAACGCCCCACCACATCGTCCAGTCGCCGGGGGTTACCACACTTCAATTGGCTTGACCAGCATCGCGGAGGTTCCCGACGTAACCCTCCGCAGGCCGGCGATTCGCGCTTCAACAACCTCATATCATTGCCATTCCGCCGTTCACATGGAGGGTCTGTCCGGTCACGTAGGCGCTCTCGAGGGAGGCGAGATAGAGCGCCGCCGCGGCCACATCCTCGGGCGAACCGAGCCGACCCGCCGGCACCCGCGCCAGAATCGTATCTTTTTGCTTTTGGGTGAGGGCGTCGGTCATTGCCGTCTCGATAAATCCCGGCGCGATCGTGTTCACGGTGACACCGCGCGACGCCACCTCCTGGGCAAGCGACTTCGTCATGCCGATCATTCCGGCCTTGGCCGCTGCATAATTGGCCTGACCGGCATTGCCGGTCAGGCCAACCACCGAAGTGACCCCGATGATGCGGCCGAAACGCCGACGAATCATCCCGCGCACGGCGGCACGGGCAAGCCGGAAGGCGGCGGTCAGATCGACGGCGAGAACCTGATCCCAGTCCTCATCTTTGAGGCGCATGAAAATATTGTCCCGCGTGATGGCGGCGTTGTTGACCAAAATATCGATGTGGCCCATTGCAGCTTCGGTGGCCGGAACGAGATGTTCCACATCCTCCCGGTCGGCAAGGTTGCAGCGCACCACATGCACGCGGCCGCCCAATTGACCGGCAAGCGCATCGAGCATCTCGATCCGCGTTCCCGAAATAGTTACCGTCGCCCCATTGGCGTGAAGCGTATGGGCGATCGCGCCGCCGATGCCGCCGGTTGCCCCGGTTACGAGAGCGGTCCTGCCGGTGAGATCGAACATGGCTAAACCGCTAACCTGGCGCCAAATGCGTGAATATCCTCCGGCGTCCCGATCGCGGTTGCGGTCGCGCCCGCGGCGATGCGTTTAACGAGACCGCTCAGCACCTTTCCGGCACCGATCTCGTAAAACCTAGTCACACCCTCACGCGCCATGTATGCAACGCAGTCGCGCCAACGCACCGTAGCGGTGACCTGCTCGACCAGGCGACGCGCGATCTCTCGCGGGTCAGAGATGGCTTTCGCCACCACGTTGGCGACGAGCGGCGGCGAAGGCACCCGAATCGTCACCCCGGCGAGCGCCCGCGCCATCGCGTCGGCGGCGGGCTGCATCAGAGCACAGTGGAAAGGAGCCGACACCGGCAGCATCATGGCGCGCTTTGCACCCCTGCTCTTGGCAATTTCGACGGCCCGCTCGACGGCGGCCCGATCGCCCGACACCACCACTTGGCCGCCGCCGTTGTCGTTGGCGGCCTCGCATACCTGCCCCTGTGCGGCATCGGCCGCAACCGCAACCGCAACCTCAAAATCAAGGCCAAGCAAGGCCGCCATTGCGCCCGCCCCGACCGGCACTGCCTTCTGCATGGCCTGCCCGCGTATGCGCAGCAGTCGTGCCGTGTCTGCGATGGTCAACGCATCCGCCGCCGCCAAAGCCGAATACTCCCCAAGCGAATGGCCGGCCACGAAACGCGCATTGTGCGGACCTATACCCACCTCGGTTTCCAGCACGCGGAGCGCTGCAATCGAAACCGCCATGAGCGCCGGCTGTGCATTTTCCGTCAGAGTAAGCTTCTCGTTGGGCCCCTCCCAAATGAGATTGGAGAGACGCTCGCCAAGCGCCTCATCGACTTCGTCGAAAACCCGCCGCGCCGCCGGATAGGCCTGCGCCAACGTCCTGCCCATTCCGACTACCTGGCTGCCTTGGCCCGGAAACAATAACGCAATCGACATTCTTGAGTTCCCCTCAAGGATCGAAATTCGGCCGCTGCCGGTTCCGATCCGGCCTGAGGTGTGGGGGAAGCCGCTATACCCGCCTCCGATTTGGCCGCAATGACACCGCCAACCGGGCTGATGTCAAGCCGGCATCCTTCGGCCTTTCTTCGGCCTTCAAACGTATTCGGCACCTTTCT
>Ga0210402_10002648_pt1 | contig 17306 bp, 11 predicted proteins | sample IncBWC7MmetaG_FD_161055 | JGI IMG/M metagenome (GOLD analysis project Ga0210402, IMG submission 161055) | Forest soil microbial communities from Barre Woods Harvard Forest LTER site, Petersham, Massachusetts, United States - Inc-BW-C-7-M | ecosystem: Environmental > Terrestrial > Soil >... | reverse complement strand
CGCATTTGCGGAGCCTTGAAACATCATGTGCTCGAAAAGGTGCGCGAATCCGCTGCGCCCCTGCGGCTCCAGGCGAAACCCAATCTTGTAATAAACGCCTACAGTTACCACCGGCGCGATCGAATCCGGCGCAATCACCACGCGCAACCCATTCACCAGCGTTTTACTCTCGACTGCGATCTGCGGTCCCTTCAAGCCTGCCTCCCTGTGCTCTTTGCTTTTGTTTTTACGGCGGCTGTCAATTCCTCCAGCCGCGAAATCATTTCTTCCGGACTTTGTGACAAAACACGCGCGGCTAACCGGTTCAATTGCTCGTAGGCGCGGCGGTACTCGACCGGGAAATCACCAAGCGCGGCCTCATGCGCTGCAATTACGCTGTAGTCGCCGCGAGCCAGCGGTCCCGTCCAGGCAGCACGTGGCCCAACCCGCTCTAAATTATCGAGCACTTGCCGCGTCAAGGGAAGCAGCGCGCGCAGCGCGTCGCGGCGCTTGATTCCGAGCGACATCATCAAGTTCGTCGCCGTCTCCATCAGCGCAAGCACTTGTCCCGCGGCCATTGTAGCCGCCGCATGGTAGGCCGCTTTTCCAGAAACGGGCAATTGCAAAACATGTCCCCCAAGTGTTCGCACCATTTGCCGCGCCAATCGCAAAGCCGCCGCGTCGCCTTCCATCGTAAACACGCGCCCCTCAAGCGGTGGCACGCCGATCCCCGAAAATGTCTGCAGCGGATGCAATGAGCCAACGGCCGCCCCGAATGCGCGGATTGGTTCAAGTACCGTGGAAGGCAACGCGCCGCTTGTATGCAGTACCGTCTTCCCTTTCCATTCCTCCGCGCAAACACGCGCCAATTCTTCAGCAATTTGTGGAATCGTGGAGTCCGGCGTCGAGATCAAGATATTTCCCGGGCTCAACGCCTGCCGCGCAATGCCCGCAAACGCATGGCCTTGACCGATAAAACGCACCGCTCGCTTTGCGCTCGGCTTACTTCGTGTGACCACACCGAAAATTCTCCAACCCCGTTCGGCCAACGCCCTGCCAAGAGCGCGTCCCACGCGCCCAGCCCCGATGATCGTCAGGCTGCCCCGCATCCTGTCTGTTAGAATACCGTGTAGGCCTCAACAAACACCAACGCATGCACTGGATTCTTTCGATTCTCTTCGGATTGATTGCACTTTTTTGGCTGACGCACGGTCTTTCGGTTCTTTACGGTACGTCGCGATTGCCGCGTTTGCGGAATTTTCCGCTCGCCGCGAATGAACATTGTCCATCGATCTCCATCATCTTTGCCGCTCGAAACGAACAAGAGAAACTTGCCGCTGCTTTGAAGACATTGACCGCGCTTGATTACCCGCAACTGGAAATCATCGCTGTGGATGATCGCTCCACGGATGCAACAACGCAGATTCTCACTGAATATGCTGCAAGAGATTCCAGGATTCGTGTCGCCCGCGTGAACGAGCTTCCCGCCGGGTGGCTGGGCAAGCCGCACGCACTACTGAAGGCATACGAGGTGTCGCGCGGGGAGTTGTTGCTCTTCACCGATGCGGACGTGCACTTCCAGCCAGACACATTACGTCGGGCGGTTTCCCTTTTCGCGGAACGTAAGTTGGATCACTTGACGCTGCTGTGTGGCCTCCAAATGGAAGGCTTCTGGGAAAAGCTGCTGCTCACCTTCTTTGGGTTGGTATTCCAACTCTCCACGGATCCGCAACGGGTCAGCAATCCAAAATCATCCCGTTCGTATGTTGGCATTGGAGCATTTCAACTTGTGAGACGGAGTGTTTACGAAGCCGGTGGCACGCACCGCAGATTGGCGCTGGAAGTTGTGGACGATCTGAAGCTTGCAAAAATCGTGCGTCAGGCCGGCGCACGTTCCTGCGTCGGCATATCCGATGAACATGTTTCCGTGCGCTGGCATGCGGGGCTTGCCAACATCGTGCGTGGCGTCACCAAGAATTTCTTTGCGGCCGCGGGATACCGGATCACTTTGGTTGTGGCGCACTGCCTGATTATTTTCCTGGTGAGTATCCTGCCATTCGTCGCGCTGCCTTTTCTGCACGGATGGACGCTGGCCTTCGCGATTATCTCCGTGGTCATCGCTATCGGCTTTCAAGCTTGTGCGGCGGCTGTGATGAAAGTCAGCCCGTTGTACGGGTTCACGCACCCGATTGGCGCACTCATCTACCTTTTCATGGTGTTCCGTTCCACCGCTATTACGCTGAAACAGGGCGGCGTCGTTTGGCGCGATACCTTCTACCCGTTGGACGAATTGAGGCGCGGCGCGGTTTAGTCCGCAGTAGCGGCGCTTTCCTTGCTGAACGTGCCTTTTAAGTCCATCTGCTTTAGCCCGCGAATGCGGTCGCGTAGCTGTGCCGCCTTTTCGAATTCGAATTTCTTCGCAGCCTCACGCATTTGCGCTTCCAGTTTCTGGAGCAGTTCGGAGAGTTGCTCTTCATTCTTCACGCTCGCCGCGGCGGCATCGAGTTCGTTTTCATTCAGGGCGACGGTCACATAGTCCGCTTCCACGATGTGCGCCAGTTCCATGTCCACGCCTTTGATGATCGATTGTGGCGTGATTCCGTTTTCTGCGTTGTACGCAAGCTGTTTCGTGCGGCGACGATCCGTTTCGCCGATCGCCTCATTCATCGAATTCGTACGTCGGTCCGCGTACAAAATGGCGCGGCCTTCCACGTGACGCGCGCAACGTCCAATGGTCTGAATCAGCGAAGTCGTGCCACGCAGAAAGCCTTCCTTGTCCGCATCCAGAATCGCTACAAGCGACACTTCGGGCAAATCCAATCCTTCGCGCAACAAGTTGATTCCAATCAACACGTCAAATTCGCCGCGCCGCAAATCGCGCAAAATCTTGATGCGATCCAGCGTCTCCACTTCCGAGTGCAAATAACGGCAGCGCACGCCAATTTCCGTAAAGTACTCGCTCAAATCCTCGGCCATGCGTTTGGTAAGGGTGGTGACGAGAACGCGTTCGTTTTTTTCGGCGCGGATGCGAATTTCTTCCAGCAAATCGTCCACTTGGCCCTTCACTGGGCGAATCTCCACTTGCGGATCCACAAGCCCCGTGGGACGAATCACCTGCTCCACGAACGTTCCGCCCGACCGCGTCAATTCATACGGTCCCGGAGTCGCCGAGACGTAAATCACCTGGTTCAGGCGGTGCTCAAACTCTTCAAAGGTCAGCGGCCGATTGTCCAAAGCCGAAGGCATGCGAAATCCATAGTCCACGAGCGTCTGTTTGCGCGAACGATCGCCGTGATACATCGCGCGAACCTGCGGCACCGTCTGATGCGATTCGTCAATGAAGAGCAAAAAGTCCTGCGGCACGTAGTCGAGCAACGTCGGCGGCGCTTCACCCGGCAAGCGCCCGCTCAAGTGCCGCGAATAGTTTTCAATTCCATGGCAATAACCGATTGTGCGCATCATTTCAATGTCGAACATCGTCCGCTGTGTGACGCGCTGCGCTTCCACGAATTTCCCCTGCTTCTCCAGCTCCTTCTTCCACCACTCGAGCTCTTCCTGAATCGTAACGATGGCGCGCTCACGATGATCCTGCGGCATCACGTAGTGGTTGCGCGGATATATCGGGACGCGTTGCAAATCCTCCTGCCCCGCGCGTACTTCGCCTGTCAGCGGATCAAACTGGCGCAGCTTATCAATCTGGTCTCCCCACATTTCAATGCGGTACGCTTGATCCTCGTACGTCGGATAAATCTCGATGATGTCTCCGCGAACACGGAAAGAGCCGCGGCGCAAATCTTCACTTCGTTCATACTGAATGTCCACAAAACGCCGCAGCATGGCTTCGCGCGAAATTTGCATCCCTTTTTCGAGCATAACCAACATGCCGTAGTACGCTTCCGGCGAACCAAGACCGTAGATGCAGCTGACGGAAGCCACAATAATCACGTCGCGCCGTTCGAAGAGCGACCGCGTCGCACTCATGCGCAGCTTGTCCAGCTCATCGTTGATCGTGGATTCTTTCTCGATGTAAACGTCAGCAGCGGGAACGTACGCCTCTGGCTGGTAAAAATCGTAGTAGCTGACGAAGTATTCGACCGCGTTTTCCGGAAAGAAATTCTTGAACTCATGATAAAGCTGCGCAGCCAGCGTTTTATTGTGTGCAAGCACCAGCGCAGGACGATTGGCGGCCTCAATGAGCCGCGCCATAGTAAATGTCTTTCCCGAGCCCGTAACGCCAAGCAAAACTTGGTGCTTATCGCCGCCGTCGATCCCGCGGGAAAGCTGTTCAATCGCCGTGGGCTGATCCCCGCGTGGCTCATAGCTGCTTCTGATCTTGAAGTTCAACAGACGTTCTCCTGCGGACCCGGCGCCGTGCAATGAAACTTTTATTATAACGCCAAGCGCGCACTTCGAGTTGCCTCAGAGGGCCTGCGAGTACGCGTCCTATTTTTCGGGAACTTCGCTGAAGATTTCCAGCCTTCCTGTAAAAAGCTCCACCGTGCTATTGCCTTTCGCCGTGACCGAGTAGTGCACTTGATTGCTGCCGATGGCTAGAGCGATGTACACGTCCATCTCTTGATTCGCTTCCTGCCTTGAGCGAATCAGCATTCCCGTTTTTTTCGAAATATACAGTGTCGTATCGTTTGTGCCCTTGGCGGTGCCGCGAGTATGCAAACCCCGCGTCTTGTAGTCCGGCGGTGTAGCATCCTTCGTCGAAGATTTTTGCACCAGGGTTGCTGTCGTCACGATCACCGCGCAGGCCTCGTTTTGCTTCGCGCGCTCGTAGTCTCCCTTGCTGTTCATTTGGACCGATGCGCAGGGTTCGTCGCGCACGTACTGCGATTTCTTTTGCCATTCGAGCTCAGCTATGGGAGATGGCGTCGTTTCCGGCTCTTGTGACGCCCACTTGTCGCCGCGTTTCCACTTACCTATGGGTATCCCGTACACGGCCGAAAATCGGCTGGCCCATTCGCGCCACGCTTCTTGCTGTTCTATCTCTAGTTTCTCGAGTCCGGAAATCTCTTTAATCTGTCCATCGGGTTGCAAGGTGCATTCAATCGCCTTGTCATCAGGAGATACTCGCTGGAGTTCCTCATCCGTCGGCTTCTGCCCTTTGCGGATTGCGCCAATCGTTGTGTTCAAAAGCGTAAAATGTGTGCGCAAACGATACGCAGCGGAATTTCCCACGCCGCGCTTCTCCAAGATTTCCACCCCCAACAAACCCTGCCCTTCGGTTCTAAGTTCGTTGGGCACGTCCGGCAAGGCAATCGCACTTCGGGTCCGCACGGTCCGATTGTTCCTGATCTGAATGCGGTAAAAAACTGTTTCCCCAGCCTTCCAGTCGGGCGGCGAAAAGCCCTTTTGACAATTGCTAGATGGAATGAAGAGCATCGCAATAACAAAACACAAAAGAGTGCGGCCCTTTTTCATTGCATCCGCCGTATGGTGATCGTGATGGTCAATTTCGATCCAAATGCAGGCGGATCCGGCAGACCAGGTACGGCGTCTAGAACTCTCCGCATCTCGTATGTAGCGGATCGTGACGCGCCCAGCACGCTTCCATCGAGCAGTGAAATCGTATTCAGCGAATCGGCGTAGAACGTTGTCTTCCCGGGAGGAATCTGGCCGGCATTGTTTCCATGGTTGATTGCGGCTCGTTCCAGCCAGGAAAGGCTCTGCGTGACATGTAAGATCGCCGCCGGCGGCTCACTTCCTCCTTCGGCCCATTCGATCGTTTCTACTCCGCTTGGTTTCCCACTCGAATCCGCAGCGTTTCCAATTTTGTGCTCCATTGGACTACCAAATCGCATGGGTTCCCTCGGAAGAATCACACTCGGACGGAACGCACGCCGCAACCACAGCGACAGAAATGGTGAATCAACGCCGGCAAGCTGATTTGCCGCCTCGGGTAGGCCGCGAATTGATCCATATTTTTCTTCTTCATATTTAACTTGCAGAAGACTTTGCCAGCGATTGCAAAATTCGCGCACGGTTTTCTGCAGCTCGGCATCCGCAGCCGCGGATTTCGCGGGTTCGTCACACCTCAAGTTGACCTGCTCCAGATTTTCCTCGACGGTGGCGCTGCCATCTTCCTTTACGGAGCTTATCTGCCGCACCGCTTGCCACGACACAAGCCCCTCCGCTTCATGCGCAAAGGGCTTCACGTAAGTCTTTTCCCCAATCTTCTCCGTGGAAACGCCATGCGTCTCGCTGCGAATGGCCACGCTCAGTTGATAGCGCTCCTGCGCACCAGCGGTGAATGTCCTCATCAGTGGCTTTTGCTGCGACGGAAGGCCACCTGACCAAGTTGCAGTCAATACCGCGGAAAACACGACGGTAAGCAGTGCTCTCATGAATGGCACAGGGGTTTAGTGTGCGTTCGCATCAGCGGGCGCTTTTCCGCCGCTCAATTTGCGATCGAAAAAGTCCGCCGTCGCATGGTACGCGGCCAACCAGTTCCTGTGCAAAAGGAAGTCGTGGATATCGTCAGGGAAAATAAGTTGTTCGATCTCAACACCATGTGCTCGCAACCGAGCGACTAGATCCACCGTCTGTGTAAAATAAACGTTCCGGTCGTCGTCTCCGTGCACGAATAAAACCGGCGACTTCCACGTATCCACGGCCGCTACCGGTGACGAGTCGTGTGCCAGCTTTGTCAACTCCGGCGAAATGTTTTTTCCGTCCCAATTATCTGTAGGCCAGTCATGTACTCCGTGCATGTCCACGCCCGCCGCAAAAATGTCGGAATTGCGTCCAAGCCCCAGCGCCGTCAAATAGCCGCCGTAACTTCCGCCCCACAAGCCGACACGCTTTGCATCCACGTCGGCGCGCGATTGCAGGTATTTTCCCGCCGCAACGATGTCCTGATATTCGCTTGCGCCGCGCCCCGCGCGGTTCGGCGCTTCGCGGAACGCGCGGCCATAGCCAATTCCACAGCGGTAGTTCACCGCGAGCACTACGTAGCCGTGATTCGCCAAATACTGGTTCATCGCGTACGCATTCGAGTAGTAGTACATGTAATGCCAGCCCAGCAGCATCTGCCTCATCGAACCGCCGTGAATGAAAATCAGGGCGGGGCGTTTTTCACCGGGTTTCAGATTCTTCGGCACAAAAAGTTGCCCATGAATTTCCCAGCCGTCACCGGATTTGAAAACAACTTGTTGTGGCGTCAGGAGCGAACTTTGAGGAAAGCCCTCGCGTACGGCGGGAATCAAGGTGCTGGAATCCGAAGCAAGGAGGCTATGGAATAGTCCAGAAGGATGCGTGCCGTCTGACCCGAAATAGAAAAAGTCAACACCGTTGCTGAGAACAACAGGATTCCACTCGATTCGAGAGAAAGACCCGCCTACAGACTCGCTAATGGTCCGCTGTTCGTTTACTTTGCCCGTTAAATCCGCGAGCCAAATATGTCGTCGATCTATGTCTCCGCAATTCGAGTTGTACAATACCTTTTTTCGATCGGGCGTGAACGACCACTGTTCGACTTCGCAATTCCCCGGCGTGAGGAGTTTCGGCGCACCGCCATTTGCGGATAGAGCGTAGAGGTGTTGCCAGCCATCCGCTTCACTCGCCATCACAATCGTATCGCTCGCCGCCCAGCGAATTACCCCGCCGCCTGTATTTTCTGCCATGTACGGAAACGAATCATCCGGCTTATTTCCACTGTGCCAAATCTCCTTCGCGTTTCCGCTCGCCGCGTCGCCAATCCAAATCGCCCACGGATGCGGCCGGTCCGGCTCAATAAAAAATCCCTCGGGTGTATCGCGCGTCACAGCTGGCTGACGCACAAAGGCGATTCGCTTTCCATCGAGCGACCATTGTGGCGACGAATCGCCGTCCACACTTGGCGCCAGAAACTTTACCGCCTTCGTCTCAACGTCATAAACTCCAACAAAGCTGTGGTCTCCACGCGACGAAGTGAACGCCAGCTCTTTCCCATCCGGTGACCATTCGACATCACCATTCTGACCGCGCGCAACGATCTGCAACGGCTTCGCCCTTCCATCCAGCGGCGCAATCCAAATCTGGCCTTCGCGCGTGTATGCAACCCATCCGCCCGTGGAAGTTTTCGCCGAATGTCCGACGTCGATCTTCTTCGGCTCTCCGCCATTCCATTTCGTGGCCCAAACCGCTTGCTCTACACCCGCCGGATTGCTTGTCGGATTTGGATATTGCCCCGCCGGATTTTTTCCCCCTCCCCGCACATAGACCAGCCACTCGCCGTCCCCGGAAAAGCCAAGCGACGAAAGCTCTTGCCCATCATCTTCCAAGTACGAAGTCAGTCGCCGCGCCTTGAAATCCGGCCCTTCCGCCACCCAGACATTGCGCTTGCCTTGCTCATCCAGCGTCCAAGCGATGCGGCTCCCCGTCTTCGACGCCACCAAATCCGCAGGAAATGGCGCGCTCAACACCTGTTCCAGCGTGAAGCGCTCCTGCGCCTGCGCACAACACACAGCCATAACAAAAGCCAAAACAAATCCGCCGAGCCAACGTTTCATTTCCTGCTCCTGGCTAGAATCAATAAGAATTCGTAATCCGTTTTCAGTCGCCCGGTTGCTGCGCGCTTACATTCTGAATCGCTACCTTTGGCCCTTCCAGTGGCCCGCTAATCTGCATCACGCGCTCCGGGCCAGATACGCGCTTTTTGCCGGAACCCGGCGCGCGTTCGAGCGTCAATTCTGCCTCGCGGCCAAAACTCACGCTTCCCTTGAGGCTCACTTCTTCAATGGGAGCGCGCAACAGCAAATGATTTACTTCCAGGCTGCGCTCGCTCACATGAAACACGCCCTCGCCGTCACTCCACCGGCTTGCGCCCGCGTGCGGCGCCCCGGCTGCAAAACTCGCTTGCACGTCCCATCCACGAAATTCCACTTTCTTTAGTTGTATTCGCCCTTCGCCGCGCAATTTATCAAGGAGCGCGTCGCGTCCCACGCCTTCCGTCTTCAATTCCAAACTTCCGCCCATCGTGCCCGTCATGCGATCCGCAACTTTTCCCGCAAGCGGAACCTGCGCCAGATTCAGTCCGGCAGCTTGCAATTTCAATTCGTAGGTTGGCTTCGCGCCAAAAGTAGCCGCCACACTCCCTTGCAGACTTCCGCCTGCCCACTGCGCCTGACAATTCCGCAATTGCAAATGCAAATCGCGCAGCAACACCTGCGCTCGCACCTGCTTCAGTTTGAGCTTCTCTAAAGCAAATTCATCAACGCTCACTTCCCCTTCCGCATCCACGCGCCGAAGCAGCTCGCTCGCGCTAACACTTTGTGCCAAAGCCTGGCCCGCAGTTTGTCCGCCACTTCCGCCCAGCATTGCCGGTAACAGTCGCTCCAGCCAGCTCGGTCGCGCGCGAGGTCCCGCCCATCGGTCCATATCTGCTGCGCTCAAGTTATCCGCATGTAATTTGAAGTTCCATCGCGGACTGCTACTCGTCTCCGCCACAACGTTTTCAGAAATCTCGCCGCTCCACTCGCCGCCGAATGCTTCGACGCTATCCAGCGCAACCGTTTTCCTTCCGTTCTGCCAACGGAGAAACCCGTCTTTTACTTTCACCGGTTGGTTCAAGCCTGCAATCTGCAAATCACCTTTCGAAAACTCAATCTGCCCGTTCCATCCGGAAGTCTTTTCATTTCCCCAGCCTCGTCGCAAGTTCGCAATCGTTTGCCCCTTCCACTCCCAGCCACGATTCTGTTGCTTGCCCATCGCCGCCGCGGCCGCCAGAACGTCATCCGTTTTCTCCGCCTGACCAAAAAGCGTCACACTTCCTTCGCGAACGTCGAAGTCGTATCGCATGCCGATTGCCAAAAAATTGGCCGGCACAGCTTTGGCTTTTGGTGCTTCCTGACTCTTTCGATTTTTCTCGTCTGGATCACCGCCCCAGGAAATCATCGCAGGCTCAATCACAAAAGCGTTCTTCTCCATTCCTCCGTGCACAGCACCTATGTGGGCGGCCACTGCAAATCCGGGGACGTCGATTTTTCCTCCTCCGCTCGAAAATGCCGCCGACTGCAACTTGAGCGGCCAGCCGCTCACCGTCGCTCCGCCAGTAAAATATTCTTGTGCCGAAACTCCCTCCGCCACGCCCGGCTGAAATGCGCGGTACCAAGCCAGCAAATCCGACGCCTGAATTCCCGCCGAATCCACGCGAATGGTGAATCCCGTTTCCGGCACGGTTGTCACCGTCGCTGTCCCTCGCAAATTCGATTTCGGCGCACTAACCACCATCTCTTCCACATTCACGCTGCCGTCCGCCGGAAACCATCGCCCTTTCCATCGCAAATCGAGCCGCGGGTTGTCGGCGCGCTCCGTCAAATCCCATCGATGAATCTGCAAAGCGCGCGCATTCAGCGAGAACGTCCACTCTCCCGGCGTGGCATCTGCGCGGCTCTCTTTCGTCCCGCTTTCCGCCGTCGCTTCCAAATCGAAGAGCCCCCGCACACCCTCATCCTGTCCACGAGCCAGCCGCACCAGATCCGCCAGGGAAACCTGCGTCCATCGCACTTGCAATCGTGCGGGTCGAAGCCGCGCCGAAGTCCCCGCCACTTCACCTCGCACTTGAATTGTCCCCGTGGATTGCAGTTGCACGCCGCTGCGCCACGGTTGCGCTTCCAAATTGAGCTGCCAGCGCCCAAACGCAACTTGTTCCACGCTGCCTTTCACGTCCGTAAACGCAAACGCTTTCTTGTCTTCACCGAACTTGAAATTCACCCGCCCATCGTCAATTTCAATTTTCGCGAGTCGGTTTGTGGGGACATCAGGAAATTTCTGCGCGTTGGCTTTCCCTGTGTCGCTGCCGGCCGCAGGTGGCAGCCAGCGTTCCAGATTCCACCGCCCCTGCGCGTTCTTCACAAGAATCAAACTAGGCCGCTCCAGAGTCAGCGTGCCAAATTCAAATCGCCCGCGTAGCAATCCAAACAATCGCAATCGCGCCGACAATCGGTCCGCTCGCAGAAAGTATTCATTTCCAAATGCAGGATCTTCGCCGACGGAAATTCCATTCGCATCCAGACTCGGCAGCGGCAACAAAGTCGCCGCGAAGGATTGCACTTCCACGCGCCTTCCAAAAGTACGTTCCAGCCGCGCGATCAGATACCCATGCACGCGGTGCGTCCTCAACACAAAGAAGACCGCCAGTTGCGCCGCAATCGCCAGCAACACCAGCGCTATTCCCAACTTCCAGAATTTCCGTAAACTGGCCAAGAGTTATGCCATCGCTTTCGCAGGTAATGTCGCAGGAAAGTTTCGCAAACTACACCGCAAAAAGGTAGCGGCGCCTAGACCTGTCAGGACGCCGTTTCTCCGTAACCAAGGTAGCACTGTGATTTCTTCGCTTTACTTAGTGCACGGTATGCAGCATGCGGTTCCAGCGTGTCCGGGCGGGCAGGTGCATCAGCGTATCCAGGACGCTCGTGAGCCGTTGCAAAAATGTGCTTTGTGCATAGTCGTCCGCGGTCGCCTCCACGGACCAGTAAATCAAAAACGGGCGCCCCATAATCGCGTCGCGATCCACGAAACCCCAATACCGACTGTCCGAGCTGTGGTCGCGGTTGTCTCCCATGGCAAAAAATTTATCGGGAGGAATCACAATCTCATCGCCCTTCACGTAATTGTGCATCTCGCTCATCCACTCTGGCTTCGCGGGAGCTCCTAGAAACTGATTCCCTACAGGAGGAAACTGGTAGTTCAGAATGTCAAAACGCATCGAGGAATCGTGCACCACGTATGGTTCTTTCAGAACCTTCCCGTTGATGTAAACGTCCTGATCCACCATCTTCAGGTGGTCGCCAGGCAATCCAATCACGCGTTTCACAAAGTGCTGGTGATCGTCGTAGGGATACTTGAAAACGATAATATCGCCGCGCTGCAACGGGCGGTAAGGCAGCAATTTCTCATACCACGCGTCGCTGCGTCCGCCGAAAATGAATTTGTTCACCAGCAGGTGGTCGCCGACCAACAAAGTCTTCTCCATCGAAGGAGAAGGAATCTTGAACGCCTGCACGATGAAGCTCGTCCCGAACAGCGCCAAAATCACCGTGACCAGAAGCGATTCCAGATACTCGGAAAGCGTCGTCTTTTCCCTGCCCCCAATCGCTGGACGTATTTCCTGTTCCTGCTGCGGACTTTCTTCCGTCATTCGGCCTCAATCCTTGGACTCTGCAGTCTCCAATTGTAACAATGCGCTTCGCGCCGCTTGCTGTTCCGCTTCTTTTTTGGTCTTGCCTTCGCCCGTTCCCAAACAGCTTCCGTCCGCCCAAACCTCCACCAGAAATATTTTCCGGTGATCCGGCCCAGTCTCTCTCGCCAACCGGTACTCTGCCGGCGGTCGTCCGCTTCTCTGCAGCAGCTCCTGCAAAGCGGACTTGCGGTCCGATTCCGCCATGCGCTCGCCGCGTTCCTGCAGCGCCTGATCGAACAGCACGCGCCGCAAAAGTTGCCCCGCCGCTTCCAATCCTGCGTCAAGGAATACCGCCGCGACCACAGCTTCAAACCCATCCGCGAGCAGCGCCGGCTTCTCCCGCCCGCCGGTCTTCTCTTCGCCGCGGCCAAGCCGCAAATGCTCCCCAAGCCCTATCCGCAACGCTGCACGCTCCAAGGAACGCGCATTCACCAGCCTGGCCCGGCTTTTTGAAAGTTGCCCCTCGCTCCACTCTGGAAAATTCTCCAGCAGATACTCGCTGGCTAGCAGGTCGAGCACAGCATCGCCCAAAAACTCGAGTCGTTCGTTGTTTCCAGGGTGTGGGGAATCTTCCTTTGCCGCGCGCAATTCCGGAACGGCTGAACTATGCGTCAGCGCCTGCTCAAGCAGCGAGCGGTTCTTGAACCGTACGCCCAATTTCTCTTCCAGCCGCTCGTCTTCACCGCGCGTCATGAAATCCGGGCACTTATCCGCCTCGACGTCACTTCGGAGAGCTAAGCTTCGTCGCAGCCAGCTTCTTTGCTTCTTCCGTTTTTGCCTTGCACGTGTCCTGCAATTTTCCTGCAATCAAGGCGCACTTGGCAAAGGCGCCCGCTGCGTCCTCAAAGTGAGACGTATTCTGATTCACAATCCCAAGCACGAACCAATTCACCGGATCCGCAATCGTGTCCAATTTCAACGATTGCTCCAGCTCTGGAATCGCATCGGCATATTTTCCACGCCGCCAATCTACAAGCCCAAGGCCACTGTGCGCCATTGCCAGAGTTTGATTTTTCGCGCTAACAAAAACTTCATCCGTCATGCCTTCCGGCTTCGGAATGGTCGGAGTAATTTCTACCGCTCGCCTGCCGTATACCTCCGCCTTCTCCAGTCGCTTGGCCGCATCTGGTGCGCTCGAATTATAAACACGCGGAATCGATTGGCTTAGCATCGCCATCGTTTGCACGTCATTGGGATTAAGCTCAAGCTCCTTGTCGCCAAAAACCAACGCCTTGTCCGCTTGTCCAACTTGGATGTAACCAACCGTCAGAAAAGCGTAAATCAACGGTCGATAGTGGCTCTGGGGATATTTTTGCAGGAAATCCTCCGCGCCTCGAAGCTTTGCTTGTAACGTTTCCGTCGTCCCTTCCGGCAATGCCTGTAACGATTTGTACGCAGTGTCTTCCTCCGCGCTTGCTGGCGCCGCTTGCGGCGTATCCAGCGAGAGCGTTGTTGCGGCCGGCTGCTGCGTTTGCTGTGGCTTGTCCTTATTCAGTGTCGGCCTGTCCTGGCTGTCCTGCGCGACTGCTGTCGCGCCACTCATCAGCACTGCAATCGCGGCAGCGCCAAACCACTTGCTCATGTTGCCTTTCGTCTTCATTTCCATTCTCCTTATGTTTTCTGCGCTGAATTAGGGGCGCTCCACTGGTTTCGCGGTCCCCATAGCGGCTAACCCTTTGCTCGCTGCTTGCCGTGCTTGTTCCGGTCCGCCGTCCACGGCTAATGCCGCCTCGTACTCCGCTCTGGCGCGCTCCCGTTGTCCCTCGTCATCCAGAATTCTCGCCAGATAAACGTGTGACCACGCCAATACCATCGGATCCTTATCCGCGGCATGTTCGCCGGTCGTCAATCGTCCAAAAAGTTCCTTCGCCCGCGTTCCATCGTGATCGATCAGCGCCACAATTCCCAATCCATACAGAGCGCGCGTTTGTTCGGGATATTTTGTCAGAACTTTTTGAAAAGCTACTTCCGCCTGGCGTGGCTTCCTCTCGGCGAGCATCTTCTCGCCCTGCGTCAGCGCGTCCTGAGCCTCTTTGTCATTGGGAATCGTCGTCGGCAGCGCCGCCTTGCGTCTTGCCACTGCCTCCGTCGCTTCTGCATCCGTAGATGTGAGTGTCTCCGCCGGAGCAAACTTCAACGCGGCGACGCGTTTCTGTTCGGTAGGCGCATCAATCGCCCTTACCAATTCCGGGAAATAAAGCACGATCCCCGGCTCGGACGATTCGAATTTCGCCAGAGCACCAAAAATCGGCCGAACCATCACCAACCCCGCTGCATCATCGCGGTCCAGAGCCGCGTCTCTTTCCCCTGGCGACATTCGCTTCAGCTTCAATTCCACTGCCCGCACCAGGCACTCCGCAAAATAAGACGGAAAATCATCCTTCAATTCCGGGGCCAGCCGCGGCGCTTTCGCCGCCAGGTCGTAAATCGGCCTTTTCACGGCCACGACATGCGGATACTGCAACGGCAGCGGGTCCAGTAAAAAGTGAAGAAACGCGTGGCGCACCACGTCCACCGGAAGCGCATCCGCTCCACTCAACACCAGTGCATAGTGATCCCCAAAATTCCGAACGTTCGTAATTCGTCCGACCAGCGGCTCAACGATAATCGTAAACGCTCGCGGATTTCCCGGTTCCAGAATTTCCCGCAAATATCCCGTCGCTACAAAAACGATGTCCGAAACCGAATCGTGTAGTCTTTCGATTTCCCGGTTGTAAACCGGCTGCACTTGCCGCCACAACTCACCAATACCCTGTTCCTTGTAGTAGGCAGAAAGGATTTCCTGGAATCCTTCGAGCGCAATCACTTCCGGCGGCATCTCATCGCGACGCAAGCGCGGCGCAAAACTCGGCGCCGGCCCGCTCACCAACCCAAACCAGATGTAGCGCGAAAGCATCGCTCCCGGATCGGCCAACTCGTGTTGATGATAAAAATTGCGCAGCACTTCCACCGCAGGCCCTTGCTGGTGCTGCAGTCTCTCGCGCAGTTGCGCGCGCATCGGCGTCCACTTCTCCGCGCTCACGTCCGCTTCAAATCCCGCCGCAAGCAGCGCGCACATCGTCGTGAACATCGCCTCGCTGCCGTCCACCGTCACGCGAGTCTCGGGAACCGTTTCCCGCTGCCGCACTGGAGGCGCGCTACTCGGCGGCACCGTGGGCTTTTGCGCACCTACAAGGGCAGGCAGCGCCAAACTCGCGCACAACAACGCCACCACACATCCTCTTCCACTTTTCATTTTCGGCCTTTTGTCCTACCCGGACCTTCCCTGCGGCGCTTCCAGAGGTCCTCTCAACTCGTACAATTCACGGATTCTTGCGGCTCTCAGCCGTCCCTTTTCGGCTTTCTGCCAATCTACAAGCGCCTTCCACCCGAGTCAAGGAATCGGCTGCGCCAAATGGCCGCCAACTCTTGCTTCCCTGTCCCGCATCTGTTTAAGTGAGGATGCGTTCTACACGTCTCTGGATGGCTGGTTCCATGTCGAAAGTCTTGTTCGGTTTTGTGCGGCTGTCCTTGGCTTTCGCGCCGTTTGTTCTGCTTTCCACTCCCCTCTGCGCGCAACTAGTCCGTGACGACGGCCCGCCACCCGCCGCACAGATCGATTCCTCGAAAGCTCAATCCTCCGCGCCAGCTCCCACAGGAAAAAAGCGCCTTACCAAAGACTTCACTCTGAATGGCGATTCGCACTGGACTGACACGAATATCGACGTACAGGCCGGCGAGCACATCTTGATCACCACCACCGGCAAACTCCGTTACGCCGACGCCAAGGAAGAAAACGGTCCGGAAGGTGTTTCACGCGGCTTCAAGGACCTCCTTCGTGTGCTTCCCTTTAACGGTGCCGGCCGAGGAGCACTCATCGGCAGAATCGGAGATGCGGACATCGCCGAGACGTTCCTCATCGGTGCGCAACGCGATGTGCTTGCTCCCGCACCCGGCCGTCTCGCCATCGGCGTCAACCAAGGCAAGAACGACACAGCAGACGGCACTTACTCCGTTCATGTTGAAGTTTACGCGGCAGAAGCGGACGCGGCAGGTTCAGTGCGCGTTGTCGCCCAACAGGTCACTTCTCTTCCCGGAATCAATAATTCCCTCTTCGCAAAAATTCCACGCCGCATTGGAGACAAAGATGGCAATCCCGGCGACATGGTCAATTTCCTGATTCTCGGTTCCGAAACCGGCATGCAGCGCCTCTTCACCACGGCCGGCTGGGTCAAAGTGGACTCCGATGTAAAAGACACCGTCCTCCACGGCATCATCGGCAGCCTTTCCAAAGAGTCTTACCTCACCATGCCCATGAGCCAGCTTTATCTCTTCGGCCGCCCGCAGGATTACGGCTGGGCGCACGCTGAACCCATCTCCGTCGTCGCGTCGCGCAATCACCTGCGCATTTGGAAAGCGCCGTTCACCATTAACGGCAGCACAGTATGGGTCGGCGCCGCCACGCACGACATCGGCTTTGAACGCGACAAACGCAACAACGGCATCACCCACAAGATTGACCCCGATATCGACCTCGAACGCAATTACGTCGAAAAAACTCTTTCCAGCACCGGCCTCGTCTCGCGGGTCATGCACTTTCTCCCCGACAATCCCATGCAGGAAGCCAAAACCGCCACCGGCGGCTCCTTCCATTCGAGTGGCCAGGTTCTTATCCTCAAACTCGGCGAAACTGGAAAAGACCTTTCCGCAACTTTCTCCCAGATTTTTTGCAACATCCTGCGCGGCGAAAACCCCGATGGCGGCAACTGGGGCGCGTGTTCAGAATATCTCCAGACTCCTGCGGTACCAGAGGACGACAACTTGGTTGGATGTGGTTCGTGTCCTGTCGTCCAGGCGCTTGATCGGACGAAATACCGCGTCCTGGTCATTCCCGGCGTTCTTTCTTCCTGCCAAGCCAACACGCAAGCCTTTCAAGATGGTCAAGCTCATCTTCGCGAAAAACACGGCATGACCGTCGAATTTCTCCAGGCTCCCAACGACACTTCCGCCAACAACGGCCAAAAGATCGCCGCCTACCTTCGCGAAAAAATGCCTAACGATTCGCGCAAGTACATCATCGTTTCCTACAGCAAAGGCTCTCCTGATGTACAAGAAGCCCTCGCCTACGATTCGCAAGCCCGCGAGGCAGTCGCCGCGCACGTGACCATCGCAGGTGCTA
>Ga0210402_10002647_pt1 | contig 17310 bp, 18 predicted proteins | sample IncBWC7MmetaG_FD_161055 | JGI IMG/M metagenome (GOLD analysis project Ga0210402, IMG submission 161055) | Forest soil microbial communities from Barre Woods Harvard Forest LTER site, Petersham, Massachusetts, United States - Inc-BW-C-7-M | ecosystem: Environmental > Terrestrial > Soil >... | reverse complement strand
CCCGACGGACCAACACGTCCTCCTGGTAGGCCGCCTCGGTCCACATCGTCAGCGCATTGGTGCGAATGGCGCGCAGGAAGCGGAGGAACGGCAGTTCGGCCGTCGGGATCGGCGGGTGCGGCGGGGCGATGGCGGTTTCGATTGTCACGGGGGCTCTCCGTTGACGAGTCTAGACAGGCTTGGTGCCTCGGCCAAAGCGCTGGTTATCGGTGACAACGATTTCTTAGGACGCGCGTGTTTCCCTGCGACTGGACCAGACAGGGGGGCGGCCGTGACCGACAGCCGGTTGATCAATCGCAATGTCGTCGCCGAGCGTGGCAGAACCAGCATGCGCATGGAGCCGGAACTATGGGATGCGCTCCTGGAGATCTGCCAGCGTGAGCGTCGCGACATGAGCCAACTCGTCCGCGTCATCGAGGAGATCGGCCACAGCGGCGGCCGCACCAGCGCGGTGCGGGTCTATGTGCTGGAATACTTCCGTGCCGCCGCAAGCGAGGCGGGGCACGAGGCGGCAGGCCATGGTTTGCTCGACCGCACCAACCTCGCCGGCTATCCTCGACGGGCTGCCTAGCCGGGGGTCGCGTCCGCCTCGGTGCGCCCGTCTTTCGCGCCGGGGCCGGTATAGAGATGCGGCCAACGCCGCTGCACCACCGGGCTGTCCGAGCCGTAGGCGATGCAGGTGTTCAGGATCGCCGGCGGGCCGCCCATCCTGTTGGTGATCCTCAGGTCGAGCCTGTCGCTGCCCGGCTTGTCGACTTCCCCAGCCGCCAGAGCCTCGCGGCGTGCCCGCGCCGGATCGATCGTCTGGTAGGCGGTGGTCGCCATCTGCTGCAGCAATTCGCGCAGATGGGTGCAGCCCATCGTGCCGCCGATGCGCTTCGCCGCCTCCCGGAGAAAGCCAGGCCTGATGCGTAGCCCCGCGAGACGGGAGAAATTGGGGGCCGCGGCAGGGCATACTGTGTAGGGCGTGTAGTCGCTCGCCGCCTCACAGGCGACGATGTGCCTCTCCTCGTCCACCGTCAGGCGCAGCCACATGCCGTGAATCGGCTCGCCGGCCTCGATGTAGCCGCGGTCGTGGCTGGCCGAGCCGTAACTTTTGCTGTCGGTGAGTTGCGCCTCGATATCGTAGAGCCCGTCCGCACGGCGATAGCCGCGCAGCACGATGTCCCGCGAATGCAGTAGCTCGCGTTCCTGGGGCTGGCTCAGCGGCATCGAGGGACTCCTTTGTTTTGTGCGGCGCAACATGGTGAATATGGGGCGAGAGCAGGTCCCGGCAAACCCCGGATCGCGCGCATTTTCCGAGTTCTCCGAGCGGCGCGACGGTCCCACGAGGACAACTGTCACAGTTCCCTGATTGCCGCGGGGAACAGACGTGGTTAACCTGATGCGCGGCTATGACCTTCATCTGCGGAAGGCCTTACCCCCCGCTCCGAAGTCCGGTGTGGCGGAAATGTCGAGTAGGTCTCTCAACCGAGTCGCCGCTTGCCTTGCGAGCCGGCGTCGTGGACGCATCGAGGAGTGGCGCGGTGGCCTCCATCACCGTCGGTACCGATCCGACAGATCTTGAAACCGCGGGCCCGGCCGGTGTCGAACCGAAGCTGTCGCGCGACCTGCGCGAACGGAGCACGATCTTCGAGGATGTCACCGCTGCCCAGATGGCTGAACTCAGATCGGTCAGTCTTGAACGACAATTTGCGCCGGGCGAACTCATTCTCCGCGAAGGGGTTCAGGACCACTTTGCCTATGTGCTGATCGATGGGGTTGCGCAGGTCACCAAGCACACATCGTTCGGCGTCGGCGAAATGCGGATCGCCGAGGTCCATACTGGCGACGTGCTCGGCGAGCTGCAGCTCGTTGATCCACAACCCAGTTCGGCCTCGGTCGTTGCTGTCACACAGGTAACCGCCCTGGCAATGAATCTCGACACCTTCGCCGAGTCACCCGGGCTGACTGCGATACGAGCAATTCTGCTCAGGAATGTCGGAAGGATTCTTGCCACAAAGCTGCGCGCGACCACCAGTGAGGGCGCTGACGCCATGCAACGCGAGCTCGACGAAAGTCGGGCACGCGTGCATACGGGGCGTTTTATCGTGCTGATCTTCGCGATGCTGGCGACCTATCAGCTGGCAATCTCGGCACTCGACCTCGTGCCGGATTCGATGCGCCCCCCGACTTCGATCCTATCATTCGTCTTTGTGATCTGGACCGTCGTCCCCGTTGTGCTTTCGTTTCAACGCAGCCCGTTTTCGCGGGAATCCTATGGATTGACGACGCGAGGCGCCGGCCGGATCACCGTTCAGGCGCTGGTCTGGACGATACCCATGCTCATTGTCGTGGTTCTCTTCAAGGTCGGGTTTCTATGGTGGGCACCTTCGATGGCGGGTCGGCCGCTGATTGATCCTACCTCGGTATTCGCCGGCCGTCCGTTCGATATCGAATTCTATTTGTTCGCGATAACCCTGTACATGATTCACGCTCCACTACAGGAATTGGTCGCGCGCGCCGGGTTCCAGGGGGCACTGCAGAATTTCATCCCGACGCGGCCCGGAAAGGTCAATTGGCAGGCGATCGTCATTTCCAATCTGCTGTTCGCCGCGGCGCATTCATTTATCGGCTTTTGGTTCTGCGTTGCCGCGTTCGTGCCCGGCCTGTTCTGGGGATGGATGTTCGCCAAACAGCGTTCCCTCGTTGGCGTCACTGTGTCTCATGTAGTGGTTGGTCTCTGGGCGATCTTCGTGGTCGGAATGCAGGAGATCATTGGGGGGTAGTGGCTCTTCCGTGTCCGGTTGGAAGTTGCACTAAGGGTCCGTCCGTTTTCCCGTCATGCCGACGCAGGTCGGCATCCACGGCTTTGCCGCGCGCACATAGGATAGACGTGGATGCCGACCTCCGTCGGCATGACGGGGAACAGCAGTAAGCACGCTACGCTCCGCACCCCTCGTCGCGCAGCAATTCGGTCACCGCCTCGACCGGCACATCGCCCGACGTGAACGCCAGACCGATTCCGCGCACCAGCACGAACTTCAACGCCCCGTCGCGCACCTTCTTGTCGCGCCGCATATGGTCGATCAGCGTGGCGGCGGAAAAGCGGCGGTTCAGCATGCCGAGTTCAGCCGGCATGCCCATCGCGGCGACATGCGACACCACGCGATCTGCATCGACGGCCGAACAATGGCCGAGGCGAGCCGACAGCCGGAACGCCAAGCCAAGGCCGACCGCGACGCCCTCGCCGTGCAACAGGCCACCGGTGTAGCCATAGTCGGCCTCGAGCGCGTGGCCGAAGGTGTGGCCGAGGTTCAGCAATGCCCGGCCATCGTTCGGCTTTTCCTCCCGCTCATCGTCGCCAACCACCGCGGCCTTGAACGCACACGCGCGTTTGATCGCCTCCGCCTGTGCGTCGCGGTCTCCGCCGACCACCGCAGCGCCATTGGCCTCGCACCATGCGAAGAAGGCAGCGTCACCGATCAGCCCCGCCTTGGCGATCTCGGCATAGCCGGCGCGCAACTCGCGCGGCGGCAGCGTGGCGAGCGTGGCAGTGTCCGCCAGAACCATGCGCGGCTGGTAGAACGCGCCCACAAGGTTCTTGCCGCGCGCGCTGTTGACGCCGGTCTTGCCGCCCACCGAGGAATCGACCTGTGACAGCAGCGTGGTCGGGATCTGCACGAAGGGCAGGCCCCGCAGCGTTGTGGCGGCGGCGAAGCCGGCCAGATCACCCACCACGCCACCGCCAAGCGCGATCACCGTGGTGCGTCGCTCGACGCGCGCCTCCAGCAATTGATCGACGACACTCTGCCAGCTGTCCAGGCTCTTCGACGCCTCGCCTGGGGACACGACGATCTGGCTGGTAGAGATCGCAGTCTCGGCCAGACCCCTCAGCAAGGTCGGCAGATGCAGCCGCGCCACGTTCTCGTCGGTCACCACCACGGCACGCTTCTGGTCGATGCGTGGAGCAAGCAGGGCACCGGCACGCGCCAGCAGGTCTTCGCCGATCACCAGATCATAGCTCGTGCTCGGCAGCACGACCGACAGCCGCCGTGGCGAGCGCCAGTCGAGCAACACGTTCAGCACGCGCGAGGTGGTCGCATCCGGGCTCTCGTCGCCGCAATCGACGATGACGTCTGACTCGGCGTAAACCTGATGACGGGCATCCATCAGCCGTTGCAGGATCTCCGCCCGATCGCCGTCCGCGAGCAGCGGGCGGTTGTCGCGGCCGGCCACCCGGCGCAGCAAGACCGGCAGGGTACAGCGCAGCCAGACAGAGACCGCTTCCTCGCGAACCACCGCGCGGGTTTCCGGGTCCATGAACGCGCCACCGCCAAATGCGAGCACCAGCGGGTCGCCCGACAGCAGACGGCGGATGACCCGCCGCTCGCCGGCGCGGAAGTCGCTCTCGCCGTAGCGTGAGAACAGCTCGGGGATCGTGCAGCCCGCGGCCAGTTCAATCTCGGCATCGGCGTCGCGGAACGGCAGGCCGAGGCGCGCGGCCAGGCGGCGCCCGATCGACGTTTTGCCGGCGCCCATCAGCCCAACCAGGACGACGCTGCGTCCGGTGAGTGCCTCGGGCAGCGGGACGGCTTCCTTGAGCGCGGTGTTGCGTGTCATGACAGTCAAAGCTAGCACACCGGCCCTCGAACAGGCCAAGATAGCGATCAAGCGAATCCAGTGGAACCAGGAGCCGGTGAGCCAGACGATGATCCGCATCTTCCTGATTGTCGTGGCCACGGGGCTGGTGCTGCTGGGTATCGCCGTGGTGTTCCTGGGTGCGTTTCCGCCCAATCCGGCACCTCAACCGGTGGAAAAGGTGCTGCCGAACGACAAGTTCCAGACGCACTGAGGATTCGTCCACCTGGACAGGCATATCGAGGCGTTTTTGGAAATGCTGGCGGCCGAGCGGGGGGCCGCGCGCAATACCATCCTGGCCTATAAGGCCGATCTCGATGACTTCGCCGCCGTTGCCGCCACGAACGGGCGTGCGCCGGCCGGGTGCGATGCGCCGCTGCTGCAGTCCTACATGGCGGGTTTGCAGCGGGCCGGGCTTTCGGCGCGCACGGCGGCCCGGCGCCTGTCGTCACTGCGCCAGTTCCATCGCTTCCTGCTGCGCGAAGGCGTGCGCGCCGACGATCCGACATCGCTGCTGGATGCGCCGCGTCTGCCCACGACGCTGCCGAAATATCTCAGCGAGCGGGAAGTTGACGCACTCCTGGCCGCGGCGGGGAGCTTGCCAGGCCGTCGCGGCGCCCTGGCGAAGGCAGCCGTTGAGATCCTTTACGCCACTGGCCTGCGTGTCTCGGAGTTGCTGGCGATGCCGCGCAGTGCACTGGCTGGCGATGCTTCGGTCTTGTTGATCCGTGGCAAGGGGGGCAGGGAACGGATCGTGCCGCTGTCCGATGCGGCGAGGCAGGCAGCCGCCGCGCTGGTTGTCCTGGACAACGCGGCCAGCCGTTACCTGTTCCCGGGACGTGACAAGCGGCGCGCGCTGACCCGCCAGGCGTTCTTCCTGCTACTGAAGCGGGTGGGGCTGCAGGCGGGGCTCGATCCGGCACGCGTCTCTCCGCATGTGCTGCGCCATTCCTTCGCATCGCACATGCTGGCGCATGGCGCTGACCTGCGCAGCCTTCAGCTTTTGCTGGGGCATGCGGACATTGCGACGACGCAGATCTACACGCACGTACTCGCCGAGCGCCTGCAGCGCCTGGTCGAGGCGCACCACCCGTTGGCACGGCGGGCGTGATCACGGGCCGGCGCGCGTGTCGGTTTTATCGGAGGACGGGCGAGAATTCGAGCCGGATCGCGTCCGCGACCGGACGCGTGCTGCGCCTCTCCAGCACGCGGCCGGCGTTCTCCCGGTGGTGGTGTTCGGCTGACCGATCTAATTTGGCTGCTAACCGCACGAACTCGAGGCTTCAATGCCAAACATCCTTCCGACGTTCCGAACGGCAAGGCTTGTCGTCCGCCCACGGACGATTGATGACCTGGAAGCATGCCTTGAGATGGACCGCGATCCCGAGGTGACGAAGTTCATTGCGGGACCTTGGTCCGATCCTGCCGCGCACCGTGTGTTCGTCCAGATGCGTATGCGACACCCTTATCCCAAGGGTATGGGATACTGGGCCGTTGTGGACCCACAAGGATTCGTAGGATGGGTACTGCTCGCGCCACTCGACCTACATGGGCCAGAGATAGAAATCGGATGGCGGCTGGTGCGCTCTGCGTGGCGTCGCGGCTACGCAACGGAAGCGGCACGGCCATTGCTGGATTACGCATTGAATACGCTACGGCTGCGGCATGCGATTGCGGACATTGATCCAGAGAATGTGGCCTCTATCGGCGTGGCGCGGAAACTAGGCTTCACTATCGCCGGACACACGATGTACCGCGACAGACAAGTCACACGCTACATCATCGGGCGGACTGACGACACCGAATGACCCTGTACCCTCATCATGTTGGGAACCGATCCGCTGTGGCCGCACTACCGTCCCGCAGGAGCCGCCCTGCGCGTTGGAGGAAATTCGTGCGGATCACCGCCCGACCGATATTGGTCATCGTTCTTGCCGCCTGCTCCGCCAACCCCCGAGGCACGACCCAGCAACCTGCGACACCGACTGACAATGGCGAGACCATCACGATCCGGCTATCAAACTTTGCCTTTGACCCTGAACAGATACGACTGAAGGCAGGCGTGCCAATCCGGCTGCGCCTCGTCAACGAAAGCGACGGCGGACACAATTTTAGTGCTCCCGCCTTCTTCGCCGCGAGCAGCTTCCTACCCGGTTTGTCGGTTCCACCGAACGGTACGGTGGAAGTCGGGTCACACCAGACGGTGGAGATCGCCTTGGTGCCTGGAACGCCGGCAGCATATCCGATCGAATGTACACATTTCCTTCACAGTGTCTTTGGCATGAACGGTACGCTGGAGGTGATGCCATAGCTTACTGCTTGGCAGACGAATGAGGATTTCATGTTGTGCCCACGGTGGAAGGTCGGGCCACCCGCATGATCAGAAACAAAAGCGACAATTGACGGCGGGCGTCATATTGTGGAATCGTAACAATCAATCGCGCAAATTACCCCTGACAACAGGACCGAGGAAGTGTCCTGTTCGGTGACGGTCGCCCTACAACTATTCAGAACTTGGCACAACACAGCCGAACATCAAGTTCCTGCGACAAGGCTTTCCTTGGCGACGTACCGGCTATGTTGTGCGGAAGGCTTCAAAAAACAGGGAGACCATAATGGCCGCAACAGCGATCACGACAATTCCGTGGTGGAAGGAGCCTACCAAGGAGCAATGGCATGCCTGGGTCGCAGCATGGCTCGGCTGGACGCTGGATGCGTTCGATTTCACGATATTTCTGCTGATAATGCTGCCGATCTCGCAGGAGTTCCACGTACCACTGGCGGCGGTCACGGCGGTGTTCACGTTGACGCTGTGGATGCGATTGGTCGGCGCAACCGCCTCTGGCTGGTTGGCTGACCGGATCGGGCGCAAGAAGCCGCTGATGCTCTCGATCGCGTGGTATTCGGTGTGCAACCTGCTCGCCGGCCTATCGCCGAGCTTTTGGTTCTTGTTTTTGTTCCGCGCATTGCTGGGTATCGGCATGGGCGCCGAATGGCCGGTCGGTGCCGCACTGGCGATGGAGACGTGGCCACAGCGGTCGCGCGGATTTATGGCTGGTGTGCTGCAAGCGTCATGGGGGCTTGGTGCTCTGTTGTCGAGCCTCGCCTATGCGCTGCTGTACGATGCGATCGGTTGGCGCGGCCTGCTGATCATCGGTGTCTTGCCAGCGTTGCTGGTCGTCTACATCCGCCGCTACGTGAAAGAACCCGAAGTCTGGGTGAGGAATCGTGCGATTCAGCGCGAGCAGCACCGCGAAGTTCATACCCCATTGCTGAGCATCTTCAAGCGAGGTCTACTCGGCAACACGATGAATGCATGCTGGTGGATGGCGAGCGGGTTCGTTATAGGCTACTCGATCGGCGGCATGTTCCCAACCCATCTTCAAAAGGATTTGGGCCTTAGCCCCGGTCTGGTTGCTCTACCGATCATGTTGCAGAGCCTGCTGTTCTTCGTCTCCGGCTTCATTTGGGGTTGGGTATCGGATCGCATCGGACGGCGTTGGTCGATGATCCTGCCGGCGTTGATCGGGCTGCCGCTGACGCCGCTCTATCTGTTCACACAGGACTATACCACGATCGTGGTATTCTTCGCGCTCCAGGGTCTGTTTGCGGCTGGCGGCATATACGGTCAAAACCCGAGCTACCTCGCCGAACGCTTCCCAACCGAGGTGCGGGCCACCGCGAGCGGCTTCTGTTACCATCAGGGAGCGATCTTTGGTGGCCTTACCGCGCCGATCATCACGCTTCTTGCAGTCAACTGGCAACTTGGCTTCGCGATCCCCATGGCGATCGGCACGATGGTCGGCCTGGTGAGCTTCATCGTGGCCTTGGCACTCGGTCCTGAAACACGCGGGAAGGAATTGACCGCCGATTTGGTGGTCGCTGGATGACCGCGGCGGGATACAGAGCGGCGTTGCTCTGTATCCCATCGTCGCAGTGCCCGAGACATTCGGCCGAACCTCGCGGACGACCAAACGCCGGGCGTCGAAATCACTGACATCGGTCTCGCACATCTGTGCAGCGCTGCCTCTTACTGCGATGGGTGCGCGTGTGCCGCTGGCAACGAGGGACGGTGCCAAGACCAGCGCTTCGTTTGGTTGCTGAGATCGATCTGCGCTGCTTTTCGAGTATTACCGAGCCGACTGGTTTACCGAGACCGATGGGACAAGCATTGTGGTGTCCGGGCTGTCCATCGCTTGATGCGAGGTGAATGATGCACGACGTTGTCATCATCGGCGGCGGGCACAACGGCCTTGTCTGCTCCGCCTATTTGGCAATGGCGGGCCTCAAGGTCGTCGTGCTCGATCAGCGTTCCGTCGTCGGAGGCGCCGCTGTCACCGAGGAGTTCAGCCCGGGTTTCTCCAATTCAATCGCATCTTACACCGTCTCTCTATTGAACCCAAAGGTCATCCGTGACCTCAATCTCGGCGCCCACGGGCTGCGTATCGTCGAGCGTCCGATCGCTAACTTTCTGCCCCTGGATGATGGACGTTACCTGAAGGTCGGGGGTGGTCAAACGAAACGCGAGGTCGCGAAATTTTCGGCGCGCGATGCAGATCGTCTGGACGATTATCAAACGCGCCTGGCGGCGGTCGCCGATGTATTGCGCGCCGCCGTCCTCGAGACACCGCCGAATGCCGTCGAGGGAGTCCCATTTACTGCAATCGCCGAACTGTTCAAGCTTGGCAGGTTGGGCAACAGAATTCGAGCACTCGGACTCGATCTGCAGCGTGACCTTCTCGATCTTTTCACGGCATCGGCCGGCGATTTCCTCGACAACTGGTTCGAAAGCACCCCGATCAAGGCCGCATTCGGCTTCGACAGCATCGTCGGCAATTACGCGAGCCCATACGCCATGGGCTCCGCCTATGTTCTGCTGCACCATAACTTCGGCGAGGTTAACGGCCAGAAAGGTGTCTGGGGCCATGCTATCGGCGGTATGGGTGCCATCACCCAAGCCATGGCGAAATCCGCCATCACCCACGGCGCGGATATCAGGCTTTCGACGCGGGTGCGCCGGGTCATTGTAGAAAATGGCCGCGCCGTCGGCGTCGAGACAGACAAGGGTGAGACAGTCCGTGCAACGGCCGTCGCCGCCGGGATCAATCCCAGGCTTCTCTACCTCGACTTGGTAGATTCGGGAGCCTTGCCCGAGCGATTTCGGCGGCGGATGGAAACCTGGCGCTGTGGCTCGGGCACGTTCCGTATGAATGTCGCGCTCTCAGAATTGCCAGACTTCACCGCTCTCCCCGGAGTGACATACGCCGAGCACCATGCCTCGGGCATCATCATCGCCCCAAGTCTCGCCTACATGGAGCGCGCCTATTTCGATGCGCGCTCTATCGGGTGGTCGCGCAACCCAATCGTGGAATTGGTCATTCCCACAACGCTCGACGACACGCTCGCACCACGCGGACAGCATGTCGCGAGCCTGTTCTGCCAGCACGTCGCGCCGCAACTGCCCGACGGTTCGTCGTGGGACGACCATCGCGAAACCGTCGCCGATCTCATGATCGAGACGGTCAATAATTATGCGCCGAATTTCCGCCGCTCGGTGCTGGCGCGCCAAATCTTGTCCCCTCTCGACCTCGAAAGGACATTCGGCCTCATTGGCGGGGATATATTCCACGGATCGCTTGATCTCAGGCAACTCTTCTCGGCGCGTCCGATGTTGGGCCACGCGGATTATCGTGGTCCGATCGAGGGTCTCTATTTATGCGGCTCGGGTGGTCATCCGGGAGGCGGTGTCACGGGCGCGCCCGGCCACAATGCCGCTCGCGAAATCCTGCGCGACTTCAGGCACGGGCGCGCCGGCGGGGCGCGATTGCGCGGCTTTGGTATATCGAGATCAAGGGCTTGGCCGCCACGGACTGGGTGATCCCCGTGATGATACCAATTGCAGCTCTCAAGTTCATTGCACATGAGGACATCTTCTACCGCTGGTCCCGCTCGGAACGCATACGTTGCGGGGTATCGCGTCTCCTTGCGCCGTCTGTACCGTGCCGGAGGATTTAGCCGATAGGCCGCCAGCAGGTATAAGCTCCCCTTGGTGTGCGACACTGGCCTTGACGCGCGCCAGGGAGCGCAGAACCCGGGTGGATGGAACGCAAAAACGCGACGAACGGATGCTTGAGCGGGCACGCAAGAGACTGAGCAAGAAAGCCAAGCGAGGACTTCGTGGCTGGCCGCTCGCCACCGTCGCGTTCTATGGCCCGAATGATACCATGGCCACCAAGCTCGCGGTCGGCATTGTGCCGTCCGAGGGTGCCGAGGCTACAGACCTTCGGCGTTGGTTTTCCCAGGAGGCCGACATTCGCGGCGACAATCGTGTTGCGGAAGAAGTGCTGGTGTTCATCGAGGCGGCCGGTGCCAAATCGGTGGTGATGACCGATGGAATAATTGGCTGCCCACATGAAGAGGGCATCGACTACGAAGGTGCGACCTGTCCCGCTTGTCCTTTCTGGGCCGGGCGCGACCGCTGGACCGGCAAGCGCCTGCACTAGCACCGTCAGAGGCGCACTCCTGGAACCTATTCTTCCGGCTCCGTCGCGAACAACAGGGGATAGCCCTTGCGGCGGCCCGCGTCCGTCGCGTTCGTTGCCTTGGCTTCCGCTACATCCTTCGTGTACACGGCAACGACACACGCGCCGCGCCGATGCGCCGTGATCATCACCCGCAGGGCCTGAGCTTCGCTCATACGGAATTCCGACTTCAGAACCGTGACAACGAACTCGCGGGGTGTGAAGTCGTCATTGAACAGGATGACTTTATGCAGGCGAGGCCGTTCGACCTTTGTCTCATCCTTGATCTTGGGTTTGGTGATGGTGTCAGTCATGGGTGCATCGCTTTCATGGGGTGCGGATCGTGTGCGAGCGCCTGCACGATAATCGTGTCGATGATTTGAGCATAGGGTTGACGCCGCTGCTCCCTGGGGATTGGAACAGCTTCCAGGCAAGTTGAACCATGCCTTTGGTGAGTGAGTCAGATCTCGCGCTCCCGGCGGGAAAACGCTCCGATCAGTTCGCCGATGATCCCATAGTCCGCCGATCGTCCCCGGCGGCGCCGTTGCTCCGGCGTCCCTGGATTGACCCGCACCCTTTCCGTCCGACAGGCTTACCGCGGGTTCCGGGAATGAACGCCAGCGGAACCGGGAGGAGCGCAATGACCGGAACCACGCCACACAAACACGCTTTGCCTCGCGCGGAGCCGGAAGCGGTCGGCATGTCGTCTGCGAGGCTCGCCCGCATCGTCCCCGCGCTGAACGCCGAGATCGAAAGGGGCCAGTTGCCCGGCGCGGTCGTCGCGGTCGCCCGGCATGGACGCCTGGTCTTCCACGAAGCCGTTGGCCATCTCGGTCCGGACCGACGTGCCCCGATGCCGCTCGATGCGCTGTTTGCCATCGCCTCCATGACCAAGCCCGTCACCGGCGTGGCCGCGCTGTTGCTGTGGGAGAAAGGGCGCCTCGGGCTGGCCGATCCGATCGAGCAATTTCTGCCGCAACTCGGCGACCGGCGCGTCGCGCTGCTGAATGAGCGCGTCCTCGCCGGAAAGGGGCCAATCGAGACGCTGCCCGCTGAACGATCGATCACGATGCTGGACCTAATGCGTCATACCTCCGGGTTGACCTATGGAGGACGCGGCACGACGGCGGTGCATCGGCTCTATCCCGATTCTTCCAACGTCGCGGGCGCCACCCTCGATAGCGCGGCCTTCCTTGACCGGCTCGCGTCCGCGCCGCTGCTGTATCAACCCGGCACCGTCTGGGACTACGGGCTTTCCATCGACGTCATCGGCCTGGTCGTGGAGGCGATCTCCGGCCAGAGCCTCGGCGCGTTCCTGGAACAGCGGCTGTTCCGCCCGCTCGGCATGGTGGACACCAGTTTTCAGGTGCCGCCCGACAAGGTGGCGCGCCTCGCTCGCCCTCTGCCGCGCGATCCCGATACAGGTGCGCCGCAGTCGGTGCCGGATCGTGCCCAGGCGCTGCGTTTCGAATGCGGCGGCGGCGGACTGGCTTCGACCGCGCTCGATTACCTCCGCTTCGCGCAAATGCTGCTGGGCGGCGGCGTGCTTGACGAAACCCGCATCCTGGGGCGCAAGACCGTGGAGGCAATGCGGACCAACCGCATGACGCCGGACATCGAGAACCGGATTGCCGCTCTCGATCCAAATTCGGACGGTTACGATTTTGGCCTGACGGTCGCGGTGCGCGCGCGGGCCAGCACGCTGATGGGCAGTCCGGGCGAGTTCTACTGGAATGGCGCCTACGGGACACTCTGGTGGGCCGATCCTGTGGAGGACCTTGCGGTGGTCTTCATGGCCCAGGTGCCGGGGGAACAGCGACGGCGCTTCCGGCCGCTCATCAACTCGCTGGTTTACCAGGCACTGACATGAAGATCACCGAAATCATCGCGCATCCGCTGTCTGTCGCGCTGGCGCAGCCCCGATGGACTGCGCACGAGCTCATGGACCGCGCTCAGCTCGTGCTTGTCGAAGTCCGCACCGACCAGGGCATCGTCGGCTTCGGCGAGATCTCCGGTGGCCCGCAGAATGTGATCTGCGATCTGGTGAAGCTGTTCGCCCCGGTGGTCGAGGGCATGGACCCGCTTGGCCACACGGAGGTCTGGACGAAGTTATTCGCACTGACATCGCCGCGCCCGGGTGGTCTTGGCGGCTGGGATGGCATGCCTGCGCCGCTGCCGCGCAACCAGCGGCCGCAGATCATGGCGGCGATCGGCGGGATCGACATTGCCTTGTGGGACATCAAGGGCAAGGCAGCCGGGTTGCCGGTGTTTCGCATCCTCGGCGGCACACGGACGGACGTGTTCACCTATGCGACCGGCGGGTACTATCTGGAAGGCGAGCCGCTCGCCGCCGCGGCCGATGAACTCGCGGGTTTCGTTTCTGCCGGCTATCGCGCCGTCAAACTCAAGTGCGGTGCGCTGTCGCTGCATGATGAAGTGGCGCGGATCCGCGCGGTGCGCGAGGCGATTGGCCCCGATGTGTTGTTCATGCTGGACATGAACGCGCCCCATGATGTCGCGGGTTGCATCAGGTTCGCGGCGGCGGTCGCGCCCTACGACATATTCTGGCTGGAGGAGCCGCTGCACTGGTATCTACAGCCAGCGGATTTCCGGCGCCTCGCCGCGACGTCCTCCATTCCGCTGGCGCATGGTGAGCGGGAGTGGCACCGCTACACCGTGCGCGATTTCATCGACTCCGGCGCGATCCGCTATGTTCAGTTCGATTCCACGCGGCATGCCGGATTCACCGAATCGCTGCGGATCGCGCATTATGCGGAGCAGAAGGGCGTGCTGATCGCACCGCATTCGGTCGGGCATTTGCACGGCCATCTGGTCTCGGCGTTCGGCGATGCCGCGTTCGGCGCCGAATCGCATGGCGATCCGGGCCGCCACCCCCTGCACCATGCGATTTACCGCGGCGGCGCCGAAGTGAGGAATGGCATGGTGCGCTTGTCGGAGGCGCCGGGTTTCGGGCTGGAAATCGATTGGAAGGGCGTCGAGAAATTCCGGGCGTGATGTTCGGGACCGGCGCTGTCATCGGTCAGTGCACGGCTGACACCAAGCGCCCTAAGGGTTGACTCTCCGGGCAGGCGCAGCGTCACCGCAAAACCGTCATGGCCGGGCTTGACCCGGCCATCTTTGCAGCCGCCGTGCAGGTACAGATGGCCGGGTCAAGCCCGGCCATGACGTGTGTGTGGCCAGTGCCGTGCGTCAACATTTATGACGCTTGGTATGGCACCCCGGCAATTGGAATGGCCGACGCACTCGGACGCCGCACGCGCAGCATCCGGCCCGCATCGTCCGGCCGATCCGCGCCGAGATAGGCCTTCAACAGTGTGAACCGCACCAGATCGAGCTGCGCGTGGCTGCCGCCGATGCGTTCCAGTTCATCGGCGATTGGTTCAAGCGCGTCGATCGCGGTGGAAAAATCCCGCCGTTCGAACGCGGCGAAGGCATGTGACACCACCGGAACAAACGGGCCGGACGGATAACGACCGGCACGCGCAAGTTCTTCGATCTGCCGCACGCGCGTATCCAGTGCCGTGTCATCGCCGGCCACGGCCAACGCGACCGCGATGTGCATGTCGGAGAACGCCGCCCCGGCGCGCGGAAACGCGCGGTTGGCGAAGTCGTGCGTCACGCGCCATGCTGCGGTGTCACGCGGATGCCCGGCGAGTTCCCAGCGCCACAGGAAAGAAACCGCATCGTTCAACTTGCCGCGCGGCGGTCCGCTGTGCACATCGGGCGCGAAGGCCTCCCGGAACAGCCGGGACGCCGCCGCCGAATCGCCGGCCTCAAGGTGGCCGAGTGCGAGATGCCAGCTCAGATGGCTGTAGAGCGGGGCGTTGCGCGGATAGGTGGTCAGCCACGACGCCAGGAAGGCGCGGGCCGCATCCGGATCGCCCTCCTCATAGCAAAGATGCGCGCGGGCGTGCGCCGCCCACGGGTTGGCCGGATTCTGCGCGAGGGATCTTTCGATTTTTGGGCGGGCGGCGTCGTGCTGTCCATTCTCCGAGAAGGCCATGCCGTGGTGAGCCGTGAACCACCAGTCGTCGCCGTAGCTCGGGGCGAGCCGGTCCAGCAGGTCCAGCAGCGTGCGCTTCTGCCCGGCCCGGCCGGAGCCGCCGATCAGGCCATTGGTGAAGGCGGTGGTGCCGAGGACCAAGGCGTCGCGCGGCCACGCGTCGAGGTGCGCGGGCAACGCGGCGAGGGCGGCCTCGGCGTCGCCCGCCACGAGGAGGCCGAAATACGCGATATGGCTGGCTTCGCGCGCGGTCAGGCCGGCGGCGAGGGCATTGGCCGCCGCCATCGCCTCGCGCGCCGCCGCGGCGTCGCCGCGTTCCAGCAGTGCATGCGCGCGGGCGGCGTGGGGGAGGGCGAAGCCGGGGTCGGCGGCGATGGCACGATCGAACGCCTCGATCGCGCCGGGGTACATCGTGAGCTTCGCCTCGCAGCCCTGTACGTACGCGTCCCGCGCGGCGAGCGAGGTGGTGGACAGGGGAAGATCGTATCGGTCCGTCAGCATGCTGGCGCCTCGTGGCGGTGGTGCGGCTGGATCATTCTGCCGCAATGTCGACCAACGCGGACCCTTCCCCCCGCATCGTATCGGCAAGGCGTTCGTCCAGCGTGACCACCTGAAGCGATGGCGCACGGCGTTCCGCGGCAACGAACGCCGCGGCGAGTTCCAGCGGTATGATCGCCGACGCGTCCCAGAATTTCACCGGCCTTCCCGGTGTTCCCGGCTCAGAGTATCGACGCCTGAGGCGCCGGAGCGAACGCGCGGAGGCTGGCCACTGAACAGCGGCAGCGGTGGATCGCTGCGACGCGGCCGTTCGACGCCCTCTCGGAGCAGCCACGACAGTCTCCTGTCCGGTTCGTCCTGGGCGCTGCCGGTTACTGGCTCGAGCCGTGCAACGAGGCGTCCACGATCGACGATGAGTACTGGCGAGCCGGCCTTGAGTCCGTCGCTCAGCGCGCTCAGGCTGTTCTCGGCCTCGGCGATGCTCGCGATCTTCATCGGGCCAGAGTGGGCTGTGGGAGCGGGCTATTCAAGATTCGGATTATTCGGGGAATGGCCAAGCGCCGCCGCATTGGCAGATTATGCCAATCCAGGTATGATCGCCGCCAACCCAAGCGGAGGCGCCTCAAATGCCAACGCGGAACGTCGTTCTGACCGAGCACCATGAAACGGTCATTGCCGAACTTGTGGCCTCTGGCCGGTATCAGACCGCGAGCGAGGTCTTGCGCGAGGGATTGCGGCTGATCGAGGCGCGCGACTCACGCGACGCAGCCAAACTCAGGATCCTGCTAGAGGCCGCTCTGGCCGGGTTCGCAGACTTCGACGCCGGCCGTTTTGTTGAGCTGGAGGATGACGCGATCGTCGAGATGATCGGGGATCTCGGGCGTCAGGCCCGAGGCCGGGACCGTGGCACTCAGCGATAGCGATGGCTCGGCTGCGGCTATCAGCCTTGGCGCGGAACGATACCACCGCTCGACGGCCGATCAGATCGAGGAACTTGACGCACCGCTTCTCGTTTGCGTCCGGTACTGACCGAAACAACCTATCTGTTCGCGCGGTTTCCCAGGGCACAGGACGCCTTGTTCGACCTACTCCAAAATGGCGCGCTCGCCGTGGCGTTTCGGCTGGAGGAGCATGTCCGTGTGCTGCACAGGGTACTGCGAAAATATCGCGATACCCCGATGTCGCTGGCAGATGCGTGCATCATTCGCATGGCGGAGATCCATGAGGACCCTCGTGTCCTTACCTTGGATTCCGACTTTACAATTTACCGGAGACGTGGCCGGCTCCCACTAACCCTCATGTATCCCTCAGCCATCCCCGACTGACCGCGCATGGTGTCGGAAGGCTGTGCGTCCTGAAAATATTCCTTGACGCGGACTTAAGTCCTATGCTCTCGTTTAGGTCATGTCCGCCGCAGCCATCATACCACCCCTTGCCGAGGCCACCCGCACCGGCCGCCTCCTCGGCCTCGTCCGCACGCTGATCGACTACGGCAGGCAACTCGCCACCACGTTGCAACAGCGCACCTCCGCCACGAACCTCGCCGACGTCACGCGGAACTTCGGCACCATCGACATCGGGCAAATCCTCGCGCGCATCGCCCGCGGCCTGCTTAGCGCCGCTGCGCTCGAAACCAGACTGGCCAGC
>Ga0210402_10002646_pt1 | contig 17312 bp, 16 predicted proteins | sample IncBWC7MmetaG_FD_161055 | JGI IMG/M metagenome (GOLD analysis project Ga0210402, IMG submission 161055) | Forest soil microbial communities from Barre Woods Harvard Forest LTER site, Petersham, Massachusetts, United States - Inc-BW-C-7-M | ecosystem: Environmental > Terrestrial > Soil >... | reverse complement strand
GCTGGCCTCTTGGCGGTGCCTTAGGGGCCGCGGAGAAATAATCTGCGCATTGAGACCCGACCGCTTGCTGACGCGCGCGGCTCAGAACACCATTCAGAGCCGCGACCGTAAGGGAGCGGTTCTGGTCCACCTGAAACATTTGCTCAGTTTATTGTTTCGCGGTGCCTTAGGGAGCGGTTTCGGCGAAATACAGTCGCGTATTTAACGGAGGCTGCAATGGACCAACGCCGTAGCCCTCTGGGCGAGACATCGTCAGGTGCTGCGTGCGCACGGTATAGTAATCACTGATGAGAACACCCAGATTCTTCATCGCTCTGATGGGCATCGCCGAGTTGCTTTTCGCGAGCCCCACAGCGAAAGCTTCCGCGACGATCGATGGCAGGCCGATCACCATCAAGTACGGGGCGCCTTCCGTGCGCGGCCGTCAAATCTTCGGCGAGACAGGGTTGCTTTCGACGGATTGGACCTACCCGGTCTGGCGCGCGGGCGCCAACGCGGCCACGACGCTTATCACCCGTGCCGATCTAGATATCGGTGGTGTCCACGTGTCTGCTGGAACTTACAGTTTGTATGTGCTGGTGAAAGATCCCGACAACTGGAAACTCATCGTGAACAGGCAAACCGGCCAGGGCGGTCACATCTACAACGCCCGCATGGACCTGGGCCGGGTGGATATGAAGATGGACAGGCCCAAAGCACCGGTCGAGAAGCTCCGCTATACGATCACGACGGCCGGAAACACGGGAACGATTCAGATTGAGTGGGAAAATCACGTCGCGTCGGTCCCGATCCGGAAGACGTGAGAAAGGGGAGACCAAGCCGCCCAGGTGCGTGCAAAGGCTTCCCTTCCCATGCGGTTGCATACCGATCGAGAAGGCGACCGGCTTTGTTGGCAAAGTTCGGATCGCGCGGGAAAGATCCAGCTACGGTGGTCGGTCGGATGGGTGCCGCGACCCAGAGGGTCGCGGCCACCGGTCGCGGCCACTGGTCGCGGCTACCTGGCCCGTTTATAGATCTCTCTCTGGGCCTTGTGCATGGTTTTCAGTTTCCGCTTCGCCTCTTGAGCGGCCAACGGGTCCGTCAGCAGCTCGTGCCGGCGCGCTTCGGCGGCCAGTTTGCGATAGCTTTCCCAACGCTCGGCGCCGATGGACTGGTCCAGCACCGCGGCTTCGACGGCGCAGCCATGCTCGCCCGAGTGCGAGCAGTCGCGAAAGCGGCACTGCAAGGCGATGGCGGAGATCTCATCGAACGTGCGGTCCACGCTATCCTGGCCGGCCCAGAGTTGCAGTTCGCGCATGCCGGGCGTGTCGATGAGCGCGCCGCCCGCCGGCAGCGGCACCAGTTCGCGATGCGTGGTGGTGTGGCGCCCGCGACTGTCGGATTCGCGGACTTCGTTGGTTTGCAGGCGCTCCTCCCCCACGATGCGGTTGACCAGGGTCGATTTGCCGACGCCCGACGAACCGAGCAACGCCACGGTTCGACCCGGCCCGAGGAAGGCCATCAGCCCATCGGTGCCAGGCGCCCCGCGCGTGCTGGCTGTGACCACCGGCGCCTCCAGGGCAACGTCGCGGGTTTGCGCCAGGCGGACCGCAAGGTCGTTGCAAAGATCGGCTTTGTTGAGCACCACCACAGGCTGGGCGCCGCTTTCCGCGGCCAGCGTCAGGTAGCGCTCCAGGCGGCGAAGATTGAAATCGCCGTCGAGACCGCAGACCAAAAATACCAGGTCGATATTGGCGGCGATGGGCTGTTCTTCTTCGCGCCGTCCGGCCGCGCGCCGCGAGAAAAAAGTGCGGCGCGGGAGCACGGCTTCGACGATGGCCTGGCCACCCACCACACGCGCGGCCACCCAATCGCCCACCACCGGCATGCCGGCGCGCTCCGGCGTGCGGTACCAGAGCGCGCCCGAGGCCTCCGCCGGTAACTCGGCGGCTTGCGTTAAGATTCGATATTGGTCGCGTTGCGCCACGGCCACGCGCGCCAGCGTGAGGCCTTGTGCGGCGTAGGTTTCGAAAGCGCCGTAGATTTCCGGATCGGCGCCCAAAGACTGTAAATCCATGACTGTTCCACTCCTGTGGTCTCAAACAAACACGGGCAGGAATGCCCATGTTACAGGCTGCGAGCGAAGGCCGAACCCGATCGGGCACACCACACCCAGCGCAATTGGCGCGCTTGCGGTGTTGCCAGCCGGGTTGGACTAGCGGACAGTCATAGGCTGAGTCCAAGACTATCGAAGTGGGGGTGAGAATGCAACCAAGCTCTCATCACCAGGCTCACCAGGCGCTCACCGGTGGCGCCCCGCAGCACCGGCAGGAAAATCTACTCGGCCACACTTGATAATGCGCACATCAGCAAGGTCCATTAAGAAAGTCCGAACTCTACAGTTCCCTCTGGAAAGCTGCGACGAACTCTCCTGGACGCCAACCCATAGACCCGCATCATAGGCTGCGTGCTGGGGGGCGGTGCCGGCATGGCAGGCCCGGAGGGCTGTCCGCACTTGAGCGATAATTCTGTAATGCACCGTTCGCTGTTCTTGCTTCTGACGGCAGGTTTGCTGCCCGCCGCTACCCGCTTCCAGGTGAAACTGGCGCCCGAAACCGGATCCACCTCGCGGGACGGAAGGCTCATCGTAGTGGTGTCGAAGCAAATGCAGGGCGAGCCCCGGTTTCAAGTGCGATGGGGACTGGGGACCCAGCAGATTTTCGGCAAAGACGCGGATGGCTGGAAGCCCGGCGACAGCGTCGAGATGGGCTCGGACACGGCTGGCTCTCCGCTGCCCACGCTCGCCGACCTTCCCCCGGGCACGTACAATGTTCAGGCTGTGCTCAACGTCTACGAGACTTTCCACCGTGCGGACGGTCACGTCCTGAAACTGCATTCCGATCACGGGGAAGGGCAGCAGTGGAGCCGGTCGCCCGGAAATTAGTACAGCAAGCCGCAACGTGTCGAGGTGCACGAATCGTCGACGGTGCAACTGGACCTCACTGAAACCGTACCGCCGATCGATCCACCAAAAGACACCAGGTACGTCCGGCACTTGCGGGTGCAAAGCAAGCTGTTGACTGTGTTTTGGGGCCATCCGATTTTCCTGGAGGCGGCCGTGCTGGTGCCGCGGGATTTCGACGATAGTAAGCAGCATTACCCAGTGGCTTTTCTGCAGGGACATTTCGGCGGCGACTTTTTCGGGTTTCGCGACACGCCGCCGGCCGGCGATGCGGGGAGCGGACGCGATGCAGTGGCATACCAGTTCTATCAGGATTGGACTTCGGGCCGGCTGCCCAGGATGCTGCTGGTGGTCACCAGCCACCCCACGCCCTACTACGACGATTCCTACGGTGTGAATACCGCCAACGCGGGCCCCTACGGCGACGCGCTGACGAAAGAGCTATATCCCGCGGTTGAAAAGGAATTCCGCGGGATCGGCGAATCGTGGGCGCGTGTGGTGTTCGGCGGGTCTACCGGCGGCTGGATGACACTGGCGCAACAGATCTTCTACCCCGAGTATTTCGGCGGCGCGTGGGGATTCTGTCCGGATCCGGTGGACTTTCACGCCTTCCAAAGCATCGATGTTTATGCCGATACCAACGCCTACTACGACCAGGGGCCGTTCGAGCGTTTCCCGAAACTGTTGGGCAGGCTGCCCAACGACCATTTGCTCGGGACCATGGAATCATCCGGATCAAAACCCTCCAGGTATTGCTTTCCTGTCCGGTCTGCGTCCACGCCGATGGTCAGCCACATGGAAGCGCCATCGGAAAGCTTGAAGACGCCATTGGCAGTGGAAGCGCCTTGGGTGTGGTCGCCAAAGAATCGCGTTTCCGGGCGACCTCGAAACGCGATCGCGACCGCCTCGCCCGAACTGCCGGTGCCGCGATCGATGAGGAGAGCGACCTTGGGAGTGCCCGCCAGTTTGTAAGGTGCACCGGCGACTGCGGGGTATGGGTCTTCCTTGCCGTCCTTTATCTCGGCGGCTACGCCATCGCGATATTTCCAGGTAGAGTGGCCATCCAGCGTGAAGAACTCCCCGAGGTGATCACCTTCGCCAAGCAAGGGGCCTATCCCGGCGAGCGTCGGCCACATGTTGCCGCCCACGTTGCCGCGCAGGTCCACGATCCAGCCAGCGGGATGAGATTTGTCCAGGTCTGCGACGATCCGCTGGAGTTTCGTTTCGTAGGCAATGAATTGCCGGTCGGTTTCGGGAAAGCATTTGGTTACCACGACGAGGGCGAAAGTCTTGCCCCCAAATGTCGCGAGGCGGCCTTCGGGTTCATATCTCCCGGTGAATGGGCTCGACGGCCCCGGCTGTGGCGCGGGCTCCGGCGCCGGCTGCCGCAGTGCTTTTCGCTTGGCTTCGAGGTCCTGCAGGCGCCGGGGTCGGATGAAATGAGCTGTGATGGTCATCCAGACTGGCAAGGGCGAACCGGATCGCGCCGTAGGTATCAACCGTGATTTCGGCACGCGCGGCGCGAGCGAGCGTCTCTTAGCGAAGTCGAGGCCAGTCTATGTGGTCCCGCCGAAGCGAACGGGTCTGCATTTCATCGAGTGCGCGATTCAGGTATGCAATCGGGTCCGACCTCGCCGCGTCGTCGGCGGTGGATTGGGCCGCACAGGTTGCGGAAACAAAAAAGAATGCTCCGATCAAATAGAATCGCGTAGCAAGCATATCAGCATCGAGTCTATTCGATGGTGACTTCGGGCCGCAACTCATGGTCTAGCAACCAGCGAATACGCGACACCTGTAACAGAGCCGCGACCATCATTTTGACCGGATTCCGCGAATGAACCGCGAAATCCAAACGGTTGAGCACCCTAGATCATTGAACGCTCGTCAATGGGAATCGTGGCAGAGATCGCAGCCGTTCGGAGCCTTGTATTGATCGTGGCACTTCATGCAGTCCGCCATAGCAACGGACTTTTCTCGCACGATGATATCCCGATCGGCCACCGGACCATGACAAACTTCGCACGCGACATGGCCCTGCTTGTGATGCACCTGGTGCGAGAAATACACGAATCCCGGAAGTTTGTAGATCCTCACCCACGGAATTGGCTTCCGCTCGCCGGCGAAAGCCTTCAGGGTCTGGATCGCGGTGCTGTCCTTCTTGACGGTGTCATGGCAGCCCAGGCAGAATGCCGCGCCAGGAAATCCGGCCAGATCTCCGGGAGCAGCGATGGTGTGGCAGCCCAGGCAGGTCAGTCCTGCCGCCGCGTGCGTTTTGTGGTTGAAGGGGATCGGTTGCGCGGGCGGCGTTTTCGGCGGCACGGTGGCTGGCGCGGAAGACTGAGCCCAGGCCGCCGCGGCCACCATCCAGGCCGCCCATCCGAACAGTTTCCCTGTCATGAAGGCAGGGCGAAGGCGACGAAATCGCCCGGCTTGTAAGGCCCGGCTGGGCTTGTCTCTGCCGAGTCCTGGCTGATGCTCACCGGCACAACCACGAATTGCTTCCCATTCACCATGTATGTACTCGGAGTGGCAAACGCTCCGCCGCCCACGGAAGTCTCCCACAGAATCTTCCCGGTCTTGGAGTCATAGGCGCGAAACTTGTTGTCTAACGTTCCAGCGCTGAAGAGAAGGCCGCCTTTGGTAGCGATATTCCCGCCCCGGATATAGGTTCCCGTCCGCGGGATGCCGCGCGCGGTCAGCTCTGCGTACTCGCCATGTGCCACCTGCCATACGATCTTGCAGTTGCGCAGGTCAATGGCGGAGATCCGTCCCCACGGCGGCCGGATGACGGGGTATCCATCCTGATCGACGTTGCGCTTGTATCCGCTGAAGTTGTACCGAAAGCCCGCCTCTTTGGGCGCATCGCTCAGGGATGTGCTCCACGGTATTTCGTTGTGATTCACGTAAAGCCACTCGGTGTCCGGATCGAAACTGGCTCCGCCCCAAAGGGCGCCGCCGTGATAGCCGGGCAACACAATAGTTTCCTGTTTGCCCGGCGGCGTGAACATCGGCCCGAAGCGAAAATCCTTAAGTTGTTCCGTCACCCAGGCGTGAGCTTCGGGAGATATATTCGTCAAGTCTTCGCGCGAAATGCCCTGACGTGCGAAGGGCGGCGGGTTGGTGGGAAAAGGCTGCGTCGGGTAGGTCTTCTCGCCCGGAAGGTCCGACTGCGGCACCGCGCGTTCCTCGATCGGGTAGAGCGGTTTGCCGGTGGCGCGTTCGAAGAGGTAGACCCAGCCAGTCTTCGAAACCTGAGCCACCACGTCCACCTTTTTGCCCTCGTGCGTAATGGTAATGAGTGCCGGCTGGCACGGAATGTCGTAATCCCAAAGGTCGTGATGCACCGTCTGAAAGTGCCACACGCGTTCCCCGGTGCCCGCTTTTAGTGCGATGACTGAGTTCGCGAACAGATTCGCCCCCACACGGTCGCCGCCGTAAAAATCGAAGGTGGCGGATCCGGTGGAAACAAAAACCAGGCCGCGCGCTTCGTCGATGCTCAGGCCGCCCCAGCAGTTCGCTCCGCCGGTGCTCTTCCACGAATCGGGCGACCATGTGTCATGGCCGAATTCTCCAGGATGCGGAATGGTGTGAAAGATCCAGCGACGTTTGCCGGTTCGCACGTCATAAGCGCGGATGTGTCCCGGCGCGGCGGGCCGCGGGCCTTCTTCGTCCCGCGTGGACACGATCAGAAGGTCCTGGTAAATGCCACCGGGCGTAGTCGCGACGATGGATTCGCCGTGGGTCAGGTCGCGGTCGACGTCTTTCTCCAGGTCGATGACGCCGTTATCGCCGAAGGTCTCGACAATCTTGCCGCTCTTGGCGTTCAGGCACAGGATGTGGTTTTGCACCGGCGCAAAGATTCGCTCGCGGTCCCCATCCTTCCAGTAGGTCACGCCACGGCTAGTGCCGGCGCCGCGTCTCTGTGGGCCATTGTTTAACGGCGCGTGGGTCCACAGAAGTTTACCCGTGGCCGCGTCCAGAGCTTGTACGATCAACGCCGCGCCGACGATATACATCACCCCATCCACCACCAGCGGCGTGCATTCGACGGATCCCCGGTACCGCGCGGCTTCGGGTGGCGCATTGTGCACCCAGGCGGGACGCAGGCGCCCGACGTTTTCGCGGTTGATCTGGTTGAGCGGGGAATAGTGCGTGGCTGCCTGGTCGCCGCCGTAAACCGTCCACCCGACCGGCGCCGGGGCAGCGGCCCGGATCGCCAGGGGCAGCATTCCGGCAGCCGTCCCCATGAACTGCCTTCTGGTGGTCTGAGCTTTCATGCGATGTCGGTCAGGCCTTGACCCGAATGATCATATCACAGGGAGTTTCGAGCGCGAGAAGACGAAACCGATGATCTATCATTGATCTATTTTGTCGGCTGTGATAGCTTAACTGAGCATGAACCGACGCCAAGCCCTGCTCCGGTTTTCTCAGTTTCTGGCCGCCTCACCGCTGCTCCGCGCCGATAAGAAATACGGCGAACTCACCGACCTGCTCAAACAAGTGAATGTTTTTGACTTCGCGAAGCTGGCAAAGGCTAAGCTCGACCCTGTCGCATGGGATTACCTGGACGAGGGGTCCGACGATGAGGCCTCGCTGCGGGCCAACCGCAGCCGATTCGACAACCTGATCATCCGCCCTCATTTCCTTCTCAACGACGTCGCTTCCATCGATACCTCGATCTCTCTGTTCGGTAATTCGCTGCGGCAGCCGTTCTATCTTTCCGTGACGGGTGGCAAGAACTGCTTCGTTCTCAACGGGGAGCAGGAGACCGCATTGGCCGCGGGGAATGCCAATGCCATGATGATTACGAACGGGGGAATCAGCGACGTCGTCGGCTCCGGCAAGGGGCCCAAGGCCTGGTGGCAGTACACCACCGCGACGGAGTTCCGCAACAAGAGCCAGATGGCGGAATTCGCCAACAGACTTGAGGACCAGGGCTGTTCGGCGATCTCCGTCACGGTGGACATTTATGTCGTATCGCATCGCGAACGCAGTATGCATAACGGCCTGGTGCGGAATTGGTGCCAGATGAAAGGCGTCCCCCGCAATGAAAAAGGCCAGTTGCTTTACCATCCCGACGATGTGCTGTGGACGGCGGGCGACGTGCCGCAACCACGCCCCTTCCCTACGCCGACGTGGGAGACGCTGCAGCAAATGCGGGAGGTAAGCAAGATTCCGGTGGTGGTGAAGGGCGTCATGACCGCCGAGGATACCGAGCGTGCCGTCAAACACGGTCTTTCAGGCGTGATCGTTTCGAATCATGGTGGACGTCAACTGGACCAGGTGGGGGCCACTATCGAGGCGCTGCCCGAATGCGTAGCGGCGGCTAACGGTAAGATCCCAGTCTTGGTGGATGGAGGATTCCGTCGTGGCACCGACATGTTTAAGGCGCTGGCGCTCGGGGCATCAGCGGTGGGAATCGGGCGTCCGTACCTATGGGGCCTGGCTGCGTTCGGACAGGCGGGAGTGGTGCGGGTCGTCGAAATTCTGCGGGCGGAGTTGGCCGCCGTCATGGGAATGGCCGGAACGGGCAAGATTTCGCAGATCGATCGCTCATTCGTTCGCACTCGTTCATGATGATTCGATCAAAAGCCCGACTCGTCCTCGCCGCTGCCATGACGTTGACCTGCGGACTACTGGGTGCTGCCGATGATGACGCAGGAAAGATCCTGCGTCCGGCCGATAATTCATCCCACAAGAGCGGCCAAATCGACATAGTCGCCACGGCACCAGCGGGAAAGCTACAGTTGGATGGCGCGTTCATCACCAACGAACAGCCGTTCCCGAATGTCCTGCACACCACGCTGCAGGCGCCGCCTGGTTTGCACTCACTGGTACTGGTGTGGGAGGGCGGCAAGAAAGAAGTGCACTTCTTTGCAGGTCCGAATCCTCCCGCAGGCTTTCAACCCTTTCACCAGCATCCGCCGATTGCCGATGTGCAGTGCACCCAATGCTACGGCTTAAGCCGGAGCGGCCGTTTTATGTTCAAAGGCGGCTGTTTCGATTGCCATCAACGCGATGATTTTGGCAAAATCCACACTCACGATCCTGGAGTGCTCGAGCGATGCGGCATGTGCCACAACGCGCATGGATCCACCGTAAAGGCTGACCTTCTCTACTCGAAGGAAGCAGCCTGCAAACTCTGTCACAACCATTGACTATTTCGGCGGAGGGACGAACGGGATCGACAGAGGAAACAGCCGGCAATCAGCCAGTGGCGCTGACCACCGGCGGCGTCAGTTTCAAAAGCAGCCAATCTGCCGATTAAGTAGTGTCGCTGCCCCTACCCGGCCTGCGGATCCGCCTGCATCATCCCGATCATATTGCCTTCGGAGTCTTGGCAGTACGCCAGCCAGCCCACGCCGGGGATCGGCATCTTCGGCACCACGCATACGCCGCCGGCGCTTTCCGCGGTCTTCAGCGTTTCGTCCAGGTTGGCCACCCCCACGGTGTTCACGCAGGGCTGGGCCGGGTCGCGGCGCGGCAGCATTCCGCCATTGATTCCGGGCTCCGCGGCGTCGCCGGTGGAAATCAACCAGTAGTCCGTGGGGCCCGCCCATTTGGTGAACTTCCAACCGAAAACGGTGGCATAAAAGTTCATGATCCGCTCGGGATTCTCCGCGGGTATTTCGAAATGAATCGGTCTTGGCACGTTGGTTCTCCTTTATGAATTCTTATGCGGTTTGCTGAGATGGCCCGCCTGCGCGTTGCGTCAGGAAGCCGACGATGGCGCCCACCACAAAACCCGGCAGCATGATTTCCAGATAGTAGTGGTTCCCCGAGGGCTGCGGCTGCATCGCAATGAGATAGGCAAAGAACAGCCCGATCACAGCGCCGAACGCAACTCCCCAGGTCACGGAGTTTACCTTACGGGCAAACCATCCGCTCAACAGGCCCACCACCATTCCCTTAACTGTCGACCCCATCAGGATGGTGACGATCGCCGGCCGCACTTCAGGCGTAAACCAGGCCGTCGCCCCATCCACCAACCCGAGTATGGCTCCGAAGACCAACCCGGTCACAATCTTGTTCATCGGCGTTCACTCCCTTCGCTATCCTATTCCGCGTCCGCCGGAATTCCTTTAGAGTCTGCGCAGAAAAAACAGAAAAAACTTTACCGCCACGAATGCCGCCAGCAGAAGCAGCAGGACCTGGTTGCGGATGGCAAACCGGCGCGACTGTTGCCACCAGGTTTCCGGGCAGGCCACCACCGCCAGGCCGTCCTGAAACCGCTGCACGTCGAGCAGCAGCGCCGGGACGCCTACGTAGCGGGCATCCGGGCGCGCCGCCATGGCCTTGGCCGCAATCCGGCGCAGCGGCCGCGGCGCGGCGCCGGGCAACAGGAACTGCAGCAGCGCGCCCATCGCGTAAACGTCCGAACGATGGTCCGGCGCGCCACCCGCCACGCCCGCCTGCTCGGGCGCGCGGAATTGCGGCGTTCCGGCCACACCCTCCACGCCCCAATCCATCACGTAGACCTCGCCGAATGAGCCCACCATTACGTTCTGGGGTTTCAGATCGCGATGCACCACGCCGCGCGTGTGCGCGAAAGCCAGCGCCTCGCCGGCTCTCTGGATGAGGCGCAGGCGCTCGGACAGCGACAACTGCGCGTGCAGGTAGCGGTCCAGCCGCTGGCCGGCCACCAGTTTCATGGCATAGTAAGCGCGGCCATCGGGCAGCGTTCCGGTTTCATAAATGGGGACGATGGCCGGGTGTTCGAGGCTGGCGATCACACGAGCCTCCTCCTCCAGCCGCAACGGGGGCAGCGTGGAATCGAGCACCTTGATGGCGACGCGCCGCTGCAACTGCTGGTCGCGTGCGGCATAGACCACGCCCAGCCCGCCGCGGCCGATTTCGCCTTCCAACTCGTAGCGGGTCCCGGTGAGGTCCGGCAGATCGACCACGGCGCGCAGATGATCCAGCGTGGAATCGGTCAGTTCCCTCACTGCCCGCGCCCCCCTTCGATGAAAAGCAGCAGCCGCATTTCGTCGCGCAGTTCCCGGTCTCCCGACGTGGTGCCGCGCAATCGCCCGGTCAGAAACGTGCGCAACATGCGGCGCGACCAGGCCAGGTGGTTGTTCAGCGAAGTCACTGGGATGCCGTGGCGCTGTGCCAGCAGGGCATAGTCGGGCCGTTCGACTTCCGCCAGGTCGTACTCGGCAAAGAGTTGGAATTGCAGGTGTTTGCCCGAGTGTTGGCAGTGGGCGCGCAGGTCCTCAACCGCCAGCGCGAACAACTGCCGCTGCCATTCGCGGTGAAAAATGGCCTCGGGGGTGTCGGTATCCGCCAACGCCAACGCCCCGGCTTCCAGGCCGTCAAAATCCAGCGCGTCGAACGGCACGGTTCCCCGCCGCTTCTGCCGGTTGCGGGCGGCGTGTTCGTTGGCGGCAAAACGGTCGAGCGCCATCCGCAGATAGGTGCGGAACGACGCCTTCTCCGGGTTGAACTGCTGGAAGAAATCCCGTTCCAGCGCACTGACGAAAAAACTCTGCGTCAGGTCTTTGGCGGCTTCGTTATCCATGCGCCATTTGAAGCGAATGTACTTGTAAACGGGTTTCCAGTAGAGCGCGATCACTTGATCGAGGGCGTCGCCGGGCAGCGTCCCGGCCGCGGCCACGGCCTCAAACAGCGAGTGGCGGGTAGCAGGGAAGCGATCGTGCAAGCCGCCGATGGCGGTGTCGGGGTCCATGGGTATGCGAGGGGTATCCTAGCACAAGGTGCGGTGGCGCCGCCGGCGGCCAGCGAAACGGTGGGTCTGTGCAGACTCGAACTGCTGAAAGTGTCGGACATTGAGCGTGGCGACCGCGGAGCCTTGCTCAATCGCCGAAGCACCAATCAGCAGATCATCCGCCGGGAGCGTGATGCCGCGCCACTCCGTGCACGAGTTCAGCGGGTGACTGCCGGTATGGCGATCTCGATCTCCCCGAAGGCCTGCCCAATGGACGTAAGCAACCATGTCTGCTGTTCTCGTTCCGCTGCGATGATTACGCTCGAGTCCTACCGCGCAACGGTGGCGCTCTAATATCGCCGTTCAGTTGCCAGGAACAACCCGCGCTAGGTTGTTGTCTAATAGACGTGATTAAGCCCAATCGGACCGCCGCCACTTGCGGGTGGAGAGCGCCACTCGCGGTTGTCATCGCCGCACTCCTGCAATACACCTTCGCGTCGCGCAATGCATTCGGTTGCTCGTGTGCTTCTCCTCCATCGCCGTGCGAAGCCTACTGGCAGACGCCGCTTGTCTTTCTTGGGACCGTCACGGAGGCGCTTGCGAGCGAGGATGGCCGTATTGTGCGAGGCCGCATGCGCATTGACCACGCCTACAAGGGCGTCACGGAAGACTCATTGATCCTCTTCGACGGCGGGATGTGCGATGGGCCGACTCTTCAATTAGGGGAGCAGTACCTGATGTACACGCGGCGTCTCGGCAACGGCGATATCGCCTCGCGCGGATGTACGCGGAGCAGGCATGTGAGGTACGCCGACGAGGATCTGAAGTACCTTGATGGCCTTTCTGACGCGCCGCCTTTTTCCAAGATCTTCGGACGCGTAGTCGTCCGGACCGATGACTATTACGGAAATGGCCAACCTCTTGCAGGTGCACAGGTCGAAATCAACGGAACTATGGGGACACACACTACGACCACGGATGGCGAAGGACGTTACGCGTTCGAGAATCTGCAGCCGGAGACGTATATAGTTGGCGCCACATTTAGTGGATTTCGGATGATGTCGTTTGCAGGTGGCAACCCGCCCGCGAAGGTAGAGCCCCGTGGATGCGCGTCGGTCAACATGATTATGCGCCGGACTTGGGAGGGCAGGATTGAAGGAAGAATCGTCCGATCAAATGGCGAACCGGCTCCTGCGGGAATCGATCTAACGCTGATCCAATTGGAGAAGTCTGAAGATAAGAATAAGGAAGAGTCGAATTTCCTATTCGGTTCCGGTGTCAGTACAAACGAGCTTGGGGATTATTCGTTTCGTGAGGTCGCACCGGGGCGTTATAGGATCGTGGCGAACATGTACCGATTTCCCACCGGCGACGCGCCCTATCCGACAATCTACTGGCCAGGATCTCGCAACGAAGCCGGCGCACTCGTAATCGAGGTGCCCGATGCGGTGGTCGCCCAACGATACGATTTCAAGCTGCCGCCCGAACCGAAGAGTACCCGGGTTGCCGGCTTGGTGATCGGTCCCGACGGCCAGCCCGGCAAAGGCATCCAAGTCTACATCACGGCACTGCCGGACAACCGCATTGCATTGAACGACGAGAACAGGCCAGAGACTGACGCGGATGGGAGGTTCTCGTTTGAGGCGTTGGAGGGATACGACTACCGACTGCGCGTAATTCAGCGCGGAAGCCGCTCGTTCCACTCTCCAGATGTTCCTTTCTCTCTGAAGGACGGCCAATCGTTCATCACGCTCGTGTGTGATCGTCCGGGGCGATTCGACGGCGATCCAGTCGACTTGAGGCGTCAGAATCGGTAGGTGCAGTAACTCGAGTCGCTGCGAGGAGGAGTGGTGGGCCTGACAGAACTCGAATCTGTGACCTCCTGCGTGTCAAGCAGGCGCTCTAACCAACTGAGCTACAGGCCCGTTAGGGAGCAGCGAAATCAAAATTGTACCATGATGTCTGGCAGGGAAGGCTGCCATGCGAGCCCGCGGATGGCCCGTTCAGGATGCCGGAGCCTTATGGTTCCACCAGTGACAGAATGGTCGATGGGGCGTTGCCCTCCAGGCGGTTGTTGACGAACAGGAACAGGAATTCCTTGTTCTCGCGGGCGCGGCCGATCAGCACGCGCATGGATTCGCGGGCCTCCGGGTTGGGGTCCTGCACTTCGCGGTATGGCGCGAATGCGGCCACGGCATCTTCATACACGCGGCCATGGCGGAGCAGGGCGCGGCACACCAGGAAGCAGGCGGTGACCGAATCCGGAATGGCAATCTGGTAGCGCAATTCCGGCATCTTCGACCAGGCGTTGTAGACGTGCGCCACGCCGTGGCTGCGCAGGCAGGCGAAGTAATCCTTATCCAGAAAGCCGGGATTGCGGATCTCCACCGCGTAGCGGAACTCCGGCGGCAGGCTGGCGAGGAACGGGTCCAGGCGATCGAGAAACTCCGCCAGGCTCGCGAAACTGCGGCGTCCGAATGCGCCGAATTCGAAAATCAGCAACGCGGTCTTCTGGCGGTGGGGAAGCAAGGGGCGGACGAACATGTCCTGGAACATCCGGCTATCCAGGAAGGCTTCGTTGTCGCGGCCGCCGGCGGCGCCGTACCGCGGGTGGGCCGGGAATACTTTGCACGTGATCTGCTCGGGCACCTTGAAGGCGAAACGGAAATGCTCAGGGGTGAGCCCGAAGAGGCGGCGCCAGAACTCCTCGGTGGGAAACTGGTAGAAGGCGAAATCGCCGCACACCGTGGGAAAGGTTTCCGCGTATTCGCGGAGGCAATCAGCCTCGAAGAGCTTCTTCGAGAATTTGCCGCGGGAAAGGTAGCGTTGCCGGCGGTAGATCTGGCCTAGCCATCCTTCATATTTCCAGGAACTGCCGCCGATTAAGATATTCTCCGCGGCGAGTTGGCGCAATTTGGCGGCGAGGCCGCCGGTATCGAAGGCGCCTGGGTTGTCGGGGCCGTCGAAGAGCCCGTCGAAGAGCCCGTCCTGCTCCACTACCACGCCTGCGCGGCCCGGAAGTAGAACGGGTCGGCCCCGGCTTCGATCAGGCCGAAGGGCGTGAGCCGCACAATCACCGGCGCGGCGCCGCTGGCAAACCGGGTGCGCATCTCTACCAGGTGATGGCGTTTTTGCAACTCGGCCACCACCGCGGGCGCCGTGCGCTCATCCAGCAGCAGGCTGCCGGGGCTCATGGCGTGGTTGTCGAAGCTTGAGACCAGGTGCTCGGTCTGGAAGCGCGGCGACTCCACGGCGTACTCGGCGTTCATGCCGAAGAAGATGGCATAGAACAGGACCTGGAGCAGCGACTGGTCCTGATTGTCGCCGCCGGGCGTGGAAAGCGCGATCACCGTCTTATCGGGATTCACCACCAGCGTAGGGCTCAGGGTGACGCGGGGCCGCTTGCCGGGCGCCAGTTCGTTGGGGTGGCCGGGCACCAGCAGGAAGCTCTGGGCGCGCTGGGTGAGCGGAATACCGGTATCGCCCGCGATGAACGTGGGCATCCACGCGCCCGAAGGCGTAGCCGAAAACGCGACGCCGTCTTTATCGATGGCGTCCACGCAGGTGGTGTCCTTGGCCAGCAGCACGTCGTCAATCTGCCGGCGCGCGATTTCGGAATAGTAAGGATGCTGCGGCGGATGGTCGCCGATCTTACCAGGGCGGAACTCCACCGAGGCATCATTGGTAATGAGCTTACGGCGCTCCTCCCCGTACTCTTTGGAAAGCAGGCGCTCGGTAGGGATCTTGTTGAACTTGGGGTCGCCGTAGTAGGTGTCGCGGTCGGCATAGGCCAGCTTGAGGGCTTCCACCAGAGTGTGAATGTAATCGGCGGAATTCAGCTTCAGGCCGGGGATGTCGAAGCCTTCCAGAATATTGAGCGCCTCGATCATCGAGGGCCCCTGGCTCCAGAAACCGGGTTTGTAAACGGTGTAGCCCTTGAAGGTGGTGGAAACCGGCTCCTCGGGCTGAAGCTGGAAAGCCGCCATATCCTCGTAGCGCAGCAGGCCCTCGTGTTTCTTCGAAAACTCGTCGAGGCGGTGGGCGATTTCGCCGCGATAGAAAAAGTCGCGGACGGCGTCGATTGCCTTGGCGCGGCTGGCGCCGGAGGCCAAAGCTTTCTTTTCGGCTTCCTGCATCAGGCGCAGGGTGCGCGCGAGGTTGGCCTGGCGGAAGATCTCGCCCACCACCGGCACACGGCCGTTGGGCAGGAAGATCTTCTTCGAATCCGGCCACGAGTCCAGGTACTTGGCGCTATTGTTGATGGCGAAGACGCGCTGTTCATCGATGGGGAAACCGTCGGCAAGATCCACGGCCGGCTGCAGCACTTCGGTGAAGGACTTGGTGCCGTACTCGCGCAGCGTGACCAAGGCCGCTTCGACCATCGATGGAACCAGGGCGGGCAGAATGCCGGCGACTGGCACCCAACCCTTCAGTCCGCGCTTTTCGGGCTGCTCCACAATTTCGAGTTCGGTGAGTTTATGGTCGCGGAAGAACTGCGCGGTGGCCAGTTTGGGCATGGTGCCGACGCCCGCAATGGCGTGAACCTTGCCATCCCTGGTACGCACCAGAATGGGCGCTTCGCCGCCCAGGCCGAAGTGCGAGAACTCGGCCACGGAGGCGGCCAGCATGGTGGCCACACCGGCATCCACGGCGTTGCCGCCGCTGAAGTACAGGCGCATGCCGGCCTCGGTGGCGTATTCCGTCCCCCCCGCCACGGCGCCGCGGGTGCCGCGCGCAGCCATGCGCACAGCACGTTCCCTTCGCACCTGCTGCCCCGCCGCCACGGTCAAGACCAAAACGAAGAGCACCGCCAGTCTGAGTTTCATCATGGTTGCTTCTATTGTACTCAGATGCAGCACGGGCATTCTTGCCTGTGTCGTTGGTTATCTGATGTCTTGGAGGGCGTTCACGAACTGGCGACCCGACCATGGTGCGGGAAGCGGCCGGCCAGCCCGCGCATAAATCGCTACGGTCTCGTCAACGATCGTGCACAGCTCCGAAAAGACGTCCCTGGCGTCCGGTCCATGACATCCGCCATAAAACAACTCGGGGCAACTGCCGATGAAACACCCGTCCTGGTCCGACCACTCGACCAGCTTCACGTATTTGTCACCATGGCTCATCGCTTGGCAGACTATTTCACAAATACAGTCGTATTTGGAGGGAACCGCTTCCTAACGATCGAGCCACAAGTCGCGGCTCTGATCGGAGCCGCGCGCGTAAGCAAGCGGTTTCCCGGATACGTTACGGAACTTCTGAAACGGTGTACTTGCCTCCCCCCGGTGAGACCCGCGGCGGGACTTCCTCCCCGTGATCGATGCAATCGCCGGCAACCCGAAGAGCCAGCGCTCGGACGGCTGAGATCGCGGCCTCGCGCGTTGGGCCATAGGCCATCACTCCAGGCAAGGACTCGATGTCGCCCACCACCGGCCGTCGTCTTCATGCCCGAGGGCGATGGGGGTCGATTCTGGTGCGGCTGTTTCCATCGATCTTGCGGCTCCCAGTCGATATTATAGCCTCCCTTACGGCGTGCCGCCCCCCCGAGAACTCGGGAGCTGCGTGGCCGGCATCCCCGGGAAGAGTGCGCCGCAGATCCCTCCGTTGAGTGCCCGGCATCCGGCCTACCCCGCCACATTCTGCGGCTCGCCGCTCAGAAACGCCGCGGCCTTCTACACGCCGGTTAGGGTTAGGCGATCCAGGCCA
>Ga0210402_10002645_pt1 | contig 17315 bp, 10 predicted proteins | sample IncBWC7MmetaG_FD_161055 | JGI IMG/M metagenome (GOLD analysis project Ga0210402, IMG submission 161055) | Forest soil microbial communities from Barre Woods Harvard Forest LTER site, Petersham, Massachusetts, United States - Inc-BW-C-7-M | ecosystem: Environmental > Terrestrial > Soil >... | reverse complement strand
CGCCGGTCAACATGTATGTACGACCGAGCCAGGTCACGACCTCGGTCCTGTTGCGGGTGCTCGCGCGCGCTCTGCCTGGGCGCGTGCCGGCGCCAGGGAGCGCGGCGGGGGGATCGCTGTCGAGCGCGGGACGCCACCCCGCATCGGGCCGCTGGTATTCGCAATATGAAATCCTCAACGGAGGCACCGGCGCGCGGCCCGACAGCGACGGCGTCAGCGCCATGGATGAGCTGGTCGTCAATGTGATGAACACGCCGGTCGAGGCGATCGAAACCGAGTTTCCCGTCCGTGTCGAGCGCTATGAGCTCGCGACCGATTCGGGCGGGCCGGGGACATTTCGCGGCGGCCTCGGGGTCCGGCGGCAGTGGCGCATTCTGGCCGATGAATCCATCGTCAATCTGCGCATGGATCGCTTCAAGTTCTCTTCGCCCGGAATATTTGCTGCCAAGCCCGCCCGCGCGTCCAAAGCCGTCCTCAATCCGGGCAGTGCGGCGGAGCGGCCGCTCACGTCGAAAGTCGCAGGGCTGCGCCTGCGGCAAGGCGATCTCTTGTCCGTAGAATTCGCCGGTGGCGGCGGCTGGGGCAGCCCTTATGAACGCGACCCGGAGCGCGTGCATGGGGATGTCGTACGGAATTATGTCTCCCCCGCCCGTGCACGAGAAGACTATGGCGTGGTGCTCACATCCGAGCTTGCCATAGACGCTGAGGCAACCGCGCGACTGCGGGCGCAAAAGACCGTCGCATGAATTTGCGCGTCGGCATCGACGTCGGGGGCACCTTCACCGATGTCAACGCCTTCGATGAGGATAGCGGCGAGCTTGTCGCCATTCGCAAATATCTTTCCCATCCGGCGCAACCCGCCGCGGTGATGGAGCAGATCACAGCGGATTTGGCCCGCGATTTTGGGACCGAAGCCGTCGCGCTGATCCTGCACGGTTCAACAGCTGCACTCAACACCATGCTTGAGGGCAAGGGCGCCCGCGTGGGGCTGCTGACGACACGCGGCTTCCGCGATGTCTATGAGATCGGTCGGCAGTGGCGCGGGGAGGAGGTGTTCAACATCTTCGCCCCGGCACCGAAAATGCTGCTCACGCGCGACCGCATTTTCGAGATCCGGGAGCGGCTGGGTTCACGCGGCGAGGTGATCGAGCCGCTGGCGGCTGAGGACGTCAGGGATGCCGTGGCAAAGCTGGTGACCGAGGGAGTTGAAGCGGTCGCCGTGTGCTTCCTGTTTGCTTACGCCAATCCCGCCCATGAGAAAGCGGCGGCCGAGATCATCTGTGCCATGGCGCCCTACCTCTACATATCATTGTCGCACGAGGTGAACCCGGAATGGCGGGAATACGAGCGCACGGCCTCGACGGTGGCCAACGCCTATATCGGTCCGCGCGTGTCGCGCTACCTGAGCAGGTTGGATGCGCTGGCAGGCCAGCGCTTCCCCCGCTGCCGGGCGCTGATGATGAAATCCGACGGGGGCGCAGCGAGCGCGCGAATGCTGGCGGGCACCCCGATCCAGACGGTGATGTCGGGACCCGTGGCAGGCGTGATCGGCGCGCGCCATCTGGGTGATGCGAAAGGGATCGAGAAGCTCATCACCTTCGACGCGGGCGGAACAAGCTCCGACATGGCGGTGCTCCCCGGCGCACCGCTGTTCAAGTCCGAGCTGAGAATTGCGCGCCATCCCCTGCGCACCCATGCCGTCGACATTGACACCATCGGTGCCGGCGGCGGCAGCATAGCCTCTGTGGAGCTTGGCGGCGTCCTCAAAGTCGGACCGCAGAGCGCCGGCGCGGAACCGGGACCGGCCTGCTACGGACTTGGCGGGACGGAACCGACGCTCACCGATGCGCTCGTGGTGCTGGGGCATCTTAATCCCTCCGCGCTTCTCGATGGGGCCATGGCCATTGCGAGCGCAAAGGCGCGCGAAGCTGTCGTCACGCGAATCGCGCTGCCGCTCGGAATGTCGGAGATCGAAGCGGCGTGGGGGATCCTACGCGTCCTTGCCACCAATGTGATGGTCGCCATGCGCACCATCACCGTCGAGCGCGGCTATGACCCGCGCGAGTTCACCTTGGTGCCGTTCGGCGGCATGGGTCCCGCCATCGCCGGCATCATCGCGGCCGAGCTCGGGATTGCGCGAATTCTCATACCGCGTGACCCCGGCACCTTCAGTGCCTACGGGATGCTCGTGACCGACGTGCAGCAGCACAAAACGCTCACGCACATCTTGCCGTTGGACGAAGCGACTCCCGCCCAGCTCGATGCCATCTTCTCAGAGCTGGAGCAGCGAGCGTTGCAAGAGCTGATGGAAGAGAATTTCCCGCGAGAGCGCCTGTGGGCCCGTCGCCAGGCGGGGATGCGCTATCGCGGTCAATCCTACGAAGTGCCGGTCGAAGTCCGGAGCCTGATGGGGACGCAGGACTTGTCCGACCTCATCGATCGCTTCCATGCGGCGCATGCCCGTCGCTACGGCCATATGGCGCAAGCGGAAGCGGTCGAGATCGTCAATTTCCACGTGACCGCAATCGCTTCGATCCCGAAACCTCGACTCAAGACCGCCGATGTGCCCAAAGCCGCCGTTGCGACCCCGCACAATGTCAGGCGCGCGCATTTCAATGCGACGCAGACCTGCGACGTGCCGATATGGCGGCGCACGGACTTGCCGCCGGGGCTGCGCATTGAAGGCCCGGCCATCATCGAGGAAAAAACTTCGACCATCGTGCTCTATCCGGAGCAGAGCGCCGAGGTGGATCCGTATCTGAACATCGAGATCGAGCTGCCGCGGTAATTGCCGATCGACGCGTCCCAGGGCTCGCGGCTCGTGCGAATCCTATTCGCCAAAATCCTCGTAAGTGACGGCCGTCACATCAAGGGCGATTGCAGGCCCTGATGCGCGCTTTTGTGATCGCCATCACATGACTGAAAGCATGCGGGTCAGACTAACGCGACGGATATTTGGTCGCAATCGACTTCGGCAACATGCGATCAAAGTATGGATAGAGGAGATTCGACGTGCCTTACAGTGTCACATATGCCTTCACGACGCTGGACGTCCCCAACAGCATAAACACCGAAGCATTGGGTATAAATGATGCCGGAAAGATTGTTGGCGATTATATGGACGCCAACAGCCACACGCATGGATTCGTGTTCAGCAACGGGGTCTACACCACGGTCAACGTCCCGGGAGCTTTCAGCACCAGTGTAACCGCAATTAACAACACGGGCGCAATTGCTGGATATTACGTTGACGGTAACCTCTCCACCCACGGTTTTATATATAGCGGAGGCAGTTACACATTTTTATCCGATCCCGATCCCAACAACATCGGCGATACAGAGATAACGGGCATCAACGACGCCGGCCAGGTCGTCGGAGAGTGGAATGATGGCACAAATCACCACGGTTTCCTTTACAGCAACGGCACCTACACCCCTCTCAATGGCCCCTCGAACGCTTCGGCCATGCACCCGGGGGGCATCAACAATGCGGGCGAGATTTCGGGAACCTACGTGGACCTTAATTTTGGGAGTCCACAGGCCGGCAGCCACGGGTTCCTCGACAGCGGCGGCAGCTATGTCACTCTCAACGAGCCCCTGGCCTTTGGTCCCCCTTTCTGCACTTTTGAGCAGGGCATCAACAATGCGGGCCAGACCGTCGGCTCTTACATCGACAGCGGCGGCAACACCTATCACGGCTTCCTGTACGACGGCAGCAACAACTACATTACCATCGACGATCCCTTGGCCTCGTCGCAGTATGCCCAGCAAGCCAATGGCGTCAATGATGCGGGCGATATAGTTGGATTCTATTATGACAGCAGCGGCTACTCGCATGGCTACCTTGCGCAGGTCGTCGGGCCTGTGTTCACTACCCTCGATCATCGCGCGGCCGGGATCAACAACCTGGGCCAGATCGTCGGATCGTACGTCGACACATACGGCGTTTCGTATAGTTACCTGTACAGCGGCGGCACCTATAAGACCCTTGGCCAGAAGAACATTGTTGCGACCGGCATCAACGATGCGGGCGACATCGTCGGATATTCGATCACCACTGCCGGCACTTTCGGCTTTCTCGACAAGGGCGGGACCTTAAGCCTGCTCAAGGATCCCTCGGCGACGGGCAACACGTACGCGATGGGCATCAATAAGACTGGCCAGATCGTAGGTTATTACAACAACAATAGCGGCGTTCACGGCTTCCTCGACAGCGGCGGCGGATATAAGACTCTCGACGATCCCAACGCTACCGGTGTCACGGTCGCAACAGGCATCAACGCCGCGGGCCAGATCGCGGGCTACTACTACGACGGCAGCGGCGCTCACAGCTTTTTATTCAGCGGCGGCGGCTATACGACTCTGGACGATCCTCTGGCCACCAACGGGACGTTCGCATCTGGCATCAACGATGCGGGCGACATTGTCGGCCATTATTACGTCGGCAGCAGCGAGAACGGCTTCGTCTACAGCGGAGGCGTCTATACCCCTATCAACGATCCCTCTCCCTCCGCGGTTGGCCACAGCGCTGCATCGGGCATCAACAATGCCGGCCAGATCGTCGGCATGTTCGGCAAGAGCAACCCGGAGGAGCACGGCTTCGTCACGAATTTGGTGATGGAGGACTTTTTCACGGCGGTGGAATCGAAGACCGGCGACAAGATCACGGGTGCCGTTCTCGACGACACCGGCAAGTACAGCGTAGGCAGCACCTATCAGTCGGGAACAGACAACGCCGGCGGTACCTGGACCTATACAGTCAACAGCGTCCAGGTGGCTGTGAGCCCGCTCCAGAGTCCAGCCTATAACGGCTACATCTACGACGCGACCTACTACGATCACGATCTCAACACGACGTTCAATACCAATGTCGGAGCGAAAGGCTATGCCGGCATCAGCCCGCAAAATGTCTCCGGCAAGAGCTATTTCGGCTCGGACAGTGATTCCGTCACCATCAACGGCAAGTCCTACAAGATCGGTTACTTGTATGTGGTGCCCGACCCGGTGCTGGCGGTCCCGACGCCGATCATCTCGCAACTAAGTGCAATTCACCATGACCAGAGCTTCGCGGCATCGAGCCTGTTCACGGCGAGCGATCCTGATGCGATCGCCACATTCGGGTTCTGGGACACCGGCATCGGCGGCGGCCATTTTGTGCTCGACGGGGTGGCGCAAGGGAGCAACCAGGAGATCGACGTCACCGCGGCACAGCTCTCACGGCTGAGCTATCAGTCCGGCTCCGGTACCGACACGCTGTGGGTGCGCGCCAATGACGGTACGCAGTGGAGCCCATGGTCGAGCAGCTTCACCGTGACCGGGCAGGCCGACACCCCGCCGGTGGTGACGGTTGCGAATCTCACGGCGGCGCATGGGCAGGGCTTCGCGGCGTCGAGCCTGTTCGCGGCGAGCGACCCTGACGGCGACGCGATCACGCAATACGGGTTCTGGGACACCGGCAGCGGCGGCGGCCATTTCGCGCTTGACGGGGTGGCGCAAGGGATCAACCAGGAGATCGACGTCACCGCGACGCAGCTCTCGCAGCTGAGCTACCAGTCCGGCTCAGGCGCCGACACGCTGTGGGTGCGCGCCAATGACGGTACGCAGTGGAGCAGCTGGTCCAACAGCTTCACCGTGATGGCGCCGATCGATACCCCCCCGATGGTATCGGTCTCCAACGTGATGGCCACACATGGCCAGAGCTTTGCCGCCTCGTCGCTGTTCACGGCAAGCGATGCGGATGGCGACATGATCACCACATACGCGTTCTGGGACACCGGCACGGGCGGTGGGCACTTCATGCTCAACGGCGTAGCGAAGGGGACCAATCAGGAGATCGATGTTGCCGCGGCGCAGCTCTCGCAGCTGACCTATCAGTCAGGCTCCGGTGCCGACACGCTGTGGGTGCGCGCCAACGATGGATATCAGTGGAGCGCCTGGTCAAACAGCTTCACCGTGACCCCGCCGCTTGATACCGCGCCGGTGGTGACGGTCGCGAATGTCACGGCGGCGCATGGCCAGAGCTTCGCGGCGTCAAGCCTGTTCACGGTGAGCGATCCTGACGGCGACGCGATCACGCAGTACGGGTTCTGGGGCACCGGCGGCGGGCATTTCATGCTCAACGGGATAGCGCAAGGGACCAATCAGGAGATCGACGTTACCGCGGCGCAGCTCTCGCAGCTGAGCTATCAGTCCGGCTCCGGTTCCGACACGCTGTGGGTGCGCGCCAATGACGGCACGCAGTGGGGCAGCTGGTCCAGCAGCTTCACGGTGACCGCGCCGATCGACACGGGCCCGGTGCTGACGCCAACGAATGCCAATCTCTCTTCTTTCGCCGATCAAACCTTCGCCGTGTCTTCGCTGATCACCTACAGCGATCCCTTCGGCAGCCCTGCTACGCAGTATGATTTCTGGAACAGCGGCGGCGGCGGCGGCGGACATTTCCTCCTCAACGGCAGCGCGCTGCCGGCGAATCAGGACAACATCATCTCGGGGGCGCAGCTCGGGCAGCTCTCGTACCAGGTCGACAACGGTTCCGATACGCTGTGGGCGAAAGCGAATGACGGAACGGTGTGGGGTGGCTGGTCGAACAGTTTCACCATCTCCGACCCGCCCGCGGTTGCGGCCGGCGAAACCATAACGCTGGGCTCGGCCTATGCGGGCAAGGTCGACTTCATGTCCGACACCGGCACGCTCAAGCTCGAGGACACATCGAGCTTCGCGGGGACCGTGGCCGGGCTCCACGGCCAGGATGCCATCGACCTCGCTGACTTCGGTTTCGGCGCAAACTCCACGCTCGGCTATGCGGCTAGCGCCGACAACTCGGGCGGCACCCTCTCGGTGGGCGACGGCATGCATATGGCCAACATCGCGCTGCTGGGCAGCTACATGGCCTCGACCTTCGTGGCCGCAAGCGATGGCCACGGTGGGACGCTGATAAGTGAAGCAGCGCAGAGCTCGGCCCAAAGCCCACTGCTGACCCAACCGCACGGCTGATCGAGGTCGAGGATAACAATCGCTGTATGGATGGCGACCCTCATCAGGTGTGGGTCATGATCGCGAAAGTCCGCTGATCGCCGATAGCGTCACCTACCGGCTCGGTGGTGTAGGCAGGTACATCCACCAGCCGCTATTTGCCTACCATTTTCCGATCACGTGGAATCGGCTCTAGTATTCCCCGCAGGGCCGTCGGGCGAGATCGGAATGAAAAAGAAATACCAGGTGGTGATCGTGGGCGGAGGGCCGGTCGGAGCGGCTCTCGCACTGGAGCTGGGGCTGCGGGGAGTGAGTTGCGCCCTGATCGAGCGCACTACCGAGCTGCAGCGGATCCCGAAGGGGCAGAATCTCACGCAACGCACGCTTGAGCACTTCTATTTCTGGGGCATTGCCGACGAGCTGCGGGCCGCACGCGTCATGCCGCCCGACTACCCCATCAGCGGGATCGTGGCCTACCAAGACCTGATGAGCCCCTACTGGTACGCTCCGCCCCAGCGAGAGCTCGTCCGTCCATATTACTTTCAGGCGAACGACCGGCTGCCCCAATACCGGATGGAAGCGGTGCTGCGGAAGAAATTGGCTGGGCTTCCTGCTGTGGACAGCTATTTCGGATGGTCGGCCGAGACAATCGCGCAGGACGAGAACGGCGTCCGGGTTTCGATTGCCCAGCATGACGGGCCCGGGCAACACCTGCTCCATTCCGACTACGCCGTGGGTTGCGACGGCAGTCGTTCCATCGTTCGTGAGCAGGTCGGGATCGCCCGAGGCGGGTCGGATTTCGACCAGCTCATGGTGCTGGGTGTCTTCCGTTCCCGCGATCTGCATGAGGGACTCAAGCGCTTTCCGCCGCGTTCGACCTACAACGCGCTGCATCCTGCTCTGAAAGGGTATTGGCAGTTTTTCGGCCGCGTCGACGTAGGCGAGGGTTGGTTCTTTCACGCGCCGGTGCCCCCCGACACCAGAACGGACAACTACGACTTCCATGGGCTGATCCAGAAAGTCGCCGGATTTCCCTTCGTTTGCGAATTCGAGCACGTCGGGTTCTGGAACCTGCGCGTGGCGGTCGCAGAGACGTATCAGGTTGGGCGCGTGTTCATCGCCGGAGATGCTGCCCACAGCCACCCTCCCTATGGCGCATTCGGACTGAACAATGGGCTGGAAGATGTGACCAATCTGGGATGGAAGCTGGCGGCGAAGCTGCAGGGGTGGGGAAGCGACGCATTGTTGCGATCCTACAGCGATGAGCGCTGGCCGATCTTCCGGGAGACGGGCGAGGACTTCATTGCAGGGCGGATCAGGTCGGACCGCGAGTTTCTGGAGCGCTACAGCCCCGAGCGCGACCGGGAAGCGTTCGAGCGGGCTTGGAAGGCGCGCGAGCTCGGCGCCGGCGAGCGCGTCCTGAGCTACGAGCCGCACTATGAAGGCTCCCCGGTAGTGCTCGGCCCTGCTGGCGGCGTCTCCAGCGCCCACGGCACGCATATGTTCAAGGCAAGGGCAGGACACCATCTCGCTCCTGCAACCCTGTCCGCTGGTCGCGACGTGTTCGAGGAGCTCGGGCCGGGTTTCACGCTGCTCGCCTTCGATGTCGAGGACCACACCATCCGAAGCTTCGAGCAGGCCGCCGCCACGCTCGCTGTGCCGCTCAAGGTGATACGCGACAGCTATCGCGACGCCCGCCAAGCCTACGAATCACGCCTCATTCTGGTGCGCCCCGACCAACACATCGCATGGACCGGCGATAACGGTCCCGACGACCCAATGCGCCTCATGTCCAAGGTGACCGGACGATCGTAGGGCGGCCCAGTCGACCTGGCAGCGTAGCGCTCCTCTCCCGGATGAGTGCAGCGAGGGTGCCGGGAGGCATCGAACGCAACGGGCTGACCGCTTCTCGCGTTTATTTGAGTATTTTTAGTTGCCCCTCGGGCATGGCGGCACGGCCGTCTCAATCCCAACGTTCAGATGTTACTGGATCGTCCGCTTTGCGCGGACGATGATGGCGAGAGCATGGTGCAGTCGTAGCGTCTCAGTTGGAAGCGCTCGCTGTGAGTTGCTCGCCGGCAGCCGGGCTACCGGCTGCAACCGCATTGTTCTTGTTTTCAGTCTGGGCGGATGTGGCCGCCTTGGCGCTGGCGAGCACACGCTCGCGCGCTGCCACCAGGTCATCGCGCACTTTCTTGTATTCCTCGTCGTTCAGCAGCTTCGCTCGACCTACCTGCTTGACTTCGAACACGGGTGGATAAGCGGGCGGCGCATTCGGGCGCTGGGGAGCATTCGCCGGCTCGCCTCCGGCCCGGGTCGGGACGTTGTCCGCGACTGAATGAGAGCGCGGGGACTGACCAGCGTCTATTTGCGGGCTGGATGCACAGCCAGATAAAGCGAGCGCGATCATGACCCACAGCAGCCTGCCGGCAAGCACGTCGATCGACATGCATTAGGAATTGTTCGAAGCGGCCGGCATTCTCGTGAGCTTGTCATGTCCAAAAGGCGGCCGATGTTCCCGAAGAAGAAAGATGCCTAATTTTTGCTTACAGCATGCTGCGAGAAATGGGGCTGCGCACGAGCGGTGCAGGAAACCCGCTTCCGGCGAAAGCGTGCCATCAAAGGAACCCCGCTCGCATTGCGGATGGCACGCGCTTTGCCTATCGTGCGTGCACGTGATCGCCTTGCTGAGGGGAGATCCCGCCATGCCGCGGATTCGCTTTCTTTGCCTTTCGCTTATGCTTGCACTCCTGGCCTGTGAAGCCCAGGCCAAGACATTCCGCTATGCCTATCGTGTCGATCCCGCCTCGCTCGATCCGCATGCGCTGGCCGAAACCTTCACGCTTTCCTGGCTCGGTCAGGTCTACGAGCCGCTGGTGGGGCGCGGCAAGAACCTCGAGCTGGTCCCGGCACTCGCGGTGAAATGGGAGCAGCCGGATCCGAAGATCTGGCGCATGTTCCTGCGTCCGAACGTCAAGTTTCATAACGGCGAGACGTTCACTGCCGATGACGTGGTCTTCTCCATCGGCCGCATGAAGGCCGAGGGCTCCGACATGGGCTATACCTTCAGTACCGTGACAACGGTGCGCAAGATCGACGACCTCACGGTCGATCTCGTCATGGACAAGCCCAATCCCATCCTGCCGATGCAGACCACGTCGAGCTACATCATGAGCAAGTCGTGGGCGGAGGCGAACGGCGCGGCAAAGCCCGCGAGCGTGAAGAACAAGGTCGAGAATTTTGCCACCAATAACGCCGATGGCACCGGCCCGTTCAAGATCAGCTCGCGCCAGGTCGGCGTAAAGACGATCCTCGTGCCGAACGAAGCCTGGTGGGGACCGAAGGAGCACAACCTGACCGAAGTCGTTTTCACCCCCATCCAGTCCGACGCCACCAGGGTCGCCGCGTTGCTGTCCGGCGAGGTCGACATGGTTTACCCCATTCCGCAGCAGGACGTGGCGCGCGTCAACGCAACGGGCAAGCACAGCGTGCTCACGGGTTTTGAGCTTCGCACCATGTTCCTCAACATGGACCAGAAGCGCGACGAGCTGCTTGAATCCAGCATCAAGGGTAAGAACCCGTTCAAGGACAAGCGGGTGCGCCAAGCCATCTACCAGGCGATCGACATGGATGCGATCCGGACCAGGATCATGGGGGGCACTTCGCACGTCGCCGGCACCATGGTTGCTCCCGGTGTCAACGGATACGACGCCAAGCTCGATGTGCGACTTCCCTTCGATGCGGATGCCTCGAAGAAGCTGCTGACGGAAGCGGGCTATCCCGCCGGGTTCGAGATCGGCATGGACTGTCCTAACGATCGCTACGTGAATGACGAAAAGATCTGCCAAGCGATCGTCGGCATGCTGGCACGGGTCGGCATCAAGGCGAACCTGCTCGCGCAGACGCGGACCAAATATTTTGAGAAGATCCTCTCGCGCAATACGACGTTTTCCCTCCTCGGCTGGCAACCCCTGAGCTACGATGCCCACTCGACGCTGCAGGACGTGATCAACACGCCCCGCGATAAGGTCGGGACCTATAATGTCGGCAGCTTCTCTAATCCCAGGATCGATCAGCTCACCGACATGATCGAGACCGAGATCGATCCGGCCAAGCGTCAGGCTCTCATCTCGGAGGCGCTGTCCATCCACAAAGCGGAGATCGGCCATATCCCGCTGCATCAAGCGGGACTCGCGTGGGGCGTGCGCAAAGGCGTGTCCGTCGTGCTGCGCAACGACGACAGCCTGGAGCTGCGCTGGGTGAAGGTGGAGGACTGAGCGCCAAGGCGTGGCAACATTCATCCTGCAGCGGCTGTCGCAAGCGCTGTTCGTGCTGCTCGCAGCGGCGTTGGCGAGCTTCGTGTTGCTGCGCTACGTCGGCGATCCCGTCAACAACATGGTCGGGCAGGCGGCCAGCCTCGCGGATCGCGAGGCCATGCGCCATGCACTCGGGCTTGATCAACCCGTCATTCTCCAGTTCGCTGAATTTCTCCGCGATGCGGCCACCGGTGACCTCGGCGTCTCCTACCGATTCGGAATCCCGGTCTCCAAGCTGCTCATGGAGCGCCTTCCCGCAACGCTCGAACTCAGCGTCTGCGCCATGCTGATCGCCACCTTGCTCGGCGTGCCGCTCGGAGTGTGGACCGCGCTGCACCGGCGCAGCGTCGTCAGTCACATCCTGCTTGCGGCCTCCCTCATCGGCGTGGCATTGCCGACATTCCTGATCGGTATCGTCCTTATTCTCGTCTTTTCGGTTTGGCTCGGATGGCTTCCGTCGTTCGGTCGCGGCACGACGGTGGTGCTCGGCCACAGCTGGACCACCGGGCTCCTTACCGTGAGCGGACTCAAGGCGCTCGTGCTTCCGAGCCTTACCCTCGGTCTCTTCCAAATGACGCTGATCATGCGCCTCGTGCGCGCCGAGATGCTGGAAGTGCTGCGCACGGACTACATCAGGTTTGCACGCGCCCGGGGATTGCCGGAGGCGACCATCAACTACGATCACGCGCTGCGCAACACGCTCATCCCCGTGATCACCGTCATCGGGCTACAATTCGGCAACATCTTTGCGTTCTCGATCGTTGTCGAGACGGTGTTCCAATGGCCGGGACTGGGGCTGCTGGTGATTCAGTCGATCCAGTTTGCGGACGTGCCGCTGCTGGCCTCCTACCTCGTGCTGATCGCGCTGGGCTTCGCGCTGATCAATCTTGCCGTCGATCTCCTCTACGTCGCAATCGATCCACGCGTGCGAGCCGATACGATGCTTGCGCGGACCGCGTCGTGAGCTTGCAGGCAACGATACAGCCTGGTGCGCCTCGCTGGTGGGAGGGCGACCTCCCGCATGATTTCGTCCGCTCGCCGGTCGCGCTCGTCGCTGCTGCCTCGACACTGCTGATCGTCGCGGTGGCGATGGGAGCGGGGTTGATTGCGCCGTACGACTCCAATGATCCCGCGAGCGCCAATGTCATCGATGCGCGGCTGCCGCCCGGGTCCAGTGGCATGACCGGCCACTACTACCTGCTCGGCACCGATCCCCAGGGCCGCGACATGCTCTCAGCCATTCTGTTCGGCACCCGCATGTCGCTGATGGTCGGAGCTTCGAGCGTCCTCCTGGCAGCCCTGATCGGGATCGTGCTTGGACTTGTCTGCGGTTATTTCCGCGGCCTTCTCGATGCCATCGTCATGCGCATCGCCGACGTGCAACTCGGCTTCCCGGCAATCCTCATCGCGCTTCTCATCGATGGGATCACGCGAACCGTGGTCGATCGCGCAACCCACGACCGACTTGCCATTCCGGTTCTGGTGGTCGCGATCGCCGCCTCCTTCTGGGTGCAATATGCCCGCACGGTGCGTGGCCTTGTCCTGGTTGAGCGCGGCAAGGAGTATGTGCTCGCGGCCATGGTGACCGGGGTATCGCCGTTGCGCATTATCGCGAGCCACATCAGGCCCAATGTCATGGGCTCGGTGCTCGTCATCGGGACGATTAACCTCGCACTCGCCATTCTCACCGAGGCGACGCTCTCCTTCCTCGGCGTCGGAGTGCCCCCGACGCAGCCTTCGCTCGGCTCCCTCGTGCGCATCGGCAACGAGTTCCTGTTCTCCGGAGACTGGTGGATTTCGATCTGTCCGGGGGCGATGCTGGTCGCGCTCTGCCTTTCGGTGAATCTGCTCGGCGACTGGCTGCGCGACGCGCTCAATCCCAGGCTCAGCAGTGGCTGAGCCGCTCCTCTCGGTACGCAACCTGCGGGTTGAGATCGCGACCCGCCGCGGCACGTTGCTCGCCGTGGACGATGCCTCCTTCGACATCGCGGAGGGGGAGGTGCTCGGCGTGGTCGGCGAGTCCGGCGCGGGCAAGTCCATTACCGGCGGCGCAATTATCGGGCTGCTCGAACCGCCGCTGCGCCATGTGGGCGGCGAGATCCGGCTCGCCGGCCGGCGCATCGACGATCTCGACGCGGAGGCGATGCGGCGGCTGCGCGGGCGTCATATCGGCGCGATCTTTCAGGATCCACTGACGAGCCTCAACCCGCTCATGACGGTGGGCCGCCAACTGGTGCAAACGATGATCGCGCATCTCGACCTCTCGCCGCGCGAAGCGCGCGCGCGCGCGGCGCAGCTCCTCGCCGAGGTTGGCCTTCCGGCGGCGCAGGAACGGCTCGACAGTTACCCGCATGAGCTTTCCGGCGGGATGCGCCAGCGGGTGGTTCTGGCGCTTGCGTTCTGCTGCGAGCCGCAGCTCATCATCGCGGACGAGCCGACAACCGCGCTCGATGTGTCGGTGCAGGCGCAGGTGATCGAGGTGTTGCGGCGCATGTGCCGCGAGCGCGCCACCGCGGTCATGCTGATCACCCATGACATGGGCGTGATCGCGGAGATCGCGGACCACATTGCTGTCATGTATGCGGGTCGCATCATCGAGATCGGACGCGCGGAAGCCATCCTGCGCGCGCCGGCGCACCCCTATACGCGCGGGCTCATGGCCTGCATTCCCAGCATGCACCGGCGCTATCGCGACCTGCCGCAGATCGAGGGCAGCATGCCCCGGCTCGATGCTATCCCATCGGGTTGTGCCTTCCATCCGCGCTGCCCCAGCCGGCTGCCCCGCTGCGATCGCGAGCGCCCAGTGCTTGCGCCGGCAGGGGCGACGCAATCGGCCTGCTGGCTGACCGCTGCCTGCGACCAAATGCAAGACATCGTGGCGGCACGCCATGCTTGACCTGGGCGCTGACATCCTCTGCGTTCAGGGTCTCACCAAACGCTTTGCCGTGCGGCGACCGTGGGTCATGCAGGCAATTTCGCGCCAGTCCCGTCCCATGGTGCATGCGGTCGAGGACGTGAGCCTTGTAATCGATCGGGGCACCACATTTGCGCTGGTCGGAGAATCCGGCTGCGGAAAATCGACTATTGCCCGCTGCATCGCCGGTATCCTCACTCCCACCGCGGGCACCATGACGTTCATGGGCGCGGACATCATGGCCCGCCGCAGCAGGCGCGACCCGCGCCGGCGGCATCTGCAGATGATCTTTCAGGACCCCTATGCCAGCCTCAATCCGCGCTGGCGGGTGGGCCGCATCATCGCCGAGCCGATCGTCACACATCGCCTCATCACCGGCCGGGGCCGGATCGAAGCGCGGACCGCCGAGCTCCTGATGCTCGTGGGGCTCGTGCCGCAGGACGCCCGCAAATATCCGCATCAATTCTCCGGCGGCCAGCGCCAGCGCATCTCCATTGCGCGTGCGCTCGCGAGCGAGCCCGCCTTCCTCATCTGTGACGAGCCGACCTCGGCGCTCGACGTTTCAGTGCAGGCGCAGATCCTCAATCTGATGCGCGGCCTTCAGAGGCAACTCGGACTGAGCTATCTCCTGATCTCGCATAATCTTGCTGTGGTTGCGCACATGGCCGATCGTGTCGGGGTCATGTATCTCGGCCGCCTGGTCGAGTGGGGCGCAGCGCAGGACGTGCTCGAGCGCCCGCAGCATCCCTACACGCGCATGTTGCTCGATGCTGTCCCCGATGTCGGCACGCGACGGGAGCGACGGCAACCGTTCAAGGGCGAGGTGCCGAGCCCGATCCAACCACCCTCGGGATGCGCGTTCCACCCCCGCTGCCCCCTCGCGGAGGCGCGCTGTGCGCGCGAGCGTCCCCACCCCGTGGCGGTGGGAGCGGGTTGGGTCGCCTGTCACGCGGTGAAGAAGTCATAGCGGCGGCGGGTCTTGTTATTCACCGTCATGCCCGCGCTTGTCGCGGGCATCCACGTCTTTGGAGCGGCAGCCAAGACGTGGATGGCCGGGACGAGCCCGGCCATGACGACTGACTAATGCGAGAAACGGGCGGGGTAGGTGTCGGGCGCGATCTCGATGGCCTGGCAGCGCCGGTAGATCCGTTCGTAGGGGGCGCGCAGTCGCTCCACGTCTTGTTCCGATGCGTCGAGCAGAGGGGCGATACGCGCGTGTGCCTCGCTGATCTCGTCGAGCAGGCGGTCCTCATCGACCAGGGTGAGCCGCCCGTTGGCGAGGATCGGCTCGCCATCGACCATCACGAAATCGACCTCGTGCCGGTTGGCCGCATAGACGAGCTGGTTGAGCAGATTGTTCAGCGGCGTGAACGGAAAACTGTGCAAGCGATAGCCGGTGAGGTCGGCAATTCGCCCCTTCGCGATCGCGCCCAGCTCCTGCTCGCGTCCGAGCGCCTTCGCTCCGCCCATGGTCGCGGCACGCAGGACTTCCGGCGCCCCGAACCACTGCGCGTAGTCGCCGCGCAGCTTATTGAGGAGCGCAGCGAGGTAGATCGAGTTCTGCATATCGGTGCCCTCGATGGAGCCGCACCCGTCCGTGCCCAAGCTGACATTGACGCCGCCATCGAGCAGCGCACGGATCGGCGCCAGGCCCGAACCGACCTTGAGATTGGATGTGGGATTGTGCTGCACGCTCACGCCGGTGCGCGCCAGGATCTCGATCTCGCGCGGATTGAGCCAGTTCGCGTGAATGAAAGCGGTGTTGGGGCCCAGGAAGCCGATGCGGTCGAGGTACTCGATCAGGGTCGAGCCGTGCCAGAGCTGGCCGGTGACGACCTGCATGCGCGTCTCCTGCACGTGCATGATGACGGGCAAATCGAACTCGTCCGCCATGCGGCGCACGTCGTGCAGGAAATCCTCACTGCAGCGCTGCGGCGCGGAAGGCGCCGCGATGTACCCCACCCGCTTCGACTTGGGATGGCGGTTACGGGCAAGGCCCTTGGCGAACGTGAGGAGCTCGCTCGCGGAATACATCTTGCTTGCATCGAGCTCGGCGAGGAGCTCCTTCGGAAACTCCTCATCGACGAAGGGCACGGCGCGGAAGAAAGGCCGGTCAAAGAGCGTAATGCCCACATAGGCGCGCAGGCCGATGTCCTCGTAGGCCTGAAACACCGCATCCACATGCTCGGGAATGATGCGTGGACTTACATTGGTGTCGTCGCACAGGGTGGTGGTGCCGCTGTGCACGGCCTCGATCGCCCCGATCATGGTGCGCAGGTAGATGTCACGCGGCGATAGCTCGATGGGCTTGAGCGGCCGCACATAGTTCATCCACAGCTCGAGCGGCAGGTTGTCCTTGCGGCCCTTGTGGTAGTTCTCGTGGCTGTGGTGGTGGCCATTGATCAGGCCTGCCGTGAGCAGCCGCCCCGCGAGGTCGATGGTTTCGCCTTCCGGCGCAGCGGTGCCGCTCGGCCGGATATCACGGATGTGGCGGCCCTCGATCACGATATCGACGGGCCCCTCGCTCGGGCGGACGTCCTCGCCGAGCAAGGCCCGGCAGCCCACCAATGTCTTGCGCATGGGATCTAAGCCGCTCGCTGCTGAAGGTACCAATCGGTAATTTGGCTCCCGTTCATGAACACGGTATCGGAGCGTGCCCGCAAGTCATCGATCAGCTCGGTGAGGAAATTGATGCGGTGGGGCACGCCCGACAGATGCGGATGGAGTGCAATGGTCAGCACGCGCGGCTGCTCGATCTCACGGATCTCGCGCTCGAAGGTGCGGATCGCCTGCTCGATGCGCAGCTTCATCTCCGGCGTGGAATGCTTCTCGATGGCATAGATGACGCTGTCGTTGAGATCGAGGCCGTACGGGACCGATATCATGTCGCCGTGCTTGGTCGTGAGCCGGGTGGGAATATCGTCGATGACCCACTGGCACACATATTCGATGCCCGCGGCCCGCAGATGATCGAGAGTATCGAAAGTCTCCGACCAGCCCGGGCTCATCCAGCCGCGCGTGCGTTTGCCGGTGAACGCCTCCAGCTTCTTCACCGCCTCGGCGATGAGCGCGCGCTCGTCGCTTTCAGCACCGAGTGCTCTCTGGTGAACGCC
>Ga0210402_10002644_pt1 | contig 17316 bp, 16 predicted proteins | sample IncBWC7MmetaG_FD_161055 | JGI IMG/M metagenome (GOLD analysis project Ga0210402, IMG submission 161055) | Forest soil microbial communities from Barre Woods Harvard Forest LTER site, Petersham, Massachusetts, United States - Inc-BW-C-7-M | ecosystem: Environmental > Terrestrial > Soil >... | reverse complement strand
AGGCCGACAACACCGGGGCCGCATTTCCTGCAATATGGCGCGTTGGCGGCCCTGTCGCCGCAAGGCGATGTGTTTCGCGGCGAACTGCTGGCGCGTTGTGCCAAGGGACGCGAGGTGGTGGAGGATTTTCTCAAAACCCAGAACCGCATCCGCTGGATAAAGCCTGACGGCGCTTTTTACGGCTTTCTGAATGTGGAGGGAATGAAAGACAGTGTGGCTTTCGCACAGGAGATGGTACGGACGATGAAAGTGGGCGTGGCGCCGGGCGCGGCCTTTTCGCTGGACGATCCGCACGATGAATCTTACTTGCGCATCTGCTTCGCCCAGGATTCGGTCAAGCTGGCCGAAGGTCTCAACCGCATCGCGGCGGCGGTGGGGACAATTTAGCGCCTGCGTTCTCATGCTTCGACAAAGTCAGAGCATGAAGAACGCTAATTTGGCTTTGGCCACGGCACAAACGGCATTCGTCTAGAATACCTCTCGCCAGAATTTGCATCAATTATCAAGCGTATTTTATCGCGCAATCGCTCAAACTGATGTATCCGCGCTTGCTCTTTTTCGTAACAATTTGATTGGGCATATCGCGAAAAAATCGCAAGTACAAAATCTGGAGCTGAAAACGCGGGGGTGTTTTTCTTGCTTCCGACCGTGACGCTCGGTTCCAAAACGGGCCGGCGGCTGTTATACGAAGCGAGCGATTGATAGACTTCAGCTATTGCTGATTTTAAAGCAGATTCTTTTATTTTTTGATTTTGCTCCACCACAAAATCCAGCGTCAACCCGTCATATTTGATTAGTCGAGGAGGAAGCACCAACTTTAATAACGAAATATATAGGTCCTGATAATCAGACTCTTTCATTAGCTCCCCAAAAACAATGAAAGCCCTAAACGGAAGTGATTCTAGCGCATTTATGTATGTAGTTCGTAAATCGGGGTGAGCATCCACAAAGTGGACGCCCTTTTCCGAAAGCGCCGCTTTGTCTCCTGCGTAAAATGGATCGCCCTTTTCAAATTGTTGATGAATCGCCTGCGTCGTCTCGTCGATTAATTCTGGACTCTGGGTAAAAACCAGCCCCAAGGCCAAATACTTTTTAATGCCGAAAGAGATTTCAGTTTCGTCGATATAGCAAATTGTGGCTGGCTGTCCGGTTTTAATCGAAAAAGATTGATAGCTAGGATAGCAGCCGTCACGTTGTAACAGTCTTGCCCACCTTTCCCTTAAGGCGGAAAACAGCTGCTTCTCAATATGACTCACGTATCGAACCGTGCCATCAAGTCGATTTATTCCACGTTGGATTTTTTCCGAATCAAGGCGCTTCAAGTGATTTTTTATGCTAAATTTTTCCGCGTAATAAAGCTCTTGGCGCAACCGCCGCTTCATGTGGCGAGGCGCATGCGGCTTAACAGGATCAGATACGCTCAAACCAGTTACATAGTGAGCCTGACCAATTTTGGTGATTCTAAATTTTTCAATCGCAAGTGAAAACTGTTCTTCTTCAAGGACGCCTTCCAATTCGCTTCGACTTGGCAGATCGCCTTTGCCAGAGATCGAAATATCGTCCGCATATCGTGTGTAAACGCAGTCATATCGCGAAGCCAACTCAGAAAGTTTAATGTCCAAATTTACGGAAATAAGATTTGCGAGCATTGGACTGGAGTTTAGCCCCAACGCCAGCGCACCATCGATGGTAACGAATTCGGCTAGAGCTTCAGCAGGTTCATCATTCACCTGAAGTTCTCGAAATCTTTGAGCAAGGCGGCCCACAGATATTGAACTGAAAAAATCTCGAATGTCGGCGCGCATAAGTCGGGGAGCACCACAATGCGGCTTGGCGTTCTCTAAGGTACTTCGATGCCGAACAAATCCGCATGCAGAGCTATGAGGAAACCGAGGGTCTATTGCACGAGCAAAAAGGTCAAATCGCCTTGCCACTGCCTTGTGCGCCTCCAGCCAAGGAGGGAATGCTTGCCAAACAATACGTTCTTGTCCTGAACGTTTTGCATTTCTCTTCGGAATGCGGTGGCACAGGTACAAGCCCGTTTTGAGGGCTGGGTCGATAGCCATCTTGAACTTGAGAGCATCCAACCCGACGTACGCCGCAAGTTGCTCCACGGTTTCCGGAGCGCTAAAATTAATGGAATACGACATCTGAAGGGTACCGGGCAGTTAAGATAGGACCGAGTAGTACCCTAAAAGCGGGCGCGAATCGCGCCTTGATTCTTATGCTCAACTGCCCGTGCCAGAATAATCCCTGAGCCATAACAATACAATGCGCATTCAACTACATGATATAATTGCAAAAGAGTTCGCTAACCGCTTCGACGGAGAGCACGCCGGGAATAGCGGCGATAGTGCTGCGCAGGGACGCGGTCACCGCATGGCGCTTGCTGAGCGCGATCTCGACTTCTTCGCCAGGCCCACCCGGCACAATGAAACTCACCAGCCCTTTGCCCGCGCCCATCAGCTGCGCCGCCACCGCGCCCAGGGGCGCGGCGGAGTCGAGCCGTACCACCATCCCCTCACCCGCATTGGCCGCCGCCTGGTCGAGATCGGTAATGGAGGCGGCGCGGAGCTTCAGTTCATCGCCGTCCCAATCGGCGCTGGCGGTGATCAAAAGCGACTTGCCCGCTTCCAGCAAGGCCCGGCTAGCCGCCAGCACTTCGGGGAACAGCATCACTTCGAACATGCCGGTGGGATCGGAGAAAGAGACAAAGGCATACATCTGGTCGTTGCGGCCGCGCCGTTCGGATTTCTTGATCATGGTCCCGGCCAGCCGCGCCTTGAAACCCGCGCGGCGGTCTTCCGTCAGGCTGGCAAAACTGGTGGCGCCCAGCCGCTTCAGGGCCGGGCCATAGGCATCGAGTGGATGACCCGACAGGTAAAAACCCATGGCGGCGAATTCCTCGGCCAGACGCTCGTGCCCCGGCCAATCCGGGATCGACGCCAGGCGCAATTCTTCGACAGCGCCGCCGAACATGTTGGATTGTCCGCTTTCGCGTTCACGCGCCGCCGCCTGGGCCCCGCCCAGAATGCGATCGGAATTTTCCACCAGCTGGCGGCGGTTTTTGTTGAGGCTGTCGAAGGCGCCGGCCCGCACCAGATTTTCGAAAGCCCGTTTGCCCACCTGGCGTGGGTCCACCCGGCGGGCGAAATCGCTGATGTTCTTGAATGGCCCGCCGGCGCGGCGGGCATCGATCACATGGTCCATGGCCTGGCGGCCAACACCCTTGACGGCGGCCAGGGCATAGAACACCTCGCCCGCGCCGGCGTCGCAGGAGAACACCGCCGCCGAACGGTTGATGTCGGGCGCCAGCAGTTTGACGCCGAGCCGCGCCGCCTCCTGCTTGAAGATATTCAGCCGGTCGGTGTTGCCGATATCCAGGGTCATCGAGGCGGCGAGGAATTCGACGGGGTAATTCGCCTTGAGGAAGGCGGTCTGATAGGCGACCTGGGCATAGGCCGCGGCATGGCCCTTGTTGAAACCGTAGCCGGCGAATTTCTCGGCCTGCTCGAAAATCTGTTCGGCGATGGACGGAATGATGCCGCGCTCGCCCGCGCCTTTGAGGAACTTCTCGCGGTGCGGCAGCATTTCCGAGGCGATCTTCTTGCCCATGGCGCGGCGCAAAAGATCGGCCTCGCCCATGGAATAACCCGCCAGCTCCCGGGCGATGCGCATCACATCGTCCTGGTAGGTCATCACGCCATAAGTTTCCTTCAGGATCGGCTCCAGCAGGGGATGCAGATAATCGGCCGCTTCCTTGCCGCTCTTGCAGGCGATGTATTTGGGAATCGAATCCATCGGTCCCGGCCGGTAAAGCGCCACCAGCGCCACCAGATCGTTGATATGGTCGGGCTTCATCTTGCGCAGCAGGTCGCGCATGCCGGAACCTTCCAGCTGGAACACGCCCACGCTGTCGCCGCGCGACAGCATTTCGAAAGCCGCCGCGTCGTTGAAATCGATGGTCTGGGTGTTGATCTCGACGCCGCGCTGGCGCAGCAACTCCTCGGCCTTGGCGATCACGGTCAGGGTCTTCAGGCCCAGAAAATCGAATTTCACCAGACCGGCTTTTTCCGCGTCTTCGTAGTCGAACTGGGTCACCGGCATGTCGGAGCGCGGATCGCGGTAGAGCGGCAGGATTTCGTCCAGCGGCCGGTCGCCGATCACCACCCCCGCCGGGTGGGTCGAGGCATGGCGGTAGAGTCCCTCGATCTTGGAGGTGATCTCGAACAGGCGCTTGGCCATCGGCTCCTGTTCGGCGATGGCCTGCAGGCGCGGCTCGCTTTCCACCGCATCATGCAGGGTCACCGGCTTGCCGGGCGGGTTGGGAATCAGCTTGGCGATGCGGTCCACCAGGCCCAGCGGCATCTGCAGCACCCGGCCGGCATCGCGCACCGCCGCCCGCGCCTGGAGCGAACCCAGCGCGATGATATTGGCGACGCGATCGGCGCCGTATTTGTCGCGCACATAGCGGATCACTTCGTCCCGCCGTTCCTGGCAGAAATCGATATCGAAGTCCGGCATGGAGACGCGCTCCGGGTTGAGGAAGCGCTCGAAGAACAGGCCGAAGCGCAAAGGATCGAGGTTGGTGATGTCCAGCGCCCAGGCCACCAGCGAGGAGGCGCCCGAACCGCGCACGCCCACCGGAATGAAGCGGCCCTTGGTCCATTTCATGAAATCCGAGACGATCAGGAAATAGCCGGGAAAGCCCATGCGGTTGATGATGCCAAGTTCATAACCCAGGCGCTCTTCGTAAACCTTGCGCTCCGCCGCCATGGGATGGCCTTGCAATCGGCGATTCAGACCTTCCTCCGCCTGCACCTTTAGTTCTTCATCGGGGGCACGGCCGGATTCCGGCACAAAGACCGGCAGGATAGGCGCGCGCTTCTTGGGCCGGTAGGCGCAGCGGCGGGCGATCTCGACCGTGCTCTCGATCGCTTCCGGCAGGTCGGCGAATTGCGCCGCCATCTCCGCCGGAGATTTAAAGCGGTGTTCGCGGGTCAGGCGGCGGCGATCATCCTGGGAAACGAAGGCGCCGTCGGCGATGCAGAGCAGCGCGTCATGGGCTTCGTACATGCTGGCCGGGCCGAAATGCACGTCGTTGGTGGCGACAAGAGGAATATTCTTTGCGTACGCCAGGTCGAGCAGGCCGGGCTCGGTGGCGCGCTCCTCGGCAAGGCCATGGCGCTGAAGCTCGACATAGAGGCGATTGCCGAACAGGATTTGGAGCTTGTCCAGCAGCAGGGCGGCATGTTCCGGCTGGCCGTCCAGCAGCGCGGCATTGACCGGACCGCCCGGGCCGCCGGTAAGCGCAATCAAGCCTTCGGCGTGGGCGGCAAGATTTTCCGCCGTGACATGCGGCCAGTCGCCCGGCTGAACCTTGAGATAGGCGGCGCTGAGAAGCTTGGCGAGGTTGCGATAACCCAACTCATTCTGCACCAGCAGCGGCAGATGCGGCGGTTTCTTCCTGCTGCCCTGATGCGTGGCGGGCGCGGGGCCGCCAAACTCCACCGACAGCAGCGCGCCGACAATCGGCTGGACCGGTTGCAGGGGAATCCTCTGGCCGCTTTTGGTTTCCTTAAAGCGCGCCGTGAGTTTTTCGGTGATCTCATAGACCCCGAACAGATTGTTGACGTCGGTGACCGCCACCGCTGGCATGGCATTCTGGCGCGCCAGCTCGGCCAGCTCATCGGGCCTGACCGCGCCTTCCAGCAGCGAATAGGCGCTTTTCACCCTCAGATGAATGAAGGACGCCATTTTGCGATTTGAGTCGTTCGCCATTGCGCGAGTATCGCCGAAGCGGGAGGCGGCAGGCCTGAAGCCGCACGGCTATCCACAGTCAGATCGTGCTGAGAAGAGCGTGCGCGCTGCTGGCCAGCACAAAGGAGGAAATCATGAAAATAATCAGCCCGGCGCCTGCCAGACTATCCTTTATCCACTGCGCCTTGATGCACATCACCGCGATCTCCCTCTGTTCCTATATGTTCTAGTTATGTTCCAACCGGGAAACAAGAACAAAAAGTGATCAACTTTCCTCTTGTAATTAACATATACGTTAATTAACATACTCGTTATGCAAACTCTGAACACCGCTTTCGCTGCCCTGGCCGATCCCACCCGCAGAGCCATCCTGGCCCGGCTGGCCACCGGCGAAGCCACGGTGGGCGAGCTTGGGGCGCCTTTCTCTATCTCGGCTCCCGCCATTTCCCGCCATCTCAGAGTGCTGGAGGAAGCCAGCCTGATCGCCCGCAGCAGGCATGGCCAGCAGTTGATCTGCCGTCTCAATCCCGAAGGCCTGAAGACGGCGCAGGAATGGCTGGATCATTATCGCGTCTTCTGGAGCGGCATGTTCGACCGGCTGGACGCCCATCTCAAACAGAAACCAAACCCGGAGAAAAAACCATGAGCACACTTATCGATAAAGATTTGGTCGATAAAGATTTGGCTGCCGACACCGTGCTGGAAATCACCCGCGTCATCGCTGCGCCGCCGGAGCAGGTGTTCGATGCCTGGCTCCAGAAAAGCTGGGGCGAATGGGCCGGCCCGCCGGGCGTCAAGGGTGAAGTGCTGCAGCTGGAGCCCAAAGTCGGCGGCAAATACAAGATGGTGATGCATCGCCCGGATGGCGGCACGCTGACGGTGGGCGGCACCTACAAGGAAATCACCCGTCCCTCCCGCCTGGTGATGAGCTGGAAATGGGAGCATGAGGAAACCGACACGCTGATCACCCTTTCCTTCCGTTCCAAGGGCCAGGGCACCGAGATCCACATGCGCCATGAAGGCTTCGCCAATGCCGACCGGCGGGACAGCCACAACAATGGTTGGACTGGGACATTCGATAGATTGGAGAAATTTATCGCCCGCTAATGCGGCGGCCCGCCGCCCGCGACCAGTTTTCCCTGATCCAGAAGGAGGGTGCGGTCCATCCGCGCCGCCAGGTCGAAATTGTGGGTGGCGATCAGGGCCGCCAATCCTTCGGCGCGCACCACGGCGATCAAGGCATCGAACACGCCGCCTGACGTTTTGGGATCGAGATTGCCAGTCGGCTCATCCGCCAGAAGAATGCGCGGGCGGTTGGCCATGGCACGGGCGATGGCGACCCGCTGCTGCTCGCCGCCCGACAATTGCGCCGGGCGATGGTTCAGCCGCAGAGAGAGACCCATGAGGCTCAGCAGGCGCGTGGCTTCCGACGCCGCCGCCTTGTGCGATTTGCCCGCGATCATCTGCGGCAGGAGCACATTTTCCAGGGCGTCGAATTCCGGCAAAAGATGATGGGCCTGATAGACAAAGCCGATGGTGTCGCGCCGGATGCGGGTGCGGTCTTGATCCGGCAGGCGCGAGGCTGCCGCGCCGCTGATGTAAATTTCGCCCGCGGACGGCGCTTCCAGCAGGCCCGCGATATGGAGCAGCGAGGATTTGCCCGCGCCGGACTGGCCCACCAGGGCCACGATTTCGCCCGGCGCCAAAGTCATGTTGAGGCCGCTGAAGATTTCCAGCTGCCCTTCGCCCTCCTTGTAGAGACGCGAAATATTTTCCAGGCGCAAAACCTCTGCGCGTGCCTTGTCACTCATAGCGAAGCGCCTCGACCGGATCGAGCCTGGCCGCCCGCCAGCTGGGATACAGCGTAGCCAGGAAAGTGAGCGTCAGCGCCATCGCCACCACGCTGGTCACCTGCCAGAAATCCAGGTCGGCGGGAATCTTGGACAGGAAATAGACGGTGGGGTTGAACAGCGACGTGCCGGTCAGCGCCGAAAGGCCCTGTTCGATGCTGTCGATATTGGCGCAGAACAAGACGCCCAGCAGAAAGCCCAGAAAGGTGCCGGTGACGCCGATGCTCATGCCGGCGATCAGGAACACCCGCATCACCGCGCCTCGGGATGCGCCCATGGTGCGCAAGATGGCGATGTCGGACGACTTGTCCTTTACCAGCATAATGAGGCCGGACACGATGTTCAGCGCCGCCACCATGATGATAAGAGAGAGGATCAGGAACATCACATTGCTTTCCACTTGCACCGCCCCCATGAAGGCGCTGTTGATATCCTGCCAGGGCACTGGCCGCACGCCGGGTCCAGCGGCGGCGACGACAGACGGCAGCATGGCGATGTCGTCGTCCGGCTTTTGCACCATCACTTCGACGCCGGTGACGCCGGCGCCAGTGTTGAAGAAATCCTGCGCCTCTTCGAGCGGCATAAAAACAAAGCTGCTGTCATAGAGGTTGTTGCCGATCTTGAAGGTGCCCGCCACCAGATAGGGCTTGGTCCGGGGCACGGGCCCGAAGGGCGTGACATCGCCCTGGGGCGCGAACAGGGTGATCGAGCCGCCGCGGCGGATCCCCAGCTTCTGCGCCAGACCATCGCCGATGATCACCGTGTCCCGATTGAAAGCCTGCAGCGCGCCTTGTGTCAGGCTCTGAGAAACGGTGGTGAGGCTTTTCAAATCGGCGGGCCGCATACCCCGCACATAGACCAGGGTGTTGACGCCGTTCTGGGTGCCCAACACCTGGCCGTCCACAATGGGGGCGGCGCGCGTCACCCCTGGCACCTTAATCAGGCGGGCGGTCATGGCGTCGAAATTGGTCAGGGGACCGGCCCCCGCCTCCATGGTGATATGGCCGTTAAAGCCCAGGACCGAGGCAAGAAATTCCTTGCGGAAGCCGCCCATCACCGACATCACGATGATCAGCGTGGCGACGCCCAGCGCGATGCCGACCAGCGAAAAGCCCGAGATCACCGAGACAAAGCCTTCCCGCCGGCGGGCGCGCAGATAGCGCAGGGCGATCATCCATTCATAGGCGGCGAAAGGCCCAGGGCTGGACATCGAGGTCGCGGACGGCGAATTCGGCATGGCGCGGCCTTATTAAAGGATTTTGGTTTCGAAAGCGCTTCGGGTACTTCTACGCCAACCGGAATCCGGAGCGCAAATGGCGCTTTTGCCCCGGTCTGGAGCCAAAATATGCAGCGCGCCTTGCCCGTTTCCCGTGAACGTTTCGCCGACTGGTACCAGGCGGTGGTGCGTGACGCCGACATGGCCGAATCAAGCCCGGTCCGGGGCGCCATGGTGATCAAGCCCTGGGGCTGGGGTGTGTGGGAGCAGATCCAGGGCGAGCTGGACCGCCGCATCAAGGCGACCGGCCATGAGAATTGCTATTTCCCGCTTTTCATTCCCCTCTCCTTCATCGCCAAGGAAGCCGAGCATGTCGACGGCTTCGCCAAGGAGATGGCGGTGGTCACCCATCACCGGCTGAAGATGATCGACGGCAAGCTGGCGCCCGATCCCGAGGCGAAGCTGGAAGAGCCGCTGGTGGTGCGGCCGACTTCCGAAACCATCATCGGCGACGCCTTTTCGCGCTGGATCAAGAGCTACCGCGACCTGCCGCTTCTGATCAATCAATGGGCCAATGTGGTGCGCTGGGAAATGCGGCCGCGCCTGTTCCTGCGCACCACGGAATTTCTGTGGCAGGAGGGCCACACCGCCCATGCCACCCTGCAGGATGCGCAAGAGGAAACCGCCCGCATGCTGGAAGTCTATCGCGCCTTCGCCGAGGATGTGCTGGCGATGCCGGCGATCGCGGGCGAGAAGCCGGAGAATGAACGCTTCCCCGGCGCGGTGAACACCTATTCCATCGAGGCGATGATGCAGGACGGCAAGGCGCTGCAGGCCGGCACCTCGCATTTCCTGGGCACCCATTTCGCCGAAGCGCAGAACATCAAATTCCAGAACGATGCCGGCGGCATGGAATTCTGCAACACCACCAGCTGGGGCGTTTCCACCCGCCTGATCGGCGGGGTGATCATGACCCATGGCGATGATGACGGGCTCAGGCTTCCTCCCGCCATCGCGCCGAAGCAGATTGTCGTGGTGCCGATGCTGCGCGACAAGCCGGAAGACGCAGAGGTGCTGGCCTATTGCGAAAACCTGGTGAAAGCGCTGTCGGGCATGAGCATTTTCGGCCAGCCGGTGCGGGCGCACCTGGACCTCAAGAAAATCAAATCGGCGGAGAAGCGCTGGAACTGGGTCCGGCGCGGCGCGCCTTTGATCGTGGAAGTGGGGCCGCGCGACGCGGCGGGCGGCAATGTCACCTATATGCGGCGCGACGATTTGCGCGACGGCGACAAGATCAAGTCCGTCGTCAAGCCGCGGGTGGATTTCATCGAAGGCGCGGTGCAGCTTCTGGCCGAGATCCAGGCCGGGCTTTATGCCGAAGCCAAGGCGCGGCTCGACGGCAACATCAAGCGCGACATTGAAAACTTCGAGGCCTTGGCGGCTTATTTCGGCGAGGATGATGACAGTTTCAAAGGCTGGGTGCGGGCGCCCTGGTCAAAACCGACCGGCGAGGCGCTGGAAGCGGTGGGCGCAAAACTGAAAACCCTCAAGCTCACCATCCGCAACGCCCCCGCCGATCAACCCGCGGAATTCGGTGCTTGCCTCTTCACCGGCGAGCCAGGGGTGGAAGAGATTCTGATCGGCCGGGCTTATTAGCCGATAAATCCGCGATAGGACGCGAAACCCGCACCGCCACAGGAATAGCCATTTTGAATAAGGACTTCCTGTAAAGCGCCTTTCGTTCCCTCTCTTGGCTCATCACGCGATCTATATTTTGCTGTTGCTGTGGGGGTTCGGCTTAAATACCAATATAACCCGCGTTATTAGCAATATTATGGGTATAATTATGATCGAATATTGTTGCTTTCATTATATCTATATTGTCACGGCACCTTGCATTCGCGGGATCGGACCCCACCTCTCAAAAGACGGCGCATGACAGCCGCCCAGGGGTCCCATGATGCAACCGCAAAGTCTGAACCAAACGGCGCCGTTCGATTTCCAACGCGAGATGATCGCGCTCATTCCCTTTCTTCGCGCCTTTGCCGGCTCTCTCTGCCGCCATCGCGACATGGCCGATGATCTGGCGCAGGAAACGATGGTCAAGGCCTGGCGGGCGAAAAGCCGGTTCGAACCGGGCACCAACATGAAGGCCTGGCTCTTCACCATTCTGCGCAACGAGCTGCTTTCGCGCCGGCGGCGCGACTGGCGCCAGGCGCACTGGGATGAAGGCGCCGCCGAACGCATTCCCACCCCCGCCGATGCGCAAGTCTGGAACCTGGAGCTTTGCGATACCGCCGACGCCCTGCACTGCCTTCCCGACGACCAACGTGAAGCGCTGGTTCTGGTGGGGGCGGCCGGCTTTTCCTATCAAGAGGCCGCCGATATCTGCGGCGTGCCGCTGGGCACCATCAAGAGCCGGGTCGCACGCGGCCGCGTCTCGCTTCTCGATCTTGTGGACGGCATCAAGCCGCTGACGCGCCTGGATACCGTGCGCGAGATTGGCGGATTCAACGATATTCTGGCGCAACTGACGGCCATCCTGCCGCCGGGATCGCCAAACGCCTTGTTTGCGTGACCTTTGGCGGCGCGGCCGGACCATTGTCCAACCGCTGCCACTATTCAAGGAACGGGCAAATGGACCGCCGTATAACAACCCGCAAAGTGAAATTCCGCCACTCTTTCTGGCTCAGCGGCTTTGAACAGCCGCAGCCTGCCGGCAGCTACACAATCGACACCAACGAAGAACCGCTGTATGCCGTTTCCAGCGCCGGATGGCAGCATGTCTCGACCACGATCCAGCTCTGTCGTTACGGCATGAGCGAACATGTTTCCATCGACCCCCGGGAGCTTTTCGACGTCCTGTTGCGCGACAGCCTCGATCCTGCGCCGGTCTGGACACAGGACAGGGCGAACAAGTTGCAGGCAGGCCGGGCATGACAAGCACGCCAAGCGCCTTCCGCCAGAGCCGCATTTATGCCGAAGGCTGGAACGCCGCCAGGACAATGTCCGCCAGCGTCCCTTCCCATTCGGCGGAGCCGCCGCCGCCAAACCCCTATCCTTCCGATCCCGAGCGATCGCGATGGAATGAGGGTTTCGCCGCCGCGTCAGTCTAGGTAAAGCTGCCGGTCAATGGCCGGCCGGCTTACTTGCCGGAAGACTTATTTGCAGGAAGACTTATTTGCAGGAAGACGGGGGGTTCAGCAGCGGATCCAGTTTTTTGCCGTCCACCGCGACATAGGCCGGGGGGCGCCTGTTGTTCTGGCCGGATTTGAGCGGGACCAGAATCTGACCCTGCATGGGAATGGGACCGGTCTGGATATTGGCCGAGGCGACCTGATGGCCCGCCACATCCGTGCCCGGGGTCAAGTCGGGCTGTCCCAACTGGGGATCGCAAGGCCCGTCCGCTTCATCCGTGAGTATTGGGTCGGGTTTGCCCCGGTCCGCGATACCCGCGGAAAAGGCGGTTTCGGCGGCCAAAACCAGAGCCACAACAAGCAATATCCCGAGTGCCGCGCTTCGGTAATTTACTTGCGTATGTTGCACTGCAATAACTCCAAATATTGCGTGACTCCGGCCACAGACTCCAGTATCAACCCAATCCATAAAAATACCGCCAACAAGGCGGACGGTATCGCCACTAAGAGCGGCCAAGTTCGGGGACGAGAAAGTCAGAAAAAAGGCCGGAGTTCGCTCCGGCCTTTTTACTTTTTTGGCTCGGACGCAGAATCGGAATCTCTTATCAATTGTTTAGGGACGCGAGGCTGGCAGGCGGGCTTAAAGCTCTATCCAGCCAAAGCTGATGGCGGCGTAAAAGCCCAGCCACAGCACCGCCGCCAACACGCTGGCGATCAGCGCCTTCCTGCCCAGCATGGGGTTCAGCGGCGCGCCCGACTCCGGATCGCGCTCGGCTCCCAGCCCCACCGGCAACAGACAGAACAGGCAGAGGAACCACAGCACCGCATAGGCGCTGAACAGCACAACATAGTGGATGAAATGATCGATGCTGGCGTCGCTCATGCCTGTTCCAACTCTATCAGCGTGCCGCCAAAATCTTTCGGGTGCAGGAACAGCACCGGCTTGCCGTGCGCCCCGGTCTTGGGCTGTCCGTCGCCCAGGATGCGGGCACCCGATGCCACCAGGCTGTCGCGGGCAGCGATGATGTCTTTCACTTCGAAACAAAGATGATGCACGCCGCCTTCGGGATTGCGCTTGAGAAAATTGGCGATGGGGGAATTCTCCCCCAGGGGTGCCAGCAGTTCGATTTTGCTCCCCGGCAGTTCGACAAACACGGTGGTCACGCCGTGGTCGGGCTGGGCCACCGGGGCTGAGACGCGCGCCCCCAAGGTATCGCGATAAAGCGCGATGGACTTGGCGAGGTCCGCGGTGGCGATGGCGACGTGGTTTAATATACCGATCATATCTCCACCAGTGTCACACGCGTCACGGGTTTCTTGCCCCAGGCATCCTGCGCCGCCCGCCGCGCCGCCCGGCGGATATTTTCCGCCAAGTCTTCGCTGTCGCCGCGCTTGTGGCGGCGGGTCAGTTCTTCCACCGCCACCCGGACTGCTTCCTGCACCGGCGCGGGAATACCCTCGATCACTATGGCAGGATCGGCAATCACCCTGCCCTTGCCGTCCAGCACCAGGGTTATGGCGATCAGCCCGGCATAGGCCATGGCGCGGCGGGACTTGCTGAGGCCCTCGCCTTCCGCCACCAGCACCCGCCCGTCCAGATGGATGCGGCCCGAAGGCACTTCGTCGATCAGTTCGGCGGGACCGGGGGCCAGGCGGTAAAGCTGGCCATTGGCGGGGACCAGGGCCTCGGGCACCTGCAGCGATTTGGCCAGGCGGGCATGTTCGCTCATGTGGCGCAGTTCGCCATGCACCGGCACGGCGATACGCGGCCGCGTCCAGCGATACATCTGGGCCAGTTCCTCCCGCGCCGGATGGCCCGAGACATGGACGAAATGATCCAGTTCGGTCAGCACCTCCACCCCCAGGGCAGAAAGCTTGTTGTGCAACTCGAAGATCGGCAATTCGTTGCCGGGAATGATGCGGCTGGAGAAAATCACCGCATCGCCCTTGCCGAGATGGACATTGGGGTGGTTGTCCTCGGCGATGCGCGCCAGCGCGGCGCGCGGTTCGCCCTGGCTGCCGGTGCACAGATAGAGCACCTTTCCGGCGGGAAGTTCGGCGGCCTCCGCCTCGTCCAGCACCGGCGGAAAATCCTTGAGATATCCCGTGTCCTTTGCCGCGCCGACAATCTTGTGCATCGAGCGTCCCACCAGCGCGATATGACGGCCATGGATGCGAGCAGCATGGGCGATCGAATCCAGCCGCGCCACATTGGAGGCGAAGGCTGTCACCGCCACCCTTCGCTTCAAGGTGCCGATCAGCTGGATAAGGCTGTCGCGCACCTTGGCTTCCGAACCCGAATGGCCCTGTTGCAGGGCATTGGTGGAATCGCAGACCAGCGCCAGCACACCTTCATCGCCCAGTTTCCGGATTCGCGCCGCATCCGTCTGTTCTCCCAGCAGCGGATCGGGATCGAGCTTCCAGTCGCCGGTATGGGCGATCACCCCCAAGGGTGTGCGAATGGCGATCAAATTTGGTTCCAGGATCGAATGGGTGATGGAAATGAAATCCATCTGGAAGGGCCCCAGCGTCAGCGAACCGCCCAGTGCGACCTTGTGGACGCGGGCGGAAATTCCCGCTTCCTCCAGCTTGCCCTCGATCAGGGCGGCGGTGAACGGCGTGGCATAGATGGGACATTTGAGCATCGGCCAGAGCGGGGCGATGGCGCCGATATGATCCTCATGGGCATGGGTGGCGATGATGCCCAGCACATCCCCGGCCCGCTCGGCCAGGAAGCGGATATCCGGCATGATCACATCCACCCCGGGGGTGGAGGCTTCGCGCCCGAACAAGACGCCGCAATCCAGGATGATCCATTTGCGCCGCGAGGGCGGGCCGAAGCCATAGGCGTTGAAATTCATCCCGATCTCGCCCGACCCGCCAAGCGGCAGGAAGACCAGCTCGTCGCGATTGCCCCTCTCCAGCATCAAGCCCACTCAAGCATCAAGAGCGCGTATTGCGGGCGTGGATCAGCATCAACCCGCGCATGGTGAGATCGGGGTCTATATGCTGGATGGCGGGAATGTCAGGCTGGAACAGATGGGCCAGCCCGCCCGTGGCGATAACGGTCATCGGCCTGCCATACTCGGCCTTGATGCGCGTGATCAAGCCCTCGATCAGGCCGACATAGCCCCAATAGACGCCCGACTGCATGGCGGGCACGGTATCGCGCCCGATCACTTTCTGGGCGCGGTGGATCGCCACCCGCGGCAGCAGGGCTGCCGCCTGGTGCAACGCCTCGATGGACAAGTTGGCGCCCGGAGCGATCACGCTGCCGTCGAAATCGCCATTCTCCGCCACAATGTCGAAATTGGTGGCGGTGCCGAAATCCACCACGATCACGGCTCCCTTGTAGCGTTCATGGGCGGCGACGGTGTTGCAAAGCCGGTCGGCGCCCACCGACTGGGGACGGTCGACATTCGCCTTCATGCCGAGGTCGAGCGCCGGATCGCCCACAATCAGGGGTTCGCATTTGAGATAGGTGCGGCAGAAGGCGCGCAGGTCGAACAGCACTGCCGGCACCACGGTGGCGATGATGCCTTCGGTGAGATCGGCGAAGGATAGCCCCTGCAGCGCCAGAAGCTGGCTGAGCCAGACCGCATGTTCGTCGGCGGTGCGGCTGGCCTGGGTCACGGCACGCCACTGACCGCGCATCTTGTCGCCTTGGTAAAGCGCGAAGACGATATTGGTGTTGCCGGCATCAATCGCTAATAACATGGGCTATCCAAAAAACACTTCGCCGGCCGCGATGGCGCGGGTCCGGCTTCCCTCATTCAGCAGCAGCGCGCCTTGCGCATCGATGCCTTCAAACACGCCCACGCGTTCCGTATCGGCCAGACGCGCCCGGATGCGCTGGCCTAGTCCCGCCGCCCGCGCCAGCCAGGCGTCGCGGATGGGGGCAAAGCCCGCGCTTTCCCATTGGTCATACCATCCGGCGAAGCCGGGGGCGAGCAGGGCCATGGCGCCCTCCGGCGATGGCAGCTTTGCGCCCAGCGCTGCCAGCGAAATGGCGGGAAATTCCGTGTCCGAAGGGTGCGCGTTAAGATTGACGCCGATGCCGATGGCCAGCGCCTCACCTGCCGTCTCCAGCAAAATGCCGGCAAGTTTACGCCCCTCCGCCAGTACATCGTTGGGCCATTTGACGGCGATGGTGGCGGAAGGCGCCATCGGGGCCGTCATGTCGGCCACCGCAATGGCGGCGACAAAAGACAGTTGCGCCCATTCGGCCTTGGGGCGCGCCGGGCGGATCAGGAGCGTGGCGGCCAGATTGCCCTCCGCGCTTTGCCATTGCCGCCCGCGCCTGCCGCGCCCCGCGGTCTGGCGCGCGGCGGTGATCCAAAGCGGGCCGCTCTCACCCGCCTGGGCAAGACGGCGCGCTTCATCATTGGTGGAATCCAGTTCGGCATGATCCCGAAGGCCAGCAGGCCAAGAGGTCAAGGCAGCAGCGCTTTCGCCGCCGTGTCGGCGGCGGTGATGATGGGCGACGCCGCGAAGATGAAAAGCAGCGCGAACGCGCCTGAGACCAGCAGGATGGCGCGGGAGCCGATGCCGATCTCGCTGTCGAAGTCCGGCGCAGGCTCGTCGAAATACATCACCTTTACCAACCGCAGATAATAAACCAGGCCTATGGCGCTCGCCAGCACGCCCAGGATGGCGGGCCAGACCAGATGCGCCTGGATGGCGGCGAGAAAAACATAGAATTTGGCGAAAAATCCGGCCAGCGGCGGCAGGCCTGCGAGACTGAGGAACAGCATGGCGAAGACCAGCGCCAGCCTGGGATTGGTGCGGGCCAGACCGGACAGGTCGGCGATAGTCTCCACCGATTTGCCGCCGCGCCGCATCGCCTGGATGGCGGCGAAGACGCCCAGATTGGTGAAAACATAGATCGCCAGATAAATCAGAACGCCGCGCGCGCCCAGCGCCGTGCCGGCGGCCAGGCCCAGCAGCGCATAGCCCATATGGCCGATGGAGCTGTAGGCCATCAGGCGCTTGATGTTCTTTTGGCCCAGCGCCGCCACCGCGCCCAGACCCATCGAGAGCACCGATATGAAGATGATGATCTGGCGCCATTGCTGGATGTCATGGGCGAAGGGAATCAGGATGGCGCGCAGGAACAGGCACATCGCCGCCACTTTGGCTGCCGTGGCGAAATAGGCGGTGATGGGGGTGGGCGCGCCCTCATACACATCCGGCGTCCACATATGGAAAGGCACGGCGGAGACCTTGAAGGCCAGCCCCGCCGTCAGGAAGACAATGCCGAAAATGATGCCAAGATTGGCGCCACTGGACAGCGCGACGGCGTGCGCCACGGTGGAAAATTCGACGCTGCCGGTCGAGCCATAGATCAGCGAAA
>Ga0210402_10002641_pt1 | contig 17339 bp, 14 predicted proteins | sample IncBWC7MmetaG_FD_161055 | JGI IMG/M metagenome (GOLD analysis project Ga0210402, IMG submission 161055) | Forest soil microbial communities from Barre Woods Harvard Forest LTER site, Petersham, Massachusetts, United States - Inc-BW-C-7-M | ecosystem: Environmental > Terrestrial > Soil >... | reverse complement strand
CGGTCCCGCATTCGCAGATCTCGCGACGGCGCAGCAGGACGCATTGCTCGCGCAGACCGAACAGGGTCAGGTCGATTTCGGCGGACTCCCTTCCGGTGTTTTTTTTGCCGCGCTTCTGGACGCGACGATGGAAGGCTTCTTCGGCGATCCGATGTACGGCGGCAACCTGGACATGATCGGCTGGAAGCTCGTCGGCTTTCCGGGCGTATATGCAAGCTATGCGAACGACATCGAGCGTCATGGCGTCGCCTGGACGCGCCCGCCCGTGTCGATCACGGATGGCGGCGCGCATCACGATGGGCACATGTCATGAGCAAGACGCTGCCCGCTGTAGACGTCGTCATCGTCGGTGCCGGCTGGACGGGCACGCTGATTGGCAAGGAACTCGCAGCGAACGGGCAACGCGTGGTCGTGCTGGAACGCGGACAACCGCGCTGGACCTCGCCGGACTTCCAGGCGCCCGTGGTGCACGACGAGTTGAAGTACGCGCGCCGGCACGAGTTGCACCAGAACACGGCAAGCGAAACCTTCACGTTCCGCAACGATCCGGAACAGACAGCCTTGCCGATGCGGCGATGGCAGTTCGCGTTTCCGGCGAATCATCTCGGCGGCGCCGGCGCGCACTGGTCAGGCGCGTACTACCGCTTCGACCCAGCCGAGTTCCGGCTGCGCAGTCATTACAAAGAGCGCTATGGCGCGGGCATCTTCGAAGACGGCATCACGGCGCAGGACTGGCCGCTTTCGTACGACGAGCTCGAGCCCTACTACGACCGCTTCGACTATCTGATCGGCGCGTCCGGCTACGCGGGCAATCTCGGCGGCAAGCTTCAACCCGGCGGCAATCCATTCGAGCCGTGGCGTTCGCGGCCCTATCCGAATCCGCCGATGAAGGTCCCGTACGCGTCGGCGTTGTTCGGCGAAGCGGCGGCGAAGCTCGGCTATCACCCTTACATCCAGCCCTCGGCGCTCGCGACGCGGCCGTACACGAACTCCGAGGGCCTGCACATGAACGCCTGCGTTTATTGCGGCTTCTGCTCGAACTTCGGATGCGAGCATTTCGCAAAGGCGTCGCCCCAGGTGTGCATCCTTCCGGTGGCGTTGAAGCTCAAGACCTTCGAGCTGCGCACAAGCGCCCACGTGCTCCGCGTCGAGCTCGACAAGGACGGCAAGCGCGCTCGCGGCGTCACCTACGTCGATGCGACTGGGCAGGAAATCTTCCAGCCCGCCGAGATGGTGATTCTGTGCGCGTTCGGAATCCACAACGTCCGCCTGTTGCTGCTTTCGCGCATCGGCAGGCCCTATGACCCCGCCACCGGCGAAGGTGTGGTCGGACGCAACTACACACATCAGACGACGTCGAGCGTGAATCTGTTCTTCGACGAGTCGGTGAACATCAACCCATTCATGGGCGCGGGCGCGGTCGCCGTGACGATGGACGACTTCTGCTCGGACAATTTCGATCACGGTCCACACGGATTCGTCGGTGGCGGGTATATCCAGATCCAGGTCGTCTCGGGAGCGCCGATCGGCAACCGGCCGACGCCGCGCGGCACGCCGGCATGGGGCGGCGCCTGGAAGGAGGCGGTGAAGCGCTACTACAACCACGCGATGCCGATCACTATCACCGGCTCGTCGCTGCCGGTGCACGGCGGCTATCTGAGCCTCGATCCAACGTACAAGGACGCGTGGGGCCAACCGCTCCTGCGCATCACCTACGACTTTGCGGATAATGACATCAAGCTCTCGGCGTTTCTGACGGGAAAAGGCACGGAGATCGGGCGCGCGATGCGCGGCGTGACCATCGCCGAGGGGAATCCGCGCCTCAAGCCCTACACATCGACCGGCTATCAATCGACGCATCTGACAGGCGGCGCGGCGATAGGCAACGATCCGAAGATCAGCGCAGTGAACCGATACGGCCAGTGCTGGGACGTGCCCAACGTGTTCGTGACGGGCGCCGCACTGTTCCCGCAGAATTCATGCTACAACCCGACCGGCACGGTCGGCGCGCTAGCGTACTGGACTGCCGACGCGATCAAGCGCGACTATCTGCGCGCACCCGGCACGCTGATCGCATCATGATACGTTCACGGACGACGACGGCCTGCGCGTACATCGCGGCCGTGATCGTCGCGTCGACGGCGCGGGCGCAAGCGCCCGACTTCATCCGCCCGCCGCCCCCATGGCAGGCCGCGCTCGCGGCATCGACCGATACCGCACCGGGCCGCGCGATCGCGGCGCAAGGCAAAGGCGCTGCTACCGCATGTGCGAGCTGTCACGGTGCGAGCGGCATACCTGCCGCGGGTGTTCCGTTTCCGTACCTCGCCGGGATGCCCGCGGAGTATCTGGCGAAGCAACTCGTCGACTATCGCGATGGCACGCGGGCCAATGCCGTCATGGGGCCCATCGCCAAGGCGCTGATCGATGCGGACATAGGGTCGCTCGCACGCCTCTACGCGTCGCTGAAGGCGCCCGCGATTAGAATCGTGCCGGCGAGTGCGTCAAAGCGCGCGCGCCAGTTGCAGGAAATCGGCGACAACGCGCTCGCGATTCCCGCATGCGCCAACTGCCATGGGCGCGCAGGCACCGGCGGCGGCCCGCTGCTGCCAGCGCTCGCGGCGCAGCCCGCGGCGTACACGACGAGTCAACTCGGCGCCTTTCGCTCCGACGAGCGTAAGAACGACAGCGACGGCGTCATGCGCGCCCTGGCCAAGCGCTTGTCGGATGCCGATAGCAAGGCACTGGGCGAGTACTACGCCGCAATGCGCTAGCACGATAGGTCCGCACGTCGCATGCCCATTCCTTTCGCTCTGGCCTTGCATGGCGGCGCGGGCACCATTGCCCAGGGCAGCGCGGCCGACGAGGCCCCTTACCGCGACGCATTGCTCGAAGCGATCGCCATCGGGCACGCGAAGCTCGCACGCGGTGACAACGCGCTTGAAGCCGTTATCGCGACCGTCGTCTGGCTCGAAGACTGTCCGCTCTTCAACGCCGGCCGTGGTTCCGTGTTCACCGCCGATGGCCGGCACGAGCTCGACGCAGGTGTGATGGACGGTCGCTCGCTCGCCGCAGGAGCGGTGGCCGGCGTGCGCACGGTCCGCAATCCTATTCTCGCCGCGGTGGAAGTGATGCGCGATGGCCGCTGTGTGATGCTCGGCGCCGACGGTGCCGAGCGACTGGCTCGTGAGCGCGGGCTCGAGATCGTGGACCCTTCCTACTTTTCCACGCCGCAGCGCCTGGCCCAATTGCGCGCGGTGCAAGCGAAGACGGGAAACCGGGCGGTGTTGGACCACGATGGCGCTGCCGCCGTCGAGGACAACTCGCAACGCTTCGGCACGGTGGGCGCGGTCGCCCGCGACCGGCAGGGCCATCTCGCGGCCGCGACATCGACCGGCGGCCTGACCAACAAGATGCCGGGACGTATCTCGGACACGCCGATCGTCGGTGCGGGCGTCTACGCCAACGATGCGACCTGCGCGGTGTCGTCAACCGGGACCGGTGAACATTTCATTCGCGCCTGCGTGGCGCACGACGTGCACGCGCGCATGCAGTATCTGAACCACGAGGTCTCGCGCGCCGCTCGCGACAGTATCATCGACTCGTTGCAGCCCCTGGGTGGCCGCGGCGGCGTCATCGCGGTGAGCCACGACGGACAACTGGCCATGCCTTTCAACTCACCCGGCATGTACCGCGCCTGGGTGCACGAGGAGGAGGCGCCGCGCGCGGCGATCTTCGCGACGTAGTTAGCCAACCGGAACCTTCTGCCGCCTGTCGACTGGACGACCGGGGTCGTGTATCTGTCGACATAGCCGCTACGCCGCCGCACGTCAAGGCAGGTCGATCGCGAAAGGCCAGCCCCCGTCAGGCTGCCGGCGTACGACATCGATACTCTGGGTGATCCTTCGATCTTCGGGTGCGCCAGATTGTCCTTGTTGCGCGCGACGTAGAAGCCGAGCGGGTTGACGCGGGATTTGTGCCCGGCGCTCATCGAGCTCGCGCTGTCGGTGATGGCTATGCCGGCCGGACGTGTCTGACTCGCTTCTAAGGATTCTGCCGTATTTCGACCAGACCGTCCGCACCCAACTTGTTCATTAAATCGAACAATCTTTCGGTTTCGGCTAGATAGCCCGCCGTCAGCTTGTCTGCGTACTCGACCTGTAACCTGAAGGCGATCGGATCATTGCAACCGACGAGCTGTGTGACGTCCTCCAGGTCTTTGGTGAAACGTTCATGCATGAGACGGAGTGCTTCGTCGCGCACCTTGGTCGCCTGCACTAGCCAAGCAGCATGATCGTCAGCGACCCTGTCCGTCGCTCGGGGGCGCGTATTCAGGTTGTCTGCGCCGTCGACTTGGCTTTGCTCTGTGCAACTGCCGCGTGTTGCCATCTTGTCTCCCCTGCGTGGACGCCCGGCTCTGTCGTGCTACGGCGACCATCTGCAGGTCGAGGATCGCGACACGGCCTTCATCGTGGACAGCTTAACCGGGATGCATTACGCGCTGATTACATCGGCGGGACGACGCGATACTGTCGCCCGATGCCCTGTCGGTGCCGCGTCGGCGGCAACGAATGTACGCGGCATCCCGTAGCGCAGGGCTGCGAAAGTGTCAGGCGGGCGACGAGCGCGATCTGGAGCTCGCTTTGCGGCAGGTCGCGCCACCCTGCTCTTCGCCGCCAGTTAGGCGCTGCTCGCCGGCAAGTGGGCCGCATTGGTCCAACTCCGGTAAGGCACCATGATCTGCCGAAACCTGATTGCCTCTCGTGAACCGCCGTTGCACCGCTCGCTTCGACCGGAATGCTCGCGTCAAGAAGGCGCTTGCGACGTCCATTTGAACATTCTCACCGCACGTGAACACGTCGATTGCTGCGTAGCGATTCTCCGGCCATATGTGGATAGCAAGATGCGATTCCGCGATGACGACGACGCCGGAGATGCCCCAGGGCGCGAATTTGTGGAACACGGTCTCAATGATCGTCGCCCCCGCTGCCTTTGCCGCATCGACGAGAGTCCTCTTGACCCATGCCAGATCGTCGAGATGCTCGGTCTCACATTCATACAGGTCGAGCACAACTTGCGAGCCGAACATGGCATGTATAACAGGTTCGTTCGCCGTCACGGGCGCGGCAGCAGCTCGCGTCATCTGAATTTCTCCACAGATATCGAATGCATTCGAATCATCGCTTTCCGCCCTTTGCCCGATTTTTCTTCTTCTTTCTTTTCTTCTTGCCTGGCGGTCGGCCAGTCTTCACGCTCTCGACCGCAGCCACCATCCGGGCCAGACTCTCGTCGGGTAATCGTTCCAGCGCGGTGAGTCCCGCCCGCAGCAATTCGCTTTTCTTGATTGCGACCCCAAGGCCGATACAGCGTCTCTTGAGCACACCAAGCAACTCGTAATCGGCGACTGGCATCGTGAAGCTGTCGCGAATCACCTTTTCAGGTTTGCCACTCCTCGGGGTCTCCTTCCCGCCCCCTTCACGTCCAGCGTTCTGCTCCGTTCCTGCGTCTGGTCTCGTTTGCCTGTCGGCCGCCGCTGCGCTTCTCTCCGGTCTTGCGGACGGCTTTGCCCTCGCTCCCCTGATCCGCGCGGCACCGGCCTTCGAGCTTGTCCCGGCCATTGAAGGTCTCTTGGAAGGCACATAAGGAGAGCCTGTCATCGCGCTGTCATAATATACTATATATACGGTTTATTCAACCAGGTGTTTGTTCCAGGGCGCAGCGGCCCGGGCCGGTCTACGGCGGGCAGCCACACTTGGCGCGCCATGAGTTGTGTAGCGCCCGCCGACGAAGATGCGGTTGTTCCCGTTTGGAGTCGATGATGTCGGTTCTATGTATCGGTGCGCCTTGGGTCTTGCAGCAGCTCGGGAGAAGCGGGACTTCAGCCCGCTCGGCAGAGCGGCGTGAGAAAAGCGGCCACGAGGCGGCCGACAAAAGCAGGCGAGGTCAGCACCCGTCGAGACGAGTCCCGAGAGTCGAGCGTAACCGCCAAGGGCACGACCGCCGGATCCACGAAGGTGCGCTCTCGCCGAATTGATGAGAATGATATAAGGATCACGATGTGACGCTCTACAGGCGCTGCTCCGACTGCGGAAAAGTGGAGCTTCGCGCGCGGCGCGGATGATTCGCCTCGAGCAGTTCCGCTTAGGCTACAGCGGCGGTGAGGGGATGTGTTGCGGCTGCGACGCTCGCGCGCCGCGCTTGATGTGGACACAAGGAGGTTCGTATGAAGCGTATTTTGTTTGCGTTCGTGTTTCTTGCAACGGCTCCCGCGCTGGCCCTCGCGGCTGATACAGCAGCTACCAAAGCGCCGGAGAAGCCCGCAACTTCCAAGGTCGATCCGGCGCTCGAGGCCGCGCATACCAAGGAGGACGTCAGGCGGCACCGGATCATCGCCGCCGCGCACGAAGCTGCGGCGAAGTGTCAGGAATCCGGAAAGGACGAAGAGATTTGCCACGCGGAGTTGGCGAAGGCGTGCAAGGGTATCGCGTACGGCAAGTACTGCGGCATGAAACACCCGGACTAGAACTGTATTTCGCGAAAGTACGCGTGCCGACTCCGCTCAATCCTCAAAACGCCGCAGACGCTCGAGATCCAATCGTGATTGCGCATTGCCGGCGCGAGACGACGACCTACAAGGTGCCGAAGCAGGTGCACTTCCTTGATGCGCTGCCAATGTCGAGCGTAGGCAAGATCCTGCCCAAGGACTTGCGCAGGATCCAACAAGGTAGGCCCTGCAAGCGTGGCGCCGCCGGCATGACTCGGGCTCTAGGCCATCATGACGAACACAGCGACCACGATGGATAAGCCGATCAGGGCGCCGGCGATAAAGTCGGCGGCCGGTGGCGATCGTGGTGCCTGGCGTCTTTTCATCGATTGCCTTCCTGGAAAATGCAGAGAAACCGGTTATGCAACTTGCAGCGCGACGCGCTCCATCGCGGCTAACGGCTGCCCACCAACACCGGAGCCGCAGCGTTCCAACCGCCGCCCAGGGCGCGGATCAGCGCCACCGTCGAGGTCGCGCGCGCGCCCTTGATCTGCGTCTCGAGTCGCTGCATGGACAACAAGCTGCGCTGCGCGTCGATGGCATCGAGGTAACCGGTCGCGCCAGCGTTGTAACGGACCTGCGCGATCCGCAAAGCGCGGGCTGCCGATGCAACGGCGTCGCGCGTGGCCTGGGCCTGATCGTCGAGGGTGCGCACGTTGGCGAGGTTGTCCTCGACCTCGGCAAACGCAACCAGGACCTGTTGGCGATAACCCGCCACCGATTCCTCGAGCACCGCATAGGAGCGATCGAGATTGGCCCGGTTACGGCCGCCGTCGATGAGCGGCATCGCCAGGATGGTGCCGACCAGCGGTCCGAGCGCCCAGGTGCGGCTCGACCATTTGAAAAGATCTCCCAGCTCGGCCGATTCGAATCCGCCCTGCGCCGTCAGATTCAGCACCGGGAAGAAGGCAGCTTTCGCGATGCCGATGCGCGAGTTCGCCGCCGCCATGGTACGGCTCGCCGCCGCGATATCGGGCCGGCGCTCGAGCAGCGACGAAGGCAGGCCCGCGGGAATCGCAGGCATGGCGCTTGCCAACGGCGCCGGGGCGAGGCTGAACGCAGGCGCGGGTTTGCCCAGCAGCACCGCGAGCGCGTGCTCGAGCTGAGCGCGCTGACGTTCGAGCGCGATGGCGTCGCTGCGGGTCGTCGCGAGCTCGGTCCGCGCGCGCGCAACGTCGAGCTCGCCGATGTCGCCCAAGTCGAAGCGCCGCTGCAGTAGCCGGGCGCTGTCCTCGCGCAAGCCCACGGTGTTGCGCAAGAGCGTGAGCTCCTCGTCGGTCTCGCGCAATGCGAAATAGGTCTGCGCCACATCGGCTTGCAGCGCGAGCTGCACCGAACGGAACGTCGCTTCCGAGCCTTCGTAGTCGCTGCGCGCGGCGTTGATGTTGTCCGAGATGCGGCCGAACAAATCGACCTCGTAGCTCACCGTGATGAGCCCGCTCCACGTTGTGAAAGGCGCGACGTCCGTGCCCGGCGGCAGGCCAAGCGACGCGCCGTTCAGCTTGGCGCGGCTCGGACCGAAGCCAGCATCGACCCGCGGGATGCGATCGGACTTGGCCACACCGACGAGCGCACGCGCCTGCGAAACACGCGCGGCGGCCGCCTTGAGCGTCTGGTTGGCAGCGATCGCATCAGCTTCGAGCTGATCGAGCGCTGGATCGTGGAACGCTCTCCACCACTCGCCGCGCGGTTGTTCTTCTGCGGGCTGCGCGGTCTTCCAGCTACCGCGTTCCGCCGGCGTGAGCTCCTTGAATTGCGCCGGCGTCTCGGTCTCCGGCCGCTCGAATTTCGGGGCGAGCGAGCAGCCGGCGAGCAATGCCATCAATACGATTGCAATGTTGCGCATCTTCGCGGTTCCTTTTAGTCCGCCCCTGCCGGGGCAGGCGCGATTCCCTGGCTTGCCGGCTGCGTCTTGCGGCGCCGGTGCAACAGCACATAGAACACCGGGGTCAAGAAGAGCCCGAAGAAGGTCACGCCGAGCATGCCTGCGAAGACCGCCACACCCATGGCATGCCGCATCTCGGAGCCGGCGCCGGTGGAAAACACCAGGGGCACTACTCCCATGATGAAAGCGAACGAGGTCATAAGGATCGGACGCAGCCGGATGCGGCAGGCTTCGAGCGCGGCGCGAACCGGGTCGTGCTCGGGTTCCTTCGTCTCCAGCCCGCGCGCGAACTCCACGATCAGGATCGCGTTCTTGCATGCGAGTCCCATCAGCACGAATAGCGCGATCTGCGTGAAGATGTTGTTGTCGCCATGGGTCAGCCAAACGCCGCTGATCGCAAACAACAAACACATGGGCACGATCAAAATGATCGCCAGCGGCAGCTTGAAACTCTCGTATTGCGCCGCAAGCACCAGAAACACCAGCAGCACGCAGAGCGGGTAGACCAGCAGCGCGGTGTTGCCGGCGAGGATCTCCTGGTAGGTGAGGTCGGTCCACTCGTAGGTGATGCCGCGCGGCAGCACTTCCTTGATGATGCGCTCGATCGCAGCCTGTGCCTGGCCCGAGCTGAAGCCGGGCGCCGCAGCGCCGTTCAAGTCCGCCGAAGGGAACGCGTTGTAGCGGATCGCGCGATCCGGCCCGAAGCTCGCGTCGACCTTCAGCAGCGAGCCGAGCGGCACCAGGTCACCCTTGGCGTTGCGCGTCTTGAGCAGTGCAATGTCCTCAGCGCGCGACCGGTACGGCGCATCGGCCTGCACCACCACGCGATAAGTGCGACCGAACCGGTTGAAGTCGTTGACGTACAGCGATCCGAGATTGATCTGCATCGTGTCGAACACATCGGTAAGAGCGACGCCCATGCGCTTGACTTTGGCGCGATCGACGTCCGCAAAAAGTTGCGGCACGTTGATCTGGAAGCTGGAGAACACGCCCGCCAGCTCCGGCGTCTGGTACGCCTTCATCTGCACCGCCTTCATGGCCTGATAGAGTGCCTCGTCGCCAAGACTGCTACGGTCCTCGATCTGCAGCTTGAAGCCGCCGATGGTGCCGAGGCCATTCACCGGTGGTGGCGGGAATACGGCGATGAACGCGTCCTGGATGCCACCCATGCGCTTGTTGATCTCGCCCGCGATGGCGCCACCGGAAAGTTGGGGCGACTTGCGTTTTTCGAACTCGTCGAGACCGAAGAACACGATGCCAGCGTTGGGCGCATTGGTGAAGCCGTTGATCGAGAGGCCAGGGAACGCCACCGCATCCTTCACGCCAGGCGTCTTCATGGCGACGTCCGACATGCGGCGAATCACCTCCTCGGTGCGATCGAGCGAGGCGCCGTCGGGCAGCTGCGCGAAGCCGACCAGGTACTGCTTGTCCTGGCCGGGGATGAATCCGTGCGGGACCGACTGGAACGCAAAGTAGGTGAATCCTATGAGCACCAGATACACAGCGAACGCGATGGTCTTGTGATTGAGAACGCGCGCCACCGCTCCCTGGTAGCCGTTGGCCGAGCGCTTGAAGGTGCGATCGAAGCGCGTGAAGAACCAGCCGAAGGTCCGGTCCATGAAGCGCGTGAGCCGGTCCTTTGGCGCGTCGGCCGGCCGCAGGAGCAGCGCCGCAAGCGCCGGCGAGAGCGTTAGCGAGTTGAACGCCGAGATCACTGTCGAGATCGCGATCGTCAATGCGAACTGGCGATAAAACTCGCCGGTCAGGCCGCTGATAAAGGCGATCGGCACGAAGACGGCGCACAGCGTCAGCGCAATGGCGATGATCGGCCCACTGACCTCGCGCATGGCGCGATAGGTGGCCTCCTTGGTGTCGAAGCCGAGCTGGATATTGCGCTCGACGTTCTCCACCACGACGATGGCGTCGTCCACCACGATCCCGATGGCGAGCACCAGACCGAACAAGGTCAGCGTGTTGATGGAGAAACCGAGCAGCAGCAGGAACGCGAACGTGCCGACGATCGATACCGGCACCGCGACGAGCGGGATGATCGACGCGCGCCAGGTCTGCAGGAAGACGATCACCACCAGCACCACCAATGCAATTGCAATCAGCAGCGTTTCGATGACCGCCTGGATCGATTGCTTCACGAAGCGCGTAGGGTCGTAGACGATCTGGTAGTCGACGCCGTCCGGAAAATCCTTCTTGATCTCGGCCATCGCCTTGCGCACATCGTTGGACAGCGCAATGGCGTTCGATTCCGGAGCCTGGAAGATGGCGAGCGCCACCGCCGGCTTGTTGTTGAGGAGGCTGCGCAGCGCGTATTCTCCGGCACCCAGCTCGATGCGCGCGACGTCCTTCAGGTGCAGCACACCGCCGTCGGCCGACGTCGCGACGATGATGTTGCCGAACTCCTCCTCGGTCGTCAGCCGGCCCTGCGCGTTCACCGACAGTTGGAACTCGGTGTCTCTGGCCGCCGGCGGCGCGCCGACCACGCCCGCCGCGACCTGCTTGTTCTGCTCGCGGATCGCGCGCGTCACGTCGCTGGCGGTAAGGTTGCGCGACGAGAGCTTTTGCGGATCGAGCCAGACGCGCATCGCGTAGTCGCCGGCGCCAAACACCAGCACCTGGCCCATGCCGGGTATTCGCTGCAGCGTGTCCTTGACGTTGAGCACCGCGTAGTTACGCAGGTACAGCTCGTCGTAGCGGCTGTCGGGCGAGACGATGTGCACCACCATCGTCAAGTCCGGTGAGCTCTTCTGCGTTATCACGCCGATCTGGCGGACCTCGTCGGGCAGCCGCGGCAATGCGCGCTGCACGCGGTTCTGCACCTGCGTCTCGGCGAGCTCGGGGTCGGTGCCGATCCTGAAGGTAACCGTCAGAGTGAGCACCCCGTCGGTATTCGCCTGCGAGGACATGTAGAGCAGGTTCTCGACACCGTTGATCTGCTCCTCGAGCGGCGCGGCGACGGTTTCTGCGATCACCTTCGGGTTGGCGCCCGGGTAGGTCGCGCGCACCACGATCGAGGGCGGCACGACATCGGGATACTCCGAGACCGGCAGCCGGGTGATCGCGATCGCGCCGGCGAGGAAGATGACGATCGACAGCACGCCCGCAAAAATCGGGCGATCGATGAAGAAGCGCGAGATATTCATGAGGTCACTCTTTGGCGGCGATGCGCTCGGGCTGACCCGTCGCGCGCGCTTCCATCGGCACGGTTTGCGGGGTCAGCGGCGCACCGGGCCGGACGCGCTGCAAACCGTTCACGACGATGACTTCTCCCGGCTTGAGTCCGCTTTCGACGACGCGCAGGCCCTCCGCCAGCCTGCCAATACGCACTTCGCGGTACTGCGCCTTGCTTTCGCTGTCGACGACCAGCACAAAACGCTTGCTCTGATCGGTGCCGATCGCGCGGTCGGCTACCAGCACGGCCTTGCGCGGCGTAGCCGTGTCGCCGAGCTTGATGCGCGCGAAGAGGCCCGGCGTGAAGCGCCCCTCCTTGTTGTCGAGAATGGCACGCATGCGCACCGTTCCGCTCTGCGGGTCGACGCGGTTGTCCACGAACTCGAGGCGTCCGCTGTGCGGGAAGCCCTGCTCGTCGGCGAGCCCGACCGCCACCGTCAAGGCGCCACCACGCGCTTTGCCGATGTACTTGAGATACGCGCCTTCGTCCGCTTCGAACGACGCGTAGATCGGGTTGGAGGACACGACCGTCGTCAGGAGCGGCGAGTTGGGAACCTCGCCCTGCACCAGATTGCCGACAGTGATCTCGGCCTTGCCAACGCGACCATTGACGGGCGCGGTGACGCGCGTGTAGGCGAGATTGAGCCGCGCGGTCTCGAGAGACGCCTGGTTGGCGCGGATCTGCGCCTCGAGCTGGCGCAACTTCGCGGCGGCGTCGTCATACTCGCGCTTGGAAGTAGCCTGCTCGGCCAGGAGCTGTTCGTTCCGCGTGAGCTCGGTCCGCGCAAGATCGAGCTGGGCGCGCGTGTTGGCGAGCGTCGCGTCCGCCCGCGCCACCTCTGCCGCCAACGGCCGGGGATCGATGACGAACAGCAGGTCGCCCTTCCGTACTTCGGCACCGGGCTTGAAGTCCACCGACTGGATATAGCCGTTGATACGCGCGCGCACCTCGACCGATTCGACCGCCTCGATCCGTCCGGGGAACTCGTCGGAGTCGATGATCTCGCGCTCGACTGCGGCCGCAACGCTGACCGGTGGTGGACCGGGCGGTGGACCACCTTGGGCATCGGGTTTGCTGCAGCCGGCGACCACCGAAAGGGCCGCCAGCGCCAGTGTCATGCAGAGAACCGACATGTATTGAGTACTCATCGTGTTTGACCGTTCGATTGGTGTTGTCAATGGGGTTATGGGCGAGCGACCCGGGCGCCAAGGAATGCCGCGAGCGCCGTCCAGGCTTCGTCTGTCCATATGTTCTTAGCGGCTTCGATGCGCGGCAGGCGCGAGACTTGTGTCGTCACACCGGCGGTGATGAGCTTTGCGCCGTAGGCCTCCGCCTCGTCACGCAGGGGATCGTCCTCGGCAGTGAGGATCAGTGCCGGCGCGAGTCCCCGGACACGCGAGCACGACGAAGGCGCGGCATAGGGGTGCAGACGATCGACGGCGTTCGGAAGGTAAGCGCGGTAGCCTGCGTTGCATCCGCCCTGCGAGTGCGGCGCGTTCGCCGCAGCGTGTTGCATCGAGTGCGATGTGAGGGTCGGATCGAGCATCGGCGCGACGAGGATTTGTGCGGCGAGCGCGGGGCCGCCGCGATCGCGCGCCATCATCGCGGCGACGGCAGCGAGATTGCCGCCGGCATCCACGCCCGCGACCATCAGCCTTTTGGCATCCCAGCGTTCGCGGTGCGCGTTCTCGGCCGCCCAGGTAATTGCTGCGTAAGCATCTTCGACAGCGGCTGGGAAAGAACGCTCGCTTGCGAGGGTGTACCCCGGTGTGGCGACGGCGATGTCGAGGCGCATGGCCATCGCTGCGGCAAGCGGCGCGATGGCGTCGAGACTCCCGTCGACGAAGCCGCCTCCGTGAAATAACACGACTACCGGGGTCGGTGCTGCAGCGGCGGGCCGATAGATGCGAAGCGCCAATTCGCCCGCATAGCCACGATAGCGCTCATCCGGGGACGGCGCCGCAGCAGATTCAGGGGTCGTGCGCTCGTATCTGGACACCGGAGCCCTTACGCCATGATTCGATCAACGGAACACTCGCGCTCCCCCACCTCGCGGAAGGCGGGAGCGCGGAAAGAATTACGCTAGCTTACGGTTTCGACCAACGAAGTCATTGGGCTTGGCTGAAGATCTTCTGATGTTTTTCCGTAGAAGCTCTTGGGATTGAATCGCAGCCCGATTCCCTTCACCGGATAGTCGAACCGGCCGGTTCGAAATCGACAGGCTCGGTCGGCTACTCGTCGGTCACACTGCATCGGATGGTATTCATTCGCCAATCGCGGACAAAGTAGCTAGAATTGAATTCACTATTCACGGATCTGAACAATTAACATGGATCGATTGCAGGCGATGGAAGTATTTGTTCGTGTTGTCGATACGGGCGCGTTCACCCGGGCGGCGGAAGTGCTGCACATGCCAAAGGCGACCGTGACGACGCTGGTCCAGAACCTTGAGTCTCATCTCGGGGCGAAGCTTCTGAACCGAACCACCCGACGCGTCAACGTGACACCCGATGGGGCGGCGTACTACGAGCGATGCACCCGGATTCTCGCGGAGGTCGAGGAAACCGAGAGCGCGCTGGGCCGCACGAAGTCGAGCCCGCGCGGACGGCTGCGCATCGATGTCCCGGTGACCTTCGGCCGCCGGGTGCTCGTTCCCGCGCTGCCGGATTTCTTCCAGCGCTACCCCGACATCCGCCTCGAGGTCGGCTGTTCGGACCGGCCCGTCGACCTGATCGAGGAAGGCGTCGACTGCGTCGTGCGCGGCGGTGTCCAGCCGGACTCGACGCTGGTTGCGCGACGCGTCGGCACGGTCGATTTCGTGAGCTGCGCGACGCCAGAGTACCTCGAACGCCACGGCGTGCCGGCGCACCCGCACGACCTCGTGCGCCATCGCTGCATAAACTACTTCTCGTCGAAGACGGGGCGGATCATGGCGTGGGACTTCACCAAGGACGGCGAGCGCATCGATCTCCAGCTCGATGGCTCCGTGGCTCTGAATGATGGCGAGGCGTATCTCGAGGCCGGGCTCGCGGGCCTCGGTATCGTGCAGGCCGCGACGTTCATGGTGAAGGACACGCTTGCCAGCGGGAAGCTCAAGCGCGTGCTGTCCGACTGGCAGATAGAGCCGTTGCCGGTATGGATCATGTATCCGCAGAACCGCCACCTTTCGGCCAAGGTGCGCGTGTTCGTCGAGTGGATTGCGGATCTGTTCAGCGCGGGGATGGCGCAGCAAACGAAACCCGAGCCCGCGCACGCGCAACCCCGGAAACATCTGGCTGCGTGATGAGGTCAGTGCTGAGGTAGTACGCTGTATTATTGCGCAACCTCAGGTGAGCTCGCATGTCCTGGATCAACGTCACCTATCACATCCGCGCAGCACGCGATCAGCTTGACGGTATCGCGCATGCGCTCGCACTCGAGCAGAGCGTCGAGGTCTCCGCCGAGGTCGTGACAGACCGGTTCGTCGCCGAGAACATCATGGGTCGCGTTGCGGCGGTTCACCCTTCCGACCACGGTCCCCACGAAGTAGTGATCCGGCTTGCGACGGCGACTACCGGTTTCGATGTGGCACAGACTCTGAACATGCTGTTCGGCAACAGCTCGCTGCACGCGCATGTCGAGCTCGTCGACGTCGAATTCCCGCCTGAATTCGTAGCGCGCTTTTCGGGGCCGCGGCACGGCATCGACGGCATCCGCCGCCGACTGCAGGCAACACGTCGCCCGCTCACTTGCGCGGCGCTCAAGCCGCAGGGTCTGTCGAGCGAGGCGCTGGCCGATCTTTGCTACACGCTGGCAATCAACGGCGTCGACGTCGTCAAGGACGACCACGGCCTTGCCGATCAGTCTTATTCACCGTTTGCAAAGCGGGTCGTCGCTTGTCAGCGCGCGATTGCCAAAGCGCGCCGGGAAACGGGGCGAGCATGCATCTACGCGCCAAGCCTCGTCGGTTCGCCGCATGCGCTCGCTGCACAAGCGAAGATCGCGCGGGATGAAGGCGTCGGCGCGATATTGCTCGCGCCCGCGCTGATCGGCATGCCGGTATTTCACGAACTCGTTGCCGCGCATGTCGACGTTCCCGTTATCGCGCACCCCGCCTATGCCGGCGCCGCACGCGTCGCCCCGCCGCTGCTGCTGGGCAAACTTTTCCGCTGGCTGGGGGCGGATGCCGTCATCTTTCCAAACTTCGGCGGGCGTTTTGCGTATTCGCGCGAAGACTGCGCGCGCATCGCGAACAACAATCGCTGTGATTGGGCAGGGTATGCCCCAACGCTGCCCATTCCGGCGGGTGGGTTGACGATGGATCGCGTGGGCGAACTCGTCGGATTCTACGGCCCGGATGTGATGCTGCTGATCGGGGGCGCCCTTCTTGCCCCGGCCGACAGACTCGCCGAGCGGACGCGCAGCTTCGTCGCCGCGATGGAGGCAGCGCACGCAGGCTCCACCGCGGCACGCGACGCAGCCCTGAGCTGACAAGATCGAAAGGAGTAACCGGACATGTCCACTCCAACCTACCGCCCGCGATCCGGTCCGATGCGTTGGCGGAACGTCGAAGTGCTCGAATACAAGCGGGAGCACGGTGCATCGTTTCGCGAGGTTACGCGACAGGTGCTGTTCGACGACCCCCTGCTCTCCTGCCAGCTGCGCTATTTCGAGGTGGCGCCCGGCGGTCACACAACACTCGAGCGCCACGAGCATGCGCACGCGGTCCTCATCGAGCGCGGTCGCGGCCGCTGCCTGGTCGGCGATCGCGTCTACGACGTCGAGGAACATGACCTCGTGCATGTCCCATCGCTGACATGGCATCAGTTCCAGGCCGACAAGAATGAACCGCTCGGATTCCTTTGCATGGTGAACGCGGTTCGTGATCGGCCGCAGGTGCCCACAGCCCAGGATCTCCAACGCTTGCGCGAGAACCCCGTGGTTGCGGAGTTCATCGCGCAGTGATCAGCGCAAGCTTTGTTCTCAGCGCAGGCGTTGCCTCCGCCTCCGCAAGGCGCGCCGATGGCTAGTCTCGTTTTTGAACTGGCTGTGACGCTCGTGGTCATTTTGCTCGCCTCGGAACTCTTCACGAATGCGCTGGAGCATTTAGGAGCAACGCTAAAAATCTCGGAAGGCGTTACCGGGTCGCTGTTTGCTGCGGTAGGGACCGCGTTGCCGGAGACGATCGTACCCCTGCTCGCCATATTCGCCGGCACCGCAAACGCACAGCTCAATCAGGAAGTCGGTGTCGGCGCGATTCTCGGGGCGCCGTTGATGCTTTCGACCCTCTCGACCTGCCTGATGGCCCTCGCAGTGTTTCGAGGGCGGGGCGCGAGTGGATTCGTAAACCCGGAGCGCTCGGGCTTCTTGCGCGACCTGGATTTCTTTCTGTTTGCATTTGTAGTGGCCGCCGCTGCGATGTTCGTTCCGGAAGAAGCACGTTACGTCCGAGCCGGCCTGAGCTCGATATTGGTCACCACATACTTCGTCTACATCCTTTTGACCTTGCGTGCCTCCGAAAAGCTCGTCGACGAGGGCCATGGCACTCAAGCTCACGAAAGAATCTTTCTCTCGCGAATCGGGTTACCGGAGAATTTCGTTACAACGCTGATTCAGCTCGCCGCCGGCCTGGCGCTACTGATCCTTGGCGCGAAGGGATTCATCAACGGCGTGGAAGGCGTGTCCGAGCTCCTGGGTATTTCCGCGCTGCTTTTGTCACTGCTCATCATTCCGATTGCCACCGAGCTACC
>Ga0210402_10002640_pt1 | contig 17344 bp, 18 predicted proteins | sample IncBWC7MmetaG_FD_161055 | JGI IMG/M metagenome (GOLD analysis project Ga0210402, IMG submission 161055) | Forest soil microbial communities from Barre Woods Harvard Forest LTER site, Petersham, Massachusetts, United States - Inc-BW-C-7-M | ecosystem: Environmental > Terrestrial > Soil >... | reverse complement strand
CCGTTCACCTGGATGCTCTCGAACGCCACCTTGACCACATGGATCAGTCAACACCAACGAAAAGGAAGACTAAGGAGAAGACGACGCGGCCCAAACCGCGAACGTGAGCGATAAAGGAGAAATGAAATGAAAATCAAAGTGACCAGCCTATACGTGGACAACCAGGACAAGGCCCTGCGCTTCTATACGGAGGTACTGGGCTTTGCCAAGAAAACCGATTTCAGTAACGGCCCATTTCGCTGGCTGACCGTGGCCTCGCCCGAGGAGCCGGACGGCACGGAGCTGCAGCTGGCGCTGAACAACAACCCCGCAGCCCAAGCGTATCAGCAGGCGATATTTCAGCAGGGCCAGCCCGCGGCCATGTTCAACACCGACGACGTCAAGGGCGACTACGAGCGGATCAAGGCCGGCGGCGCCGTGTTCACGATGCCGCCGACCGACGTGACCGGCTCGACCATTGCGATGCTGAACGACAACTGCGGCAACCTCATTCAGCTCACCCAGCTGGCACGCCATTCGCGCTAGGGACAAGGAGACGAAGATGACCGTTCGCGAGCAGTACACACCGGGTCCGGCCAGCGCAGCGCAGATACGAAAGGACGGAGAGAAGTGGACGCTCATTCTCGTCAGAGAGCTGCGCCACTCGCCGGAAAAAGTCTGGCAGGCGCTTACCGACCCGGCGCATCTGCGCGAGTGGGCTCCCTTTGAAGCCGAGGGCAGCCTGGGTACGCTTGGAACCACGGTCAAGCTCACCACCGTGGGAGCGCCCACGCCGCACGTTACCGAAACCAGAGTGAGGCGAGCCGACGCTCCCAAGATGCTGGAGTACAACTGGGGTGGCTTCGATATGCGCTGGGAACTCGAAGCCCTTGGTGCCGGTACGCGCCTGACGCTGTGGACCAACATCGGTCACCGCTTCATCGCAATGGGCGCAGCCGGATGGCACATTTGTTTCGATGTGCTGGATCACCTGCTCAGCGGAACTCCCATCGGCCGCATTGTCGGCCCCGAGGCGATGAAATTCGCCGGCTGGCAGCGGCTGAACGCGGAGTACGCCAAGCAGTTCGGGATTGAAACCCCCAACTGGCCGCCTCAGGCCGCTCAAAAGTCGTGAATCGAGGTGGATGAAGCGCGCATGCGCTCTCGCCGATAAATGGAGGACAAATTACTCATGAAACAAGCAACCAAACGTTCAATATTTCGCTGGATTCACCTCGTCTTCAGCATTCCGATACTCGGTTACATTTATAGCCCGTTTGACCAAATTCCAAACTACGCACCCGCCACGCGGTTTGTCTTCGTTCCTGGGCTTGTTCTTTCGGGACTTTGGATGTGGCAAGGCCATGTCCTTCGACGACTTATTTCGAAAAGATCCGCGGATGGCACAGGTTCGTACTCGAAGTGTGGCCTTTGATCGGCGGATGACGACGTTCGGAAAGGCGGGGCCTCGCGAACCTGGCGTCCTGTGGATGCTGACCTTGAATTTGCGGTCGTCATGCATTCAGCATTATTCCAATCCATTTCTTAACGTAAGCAGGAACTATGACAAACGTAACCCTTTCAAAGAAACAACGGGAAGAACTACTGAGAGCATTGAAAGCCCGTTTTGAGAAAAACATGAACCGCCACAAGGGTCTTGAGTGGGCCAAAATACAAGCAAAGCTGGAAGCGAATACTGAAAAACTGCGGTCACTCAATGAAATGGAAAGAACTAACGGTGAACCGGATGTTATTGCCCATGATGAGAAGACGGGCGAATACATCTTTTATGATTGTTCAGCGGAAAGTCCTAAAGGCCGCAGAAGTGCTTGTTACGACCATGAAGCGCTGGAGTCAAGGAAAGAACATAAACCCGAAGATAACGCCATTGATATGGCAGCGGCCATGGGCATTGAGCTTTTAACGGAAGAACAATATCGAGGGTTGCAGAAACTCGGAAATTTCGATACGAAAACGTCGAGCTGGGTGAAAACACCTTCTGATATCAGAAAACTCGGCGGCGCCCTGTTTTGTGACCGTCGTTACGACACTGTTTTCGTGTATCACAACGGTGCGGAATCTTACTATGCCGCCAGGGCGTTCCGTGGCTCGCTAAGAGTGTAAATTTGGACTCGGTGCGAGAGTTGGAGCGGCACATGAAAAGGCCCGTCGCGATCGAATCTGCCTCTGCATTCATCGACGAGAAGATCAAGGAACTCGGGGACGGGCGCGGGAAGATGCCCGCCAAAGTGCGCAAAATCATAGGCGAGGAGACCCTGAGATCGTCGAAGAGCGGAAGTGGGTCAAGCCGACATCGCCGGGACCTCCCCGTCTTTGCCCACGGCGGCACCTTCCGCACGGGAGAGACGTACAACAACCTCGTCAAGATGACATTTGCCTAGGGAGCTGCGCTGAAGGAGCTTAAAGGTCTATTCAACTCCAACTTCGACGGGAATGTCAGGCGCGCCATCGACATCCACGAAGGGCGACAAGGTCGATGAGCGGCCTTGAAGGATCTCATCCGCGCTTCCGTGGCGCTCAATCTCAAGAACCAGACGAAGCCGCGGCGAAATCTCCACACTAAATTTCGCAAAGAACGCGAAATTTAGAATGGGGCACCCTCACGTGGGGCACCCTCACATGGACCCCTTACCAGGTTTGCGGCGGGGAGCTTTCGTCCTGGCAAAGAGTCGGGCCTGGCTCTCGGGTGTTGGCATCACGGACGATTTCGTCGGTGGATCTTTCTGTCGTCCCTCCGGGGCTCTGTTCCTACTTATCCTCACCTACCCCGGACTTACGTCCGGGACTACATCGTGTCGCCGCTCTGGGGCTGGGGTGGGGTGGCGTCTAGCGCCCGCTTCGACCGTCGAGTCAGAATCAAGAGCAGCGACCTGCCCTGAGCTTGTCGAAGCGAGCTTCCGCTCCCCACGGGCTTTCGGGAGGAAACGAGAGTTCGAGGTCGGCGGTCCCCAACACGACCTCACCAAGCCTCTGTCCGGGTCGATGATCGATGATAACCGAGATGACCGAGTTTCCCCTTGACGCCGCTCCCCGCTTTTTGTAGCATTCTAGGAACAAGTCCACTCTTCAATTTTGATTGGGGAGCGGACCTGAATTTCATGCAGAGTGGCTGAGGGACGAGCCCTATGACGCCACGGCAACCGATCCGGGATCATATATCCCGGGTGCTTGGTGCCAACTCTCTCCTGGAAACAGGGAACATGGGATTCGGAACGCGCGCATTATTCAGTACCGCATTCCGATAGCCTCTTTTCCTTTTCCTGGAAAAAGAGGCCTTTGCTTTTTAGGCCGCTTTTTCAGGCTCGTCCTCAGCTATTCGCTGCCGTTGGAAGGTGAAACGGCGAAAGCGAGTGGCAACATGTCGAACTACGAACTGCGGTGCCGCGAGTGCGGACGGAGTTGGGGAAACCAGCCCCGCTCCATCTGCGACGATTGTTTCTCCCCCCTGGAAGTTGCCTACGACTACGACGCCCTGCGCGGGTCGATTGACCGAGGAACGTTCAGTCGTGAGCGGATTGCCCAGCGGCCGCCGAACATGTGGCGCTACTCCGAACTTTTACCCCTCCCCCAGGGCTACGAAGCGCGGCTGCCGGTCGGCTTCACTCCACTGTTTCAGGCTCCACGCCTCGCGGAACAGTTGACTGGAACGACCGTCGCCGCGAAGAATCTCTACCTGAAGAACGACGCCGTGTGCCTGCCCACGTTGAGCTTCAAAGACCGCGTGGTCGCCGTCGCGCTGTCGCAGGCGAAGGCCTTCGGCTTCGACACCGTGTCCTGCTCGTCGACAGGAAACCTGGCCAATGCCGTCGCCGCCCACGCCGCCCGCGAAGGACTCAAGGCGTGGATCTTCATTCCGTCAGACCTGGAGCCGGCAAAGATTCTCGGCACGAATGTGTTCGGCGCGAAGGTGGTGCGCATCGCCGGCAACTACGATCAGGTCAACCGGCTGTGTTCGCAGATCGCCGACGAGCATCACTGGGGCTTCGTCAACGTCAATCTCCGCCCGTACTACGCGGAGGGATCGAAGACCGTGGGATTCGAAATCGCCGAGCAACTTGGCTGGCGCCTGCCCGATAACGTCGTTTGCCCGATGGCTGGCGGATCGCTGATCGTGAAGATCAAGAAGGCGTTCGACGAACTGACCAAGTTAGGTTTGGTCGAGCCGAAGGAAGTGAAGTTCTTCGGAGCGCAAGCTACAGGCTGCTCTCCGATTTCGACTGCGGTCAAGACTGGCAGCTCTGAGATCGAGCCGCAGAAGCCGTCGACCATTGCGCGTTCGCTCGCGATCGGCAATCCCGCTGACGGACATTACGCGATCAAGGTCATCAAGAACAGTGGCGGATGGAGCGAGGATGTCAGCGATCCGGAAGTGATCGATTCGATCAAGCAGCTGGCGGAAACCGAAGGCGTTTTCACCGAGACCGCGGGCGGCGTGACCGTTGGCGTGGCCGGCAAGCTGTATCGTCAAGACCGCATCCTGCCGGAAGAGACGACTGTGCTGTGCATCACGGGCAACGGCCTGAAGACGACCGATGTGCTGGCCGGCGTCTACAAGACCGAACAGCCCATTGCTCCGAAGCTGACGGAGTTTGAAGCTTACCTGCAGCGGACGCTCAGCCCGTCGGAGATCCCCGGGGTCATCGCCGAAGCCACGGCCGTGGGAGCCTAAGTATGCCGATCACCGTACAAATTCCGACCGCATTGCGGCGCCACACCGAAGGAGTTGGTTCGATCACCTGCGCGGCGTCGAACCTGGGAGAGTTGTTCTCCGTCCTTGACGAGAAGTTTCCCGACCTGAAGCCGCACCTGCGCGACGACCAGGGCCAGGTCCGCCGCTTCCTGAATATTTATGTGAACGAGGAAGACATCCGCTTCCTCGGCGGACAGACCTACGCCTTCCAGGAAGGCGATGAAGTACTGCTCGTCCCCTCGATTGCGGGCGGATCGCAGTCGCGCGACGTAGCCTAACCTCGCGCGATGTCGCGCGACGAAACATATCTGCCAAGACAATCCTGCTGCGGTTGATGTGTGCCTGCGCAGTCCTCTGCACACGATGTTTCTCGGAGTTTTGTGCGGCGATTCCACCCGCGTGAATCCTGCTCAGAATTACCGGCTCTCCTTCTTCACTTCGCGCAACACTCATGGCTGACACGCGGTTGTTGAGCGTTAGGTTGAACATCATCCGCGGAAATTGCAAAGTCTGATGCCAGATTGGTAGCTCCACGCTATCCGTTTTTCTGCCCGTGCGTCTTACGTGCCGAGTTGTCACAAGCCCTCGCTGCTTTCGGTGACAGGCGACGAACTGGCCCCTGACGGCGTCTCTGGAGGTGTTATGGAGCGCATGTCTGTTGTCTTCCTTTTGTTGTTGGGTTCGGCCGCGGCGCAACTCGACGACGGGATTCCGGTGCGGCAGGTGCGCGTGCAGGTCGACTTCGTGAATCGAGTCTGTGACCCCTCCACGCATGTCACGCTGATGGGCCAGACCGGCCCCGTCGCCGATGGAGCCGCGAACGATCGCTGCGTCGTCGAGTTCGCCAACGTTCCGGCGGGAAGCTACTCGCTGAACGTGTCGGGCCAGGGCTTCATCGACACCAACGCGGGCAGCATTCATGCGTCATCCACGGGGCCTTCGGATTTCAAGGTCCGGGTGAAGCGGCGCAGCGATCCGAATGGAGCGTACGGTTTGCCGGTGAGTTCGTTTGTCTCCGTGACCGATCTCGGAATTCCGGCGCGTGCCCAGAAAGAGTTTGTCAAAGCCGGCGAGTCGTTCGCGCGCCAGGATTTCACCGCAACGGTTCAGAAGCTCAACAAAGCGATTGCGATCTATCCCGCCTATGCCGGCGCATACAACAATCTGGGAGTGACGTATTCTCGTCTCGGCGACGAGGCGCGCTCGCAGGACGCGTTGCGGAAAGCGATCAGCATCAACGATCACTTTGCTCCCGCGTACGTCAATCTGGCGCGGATGGAGATTCGAGCGGGAGATTTTCCTGGCGCGGAAACGCTGTTGACCAAAGCCGCCGCGTTCGATCCCACCAGCACGATGGCGTTCACGCTGCTTGCCTACACTGAATTCAGGGCCGGGCATTTCGACGATGCCATTGAAAACAGCCGCAAAGCACATGGGTTGCGCGCGCCTCATGCGGTCGTGCACCAGGTGGCGGCGCGGGCGTTGAAAGTGAAAGGTCTGGCGGAAGACGCCATCGCAGAGTTGGAGTTGTTCCTCAAGGAGGAACCGTCCGGACATCGGGCGGAGGACGTGCGCAGGGAACTGGCGGAGTTGCGCGACCGTCCGCGCTGATCCGGCACGAGATTACGCTTCGTGGCGACGGCTCGGGGTGAATACCGCACTCAGCACTCAGTAAGGATCGGTCGGCGGCGTCACCGTGCCGGTCGACAGATGCAACGCCTTCGTCCGGTCCATCACCCACTGCGGAAACACCGGAGCGCCTTGCGGAATCTTCCCTTGCGTGATTGCCCAGTGGTCGAGCCAGCCGCTGCCTTCCTCTCCAACGTAGGTGTCGGGCAGGCTGTAGGCCGTATCGCTGAGCGCGTCTTCCAGCGTGACGAAGCGATACCCCCGCTTGCGTAGAACGTCCATTAACTCGCCGATGTGGTCCGCTTCCAGATTGCTGGCATGCAGCAGCAGAATCTGCTTCGGCTCATAGCCGACTACCTTCACGGAGAGCTGTTCGGAGTAGGCGAATACCGCGTCGTGATAGGCGAGATACTCCTTCACGATCTGCTGCTGCAGGCCCGTGTCCTTGCGATTCTTCGCGTCTTCGTAGAGGCCGGCGAACATCCAGTCCCATCCGTCGAGCGTAATCGGCGCGATGCGGTATCCCCGTTCGACCAGAAAGGCTTCCGCCTCGCGGCGCGTGAGCAGATCGCGTCCGGTATCGAGGTACGGATGGCGAAAGTACCGCAGCTTCATCTTGTGCGGCGCCAGCAGCATGCGGGTCACACTCTCGCCGCGGACTACTTCCTCTTCCCACGCCTTCAGCCCCACCTGGTTCAGAGACGCATGGCTGAACGTGTGGTTGCCCAGTTCGAAACCGTAGTCGACCCACATCTGAAGGGCCTGGATGCGCTCATCGACCTCTCCCCTCTTGTAAAGTTTCTTCTCGTTGACGAATCCGACCACGGGGATTTTCTGATCCCGCAGTGTGCCGAGTAACTTTGCCGTCATCGCGGTGATGTCGGCGGCAGGCAAGCGGTCTGCCATCCCGGCGGGAAGATCGTCGATGGTGACCGCGACCTGGCGGTCCATCTTTTGCGGAGCTTGCGCCTGCAGTGAAACCACGAACAAGCAGGAACAGCATAGAGCGACGAGCAGGGTTGGTGGCGGTTTCATATCGGTCCTCGTGAGCCCGGAAGAGCGGAACAGGTATTAGAACACGACCGAGGGAATGCACCGCAAGCCAGGGATCGGTCTGGAAACCAGTTGTGCATCGGTTGCCGGAGTTGTATAATCTAACTAACTGGTTAATTAAGTTTTATGCCTCGTCTTCTCCGTCCTCGCCGAGTCCTTCCCCGCCGCATGGGCTCCCGCGGTCAGCCCGAGGAGAGCCGTGCCTCCATTCTGCGAGCCGCCGCGCACGAGTTCGCCGAGAATGGCATTGCCGGCGCCCGCACCGACGCCATCGCCCGCGAGGCCCGGGTCAACAAGGCTCTCCTTTATTACTACTTCAAAGACAAGGAAACGCTTTACGGCGCCGTGCTCGACGACGCGTTTTCCGGCTTGAAGACCACGGTGTTCCGCGTGCTCGACGGCGACCTGCCGCCGCGGGAGAAGATGCTGGCCTATGCGGGGGCCTATTTCGATTTTGTGGCCTCCAACCAGATGTACCCGCGGCTGATGCAGCGCGAGATGATGCGCGCCCGCGAGGGGCAGTCGGTGCACATCGATAAAATCATCAAGAACTATCTCCGGCCGACTTTTGGCCGGGTCGGCGAACTGATGCAAAAGGGAATTGCGGACGGCGAATTTCGCGCGGTCGACCCCGCCCACTTTGTACCCTCGATGGTCGCCATGATTGTTTTCTATTTCAGCAGCGCGCCCATGATGCAGAAGATTGTCGGCTTCAATCCCCTGACCCCGGAGCGGATCGCCGATCGGCGAGCCGCGGTGCTGGATTTCATCTCCGCCGCGCTATTCCGTCCAGAACGCAACCCCACGCCAGGCAAGGAGCACGCTCATGAGCGCGCGTAACAAATTTTTCGTCCTTCTCGGAATCATCTTCGCGATCGCCGCGACCTACTACTTTCTTTCCACCGATCACTCGCCCGACCTGGTGCTGATCGGAACCGTCGACGCGAACCAGGTGATCGTGAGCGCTCAGGTCGAAGGGCGGATCCAGAAGCTCCTGGTGGATGAGGGAACTCCCGTGAAAGCCGGAGACTTGATCGCTGTTCTCGATTCCTCAGAGTTGCAGGCCCAGGAAGCGGCGTCCACGGCCACGATCAGCAGCCTGCAGCACAAAGTCACGGAGATGCAACACACCGAGGAATCGACCTCGGGATCGACTACGAGCGATGTGGCCAACGCCCGGGCCAAGATTTCGTCGGCGAAGGCGCAGCTGCTTCAGGCACAGGCCGTACTCGACCGCACCGCGAGCGACAGCCGTCGCGCCATCGAACTCGCCAAGGCGGGAATCACCTCAGACCAGGAGCGCGTGCAGGCCGAAACCAATCTGCAAGCTGCCCAGGCAACGGTGCAGGCGCAGCAGGAATTGGTCAAGGCCGCCGAAGCGGACCTGAACTCCGCGATCGCGCGCACCCACCAGGCGAATGCCGCAAAGAGCACGGTGGCCTCCACTGAAGCGGACCTGAAGAATGCGGTCGCACTGAAAAATCAGGCTGCGGTGCGCTTGGGTTATACCAACGTCTACGCGCCCGTGGACGGCACGGTTTCCGTGCGTGCGGCGCGGCAGGGGGAGGTGGTGAATATCGGCGCTCCGATCGTCACCATCGTCGATCTGAGTGACACCTGGGCGCGGGCTGCGATCCCCGAGACGTATGCCGATCACATCGGCTACGGCGACGTGCTTCGCGTCCGCTTGCCGGGGGGAACCGTCATGAAGGGCAAAGTCTTCTTCAAGGGTGTGGAAGGGGACTTCGCAACGCAGCGCGACGTGAGTCGCCGCAAGCGCGACATCAAAACCATTGTGCTCAAAATACGCATGGAGAATCCCAAGGGCGCGTTCGTGCCCGGCATGACCGCAGAGGTGTTGGTGTCGCCCGAACAACTGAAGGGCAGCGGCACGCAGAGCGCGGCGGACGCGGAGCAACGATGATGGCTGAATTGAATCCGAAAGACGCTGCGGCAGCTCCTCCGGCCGGCGAAGTCAGTTCGACGCTGGAGAAGCCGGTGTACGACCCCACCGCTCCCTCCGCCATCGCGGTCGATCACATCGTTAAGAAGTACGGAACCTTTACCGCGGTCGACGAGGTTTCTTTCCAGGTGACCGAGGGTGAAATCTTCGGCTTGCTCGGACCGAACGGAGCAGGGAAGTCGACTCTGATTCGCATGATGACCACGCTGATCCCCATTACCTCAGGAACGGCGCGCATCGGAGGGCATGATGTTGCGAAGGAGCCGAACGCGGCGCGGCGCATGATTGGAGTGATTCCGCAGGCGCTGACCAGCGATCTCGACCTGACCGTCGAAGAGAACATGAACATCTATGCAAAGCTCTACGACGTTCCGTCGAAAGAGCGCAAGAAGTCGATCGACGAGCTTCTTGCACTGGTCGACCTAACGAAGTGGCGGGATGCGGCAACGAAGACGCTCTCCGGGGGCATGCGGCGCCGCCTGGAAATTGCGCGCGGTCTGGTCCACCATCCCCGCATATTTTTTCTGGATGAGCCCACCACCGGCCTCGATCCGGTGTCGCGTGTCGCCGTGTGGGAGATGCTGGGAAACATCAAATCGCACCGGAAGCTGACCATCCTGATCACCACGCACTATATGGACGAAGCGGACCGACTGTGCGATCGCATCGCGATTGTGGATCACGGCAAACTGGTTGCGCTGGACACGCCCATGGCTCTCAAAGCGAGCGTGCCTGGATCGAATGTGATCGAAGCGCAGTTCGAAAATCCTCCTGCCGACTGGGACGAACGTCTACGCGCCCTCAGTGACGTCACTTCCGTGCAGCATGAAGGGGCTGGAATGTATCGCGTGCTCACCGGCAACGGCTCGCGCACCACCACGGAGCTGGTGGAAATGGCCGTCGAGCACAAAGTGCCGGTGAAGTCGCTTTCGGTGCAGAACACGACGCTCGACGACGTGTTCGTTCACTACACCGGTCGGCAACTGCGCGACGAGTTGCAGAAATCGTATGCCTTTGTGATGCCGCAGCGGCCGGGGTTGCAGCCATGACGAACGGCAAGGCTTTCGGCTTTCGGCTCTCGGCTTCCGGAGAGTCGTTGGGGCAACGTCGGCTGGCGGACGCCGGAAGCCGATTTGCGGGGTCGCATGTATGAATCGAATGATGGCCATTGTGGAGCGCGAGATGCGCAAGTTCTTCCGTTCGCCGGCCCTGATGCTGGCGTCCATGATCTTTCCCCTGGTGCAATTGATCATCCTGGGAAACGCGTTCGGCGGAAAAATTCATGATGCCCGCGTCGCGATTGTTGATCAGGACGGCGGCCCGCAGGCGGTGCGCGTTCGCGAAGCCTTTGACTCGGTCCGGGCGAACATCCGCACCTTCGTTCCCCTGGCCTATGACAGCGACAAGCAGGCCATGGAAGATGTGCGCAACGGCAAGCTGGAGGGCGCGGTCATCATTCCGCCGCAATTCTCGCGCCGGGTGTACGAAGAGAATCACCCGCGCATCGCGCTGGTGGTCGACAACAGCGATAATTTCATGAGTTCGGCGGTCGAGGCGGAGCTGTCCGATCTCACCAACTCGCTCAACCAGCCTACGGTCTCGCCGCGCATTCTGCAGCAAACGGCGCTCGATATCGTCGAACTCTATCCCTACATCGAGTACATGAAATATCTGCTGCCGGGGTCGCTGGTGCTGGCGATGTTTGTGTCGGTCATGATCGGCGGCGGCATGCTCTATATCGACGACAAGGCCCGGGGCGTGCACGAGGGATATCTGGTCACGCCGATCACAAAGCTGGAACTTGTGCTGGGGCTGAATCTGGCGGGTGCGATCAAAGCCGTGATGACCGGCGTGATTATTGTAGGGATCGGCTCCATGATGGCGGGGGTGAGCACGATCTTTAATCCTGTGACGCTGTTCGGCCTGCTGATCATGATCGTGCTGACCTCGCTGGCCTTCAACACGATGATGTTTCTTCTGATGGTGCGTATTGAAGATCCGCTGGTGCCGCGCGCCATGTTCGGCATTCTCAACACACTGCTATTCTTTCCCAGCGGTTCGGTCTATCCCATCCAGGCATTTCCGCCGTGGCTGCGGGCGATTGCGAAGTGCGACCCGTTTACCTATGCGGTGGACGGCTTCAAATGCCTGCTGCTCAAGGAGACCACGCTCTCCGCTGTCTGGGGAGACATGCTCTTTCTTTCGATCTTCGCCGCAGTCACGCTGGGCATCGCCATTCCGTTGTTCAAGCGAACCCTGTAAGGGATTGCGTGATTGGAAAATCTGGAAATTGAGTCATTGAAAACCCTGCGGCCGCGTTTTCAAAAAATTACTCAATCCCCAAATTCCCCGATTCCCCAATGCTTTTCGTTTCTTCCCGGGAACTTTTCACTTGTCCGCCGTGTCCGTTATGCTAGAGAGGTATGACCCTTCTGGACGCACAGGAATACGACCCGGAAAAAGCCCGCAAACGCAGGACGCGAATCATTCTCGCCGTTGCGATCGTGCTGATTCTAGCCGGTCTCGGCTGGTGGTTCCGCTATTGGCCGCAGGAACGGATTGCGGGCCACTTCTTCGATGCCCTGCAGCGGCAGGATTACAACACCGCCTACGGTATCTGGATGCATGATCCGCAATGGCAGCAGCATCCCGGGCAGCATCCGAAATATCCGTTCAACGAGTTTTATCGCGACTGGGGGCCGGGCGGAGAGTGGGGCCTGATCAAAACCCAGAAGGTGTACGGCGCAAGCCCTTGCCCCGCGAAGAGCGGTGAGGGCGGCAGCGGCGTGGTGGTGGATGTGATCGTGAACGACCGCACAGAACACGCGCAAATCTGGGTGGAAAAGTCCGACCACACCCTGAGCTACCCGCCCTGCGAACTGATCTTCCGATAGGAGAGCCGCTCGGCGAGCAGTCTACGCCGGCGTCTTCGCCAGCGACTCCAGCGCCTTCGCGAGCGTGGCATCGTCGCTGACATTGACGCAGGTCTTGGAGCGGTCGATCTGCCGCATCAAGGCGCAGAGCACTTTCCCTGACCCAATTTCGAGGAAGGTCTGCACGCCTTGCGCAATCAGCAGGCGCATGCACTGCTCCCACTTCACCGCTCCGGTGACCTGCCGGACAAGCGTGTCGCGGGCGCGTTGCTCGTCCGTCACCAGTTCGGCCTCCACGTTGCAGGCGACCGGGTAAACGGGTTTCCGCATTGGGAGAGCGTTGAGATCTTTTTCCAGGCGATCCTGTGCTGGCTTCATCAATGAACAATGGAAGGGTGCGCTAACTGGCAACAGCTTGGCGCGTTTGGCGCCGCGTTCCTCCGCCAGTTTGGCTGCGCGCTCGACCGCGGCCCTATTGCCGGAGATCACAATCTGTTCCGGCGAATTGAGGTTCGCCGGTTCGCAGACTTCCCCCTGCGCCGCGTCTTTGCAAACCGCGGTGATTTTCGCAGCCTCCATGCCCAGGATCGCAGCCATGGCGCCGATGCCCACCGGCACGGCTTCCTGCATGTACTTGCCGCGGTTGCGCACGGTGCGAACGGCTTCCGCAAAACCGAATGTTCCAGAAGTTACGTGCGCGGAATATTCGCCGAGACTGTGGCCCGCGACGTAGCTGGGCTTGGGAATGCGCGTCTCCAGCACTCGCAGCACTGCCACCGATACGGTCAGAATCGCCGGCTGCGTGATCTCGTTCAGGCGCAGCTGATCTTCCGGCCCCTCGAAGCACACGGTGGAGAGCTTGTAGCCGAGGGCTTCATCCGCTTCGTCAAACGTTTGCCGGGCCGCAGGATATTTCTCGGCGAGATCCTTGCCCATGCCGACAGCTTGCGAGCCCTGGCCGGGAAACAGAAATGCAATCGTGTGTTCAGTCATGAAGGAAATAAGGGTATCTTGTCATCCTGAGCGCGCTTTTGCGCGAAGGATGTGTGTACCGTGCTGGTGAACGAATTGCATGGTTCGTTCGCTTCGCCCAGGATCATCACACAGTGAATGTCACAGGATCCCCACGGGTGTGGGCCGTACGGCCGCCAGGCCGCGCTCAATCGATCCGTTAATCCCGCGCTTGGAAAATTCCGCTGCCACGCGCACCGCATTCTTGATGGCGTTCGCGTTCGACGAGCCATGGGTGATGATGCACACCCCTTTCACGCCGAGCAACGGCGCGCCGCCATATTCCGTATGGTCGAGCCGCTTTTTGAAATCGGTGAAAGCGCTGCGCGACAGTAACGCTCCCACCTGCCGTGTGATGGTCGCCTTGAGCGATTCCTTCAGCGCCGTGCGCACCAGATTCGCCACGCCTTCGGAAATCTTCAGCGCCACGTTGCCCACAAATCCGTCGGCCACAATCACATCGACCTGCCCGTTGTACAGATCGCGGCCCTCTACGTTGCCCACAAAATTCAGAGGAAGCTGCTTGAGCAGGTGGAACGATTCGCGCGTGAGTTCGTTTCCCTTGCTCTCTTCTTCGCCGATGGAGAGCAGTCCGACGCGTGGGCCCGGCGTTCCGGGACGCTTTCCAAACATGGCACGAAAATAGATGTCCCCCATCACGGCAAACTGTTCGAGATTTTGCGGCGTGCAATCGACGTTCGCGCCGACGTCGAGCAGCATCGCAGGATTCCCCGGGGCGGTTGGAAAAACCGCGGCGAGCGCTGGACGATCCACGCCCGGAACCGCGCCCAGCACGACTTTCGCCGTAGCCATGGCGGCGCCGGTGTTGCCGGCGGTGACAAAGCCCGCGGCTTGGCCTTCGCGCACCATGCGCAAGCCGACGCGCATGGTCGAATCGCGCTTGGCGCGAATCGCCTCCACCTTGTCTTCCATGGTGATGATTTCGCTGGCATGGACGATTTCAATGGGCAGGCGCGCCGCTGCCGAGTGGCGATCGAGTTCCGTCCTGATGAGGCTTTCCGGGCCGACCAGCAGCACTCGCACGCCGTATTGACGCGCCGCTTGTATGGCGCCCTCAATCTCTGGCTTGGGAGCACGGTCGGAACCCATCGCATCCAGCGCGATCACGCTAGGCATGGTGTTTTTGAGCTAGCTGGCTTCTTTGATGTCGAGGACTTCGCGTCCCTTGTAGTACCCGCACTTCCCGCAGGCGCGATGCGGCATCTTTTTCTCGTGACAATTGGGGCACTCGGAAAGGCTATGGCTTTTCAGCGCGTCGTGGGCGCGCCGGGTTGACGTGCGCTTCTGGGAGTGTCGCCGTTTTGGATTAGGCATGGTATTGAATTCCTCTCACGCAAAGCTGACAGCTCTCAGCCATCAGCTCTCAGTTTGAACTCTAGAATGTCTGCCGGCTGCCGGGCAAGAAAACTTAACTTCCACCGATGCGCTCAGTCATATTGGCAGCGTCCGTGGCTGAAAGCTGACAGCCGATAGCTGACAGCCCTTCAGTGTTCCAGCTTGCTGCGAATCTCCCGCAGCGCCGTCCACCGCGGATCTTCGATCACCGTCGTGCAGGAGCACTGTTCCTCGTTCAAGTTCTTGCCGCAATGCACGCACAAGCCCTTGCAATCTTCGCGGCAAGTAACCTTCAAGGGCAACGCCAGCAAGACCTGCTCGCGCAAAACGTCTTCGAGCAGAAGTCCGTCGCCTTGATAATAGCCGATCTCGGCTTCCGCGTCGGTCACCGAAAGCTCGTCGCGCCCCGCGTCGGCCCCGAGCGGCCGGTATAGTAATTCGAACTCGCGGACAATGTCCTGGGCCACCGGCTCAACACAGCGGGCACATTGCAACTCCAGCCCGGCGGTCAGCCGCCCTCGCAGGCGTATGTCTTTGATAACCTGATGCTTGCCGTGATGCTCCTCGACCACCTCGGCGTGCCCAGCCGCCTTCAGCGGCGTGCGCTGCCGGGCTTCGCCTCCTAGGTCGATGACATCGGGCTGAAACTCCTCCTCGAAATCCAGAGGGCTGCGTTCCAATTCATGGATGTCCAGGAACATTGCGAAACCTCCGCGTCAACGTAGCTAACCCAGTCTTGTTAACCCAGGCCCGCGGAAGCACGCCAAGAGGCGTAAGTACCGCAAGGAGCAAGACTTAGGATAAAGGGGAAGGCCCAGCAGTGTCAAGAAAGCGGAGCGCTCGAGCCAGGGTCTTTTTCTTGCTACCTCGGGAAGCGGCTAGGGGTGAGATGATCGAAGTGAGATGACCGAAGCAGAAGCAGCACTCCGCATGAAACTGAAATTGCCCGCTGGTTGGTTTGGAGCCTATTTATTCGATTGCGATGGGACGATCGTCGATTCGATGCCCCTGCACTATGTTGCCTGGAAGCAGGCCCTGGCGGAATGGGATTGCACCTTCGACGAGCAGGTCTTCTATGCCTGGGGCGGAATTCCGGTCGCGGAGATCATTTCTCGGCTGAACGAGAGGCAGGGCTTGAACATGCCGGTCGAGCGTGTCTCCTCACGAAAAGAGAGCCTCTATCTGGAAATGCTTCCTCAACTCAAAGCGCTCCCGGCGGTGGTGGAGCATATCGGCGCCCAGCATGGGCGGATTCCTCTTGCGGTTGTGTCCGGAAGCAAGCGGGACTCAGTGACCTCGTCTCTGACTTCGGTCAGGCTTCTCGATAGATTCGACACCCTCGTCTGTGCCGGAGACTATGAGAAGGGCAAGCCAGACCCGGAAGCCTTCCTGCTGGCAGCCTCCAGACTCGGAGTCGCGCCCGGAGCCTGCCTGGTTTTCGAGGACACGGACTTGGGCATACAGGCAGCCAGTGCCGCGGGAATGGCGTCGGTGAAGATTCCCCCGCCGTGGGAGAGATGACGCGGCTAGAGCGCACCCGTGAAGCGGTTGGGCGCATTCTGAGCGGACGGGAATTCTCCCTCGTCACTTCCGGAAACCTAATCGCTCAGCCGTAGCGCCTCAATCGTCTGGGTTGGCGCTTCCTCGTAAATCAGTTTTCTCTCCATCGCGGTGGCGCTCTTGGCGAAATAGTGCGGGATATACCACCCCAGGACTGCAACCGGCGCGAAGCTGAGCATGCGCAAGGGCTCCGCCAGCGCCGAGGATTCGAACTCCGGTGTCGATCCGGCATAGAGAAGAAATCCGAAACAGCAGGAGAGAAGAGTGACGAAGGAATGTTGTTGGAAGAGCGGCAGCGTGCAGGTGAACGGAATCTTGCGAAAACGAATCAGCACGACGTTCGTCAACAACACGGCCCAGGTCACCACCAGCAGGGTATGAAGGCATGCGACCGTCCAGCCCTCCAGGTAAGCGTAGGCGGGAAACGCGATGGCCACCAGCCAAGGCAGCACCAGGATCAAAATGACTCTTCTCGCCAGCCGCCCGGGCTCCGGCCGGTCGGGATCAATCATCAGCTGGAAGATCCAGTTGGAGCGTAACTCCGCCGGAATCTCAAAGACGACGCGCAGCCCGACAATGATCAGGAAACTAAGAATGAACGGGATCGAGAGTGCGCCCGGCGAGAGCGCAGCTTCGCGCCACGATTTCGCGTTCTCGAAACCATCTAGCAGCGCCTGCGAAGCCAGGACTAAGCCAAGTCCGCCAACCGCAGTCAGAACCAGGCGATGTGTTTCGCTGCGCAGCAAGGTCTTACACACAAATTGAAAGCAGCCTTTTTGGAAGGGAGTTCGCAGCGCCAGGCGCTCCAGCAGAACGCCCACGCGCCGAGGCCCGCGACCAAGCAGACTCGCAGACGTGTCAGCGGTCTCCGCAATCCGCACGAAGTGGCGCTGGTAGCTCACCGCGTATGCACCAAGCGCAAGTCCTGCCACCGTCGCGAGCCCGGGGAGGGCCCACCCGGACAACTCCCTGAGGGTTGGACCGGCGCGTCCGTGCAACGACTGGCAGAGACCCAGAAACCAGCACGACGGCACCAGAAGTGTCCATCGGGGCGCAGGCACTTGCCGCAGCAGCGCGGGAATCGCGAAGCTGGTGCAAAGCAGCGCGACCAGACACACCACGACAACGCCGCGGATGTAGACGGAGAATCGCCGAAGGGCGCGGGGCGGCAGGACCGCCATCAGCACACCGATCACCGAGAACACTGCG
>Ga0210402_10002639_pt1 | contig 17345 bp, 13 predicted proteins | sample IncBWC7MmetaG_FD_161055 | JGI IMG/M metagenome (GOLD analysis project Ga0210402, IMG submission 161055) | Forest soil microbial communities from Barre Woods Harvard Forest LTER site, Petersham, Massachusetts, United States - Inc-BW-C-7-M | ecosystem: Environmental > Terrestrial > Soil >... | reverse complement strand
TCCATCAGTCTAAGGTTGAGAGTGGCATCATCCCGCAAAGCTGCAAACTCTGGCGAAAACCACGGAGCATATTCACTCACTGCCCGCTGAATGCTGCGAAGCCGCAACTCGGCTTCTCGGGCAAACCATCCTATTTGGGCTGCTTGTTTGGACTTGGCAATAGTTTGCTGAGTTTGCTCGAAAACTGTTTCGGGCAAGCCGAGTATTGATTGCAACCAATTGTCCGTATTGCGTTGCCGTTCGCAGGTCGAGAGCAACTTTAGCGGAAAAGCACGCCCAGCGAACAGCACACGGAGATAGTCGAGGAATCCTTCTGACAACCGCGATTGCAACACTGGCTGCTGTAACCGCTCCACGCACCCTTGCTGCAAAGTCCAGAGCGAAGCCAGCAAGTTACCACTATCCACCGAGGAAACAAAAAGAGGAGCCAAAGGCTGAAGGGTACGAGTGTCATACCAGTTCAGTACATGTCCGCGATGCTTTTTCAGGCTCGATACTGTGGCCAATGTTCGGAGAGTCTGTTCAGAAAATTCCGGCACCGTTAGATATCCGAATTCACAGCCCACCTGCCGCGCATTGAGTAAAAACCCGATGTTTGTGGGCGATACCCGTGCCGCTATCGCGGCAGGTTGTTCCTGAACGTTGTCCGGTATCAACCAGTTGTGCTCCGCGGTACTGTACTCGGCAAAATATCGCCAGGTTTTCAAAGCCGTACGCCGAAGAAATGCTACGTCCTTAGGAGAAGCTTGATTACGTGCCGTGGCCGGAGGACGATTAAGCCAACTGGATACCAGCTTGCTGCAAGCCCACAGCAATAAGATCGGCAGCGCAGCCGGGAGCGCCTGTGGCCGCACAGACCACACAAGGAGTCCTAACATGATCGAAAGTAAGGGCATCCAGTTGAGATACGCGTCCAGCGGCGCGCGGCCACGAGTAGTAAGCTCCGATTCCGCTGCTGTTTCCCACTCCAAAAGCCGATCTTGCGTGACAAAGCGCCTGACCAGCGCTCGCACAACTGCATCCACCGTGAGCATGGTCTGATGGGCGAGGAAGATCAACGTAAAAAGAAGATTAACGTTAGCCGTGTAGAACGCACTTAGCGCATCTCGGGCGACAGTTAAATTAAGGCCGAAAAGAGCACGGAGCAGGTTGAAGCCAAACTGGAGCCATGTGGGTAGGAATAAAATACAAATTGTAGCCAACGTCGATCGCCACCACAGGTTGCCGAGCATGCACCACCCAACTACCAGCAGCAAGAATGTTGCCGGTTCCACCAAGCTGCGGCGCAAATTGTCGAAAATCTTCCACCACGAAATGATCGAAATCGGATTGGACACGCGGTCCACCGATTCGCCCGGCACATGAGGAAACAACCATCCCGCAATCTGCCAATCCCCGCGCAACCAGCGGTGTTTGCGGCGATTGTAAGCGCTGTAGTGGGAGGGATAATCTTCAATTACCTCGATATCGCTCACCAAGCCCGCACGCGCATACGCTCCTTCGAGCAGATCGTGACTCAAAAGAGAATTTCTGGGAAAACGGCGGTCCAGGACTCGATGAACAGCGTCCACTTCATAGATTCCTTTTCCCGTGAAGCTGCCCTCTCGATACAAATCCTGATAAGCGTCGGAAATCGCGCGGGTATAGATATCGAAACCCGTTTCCCCCGCGTAGATGGCTGCGAGCCGCGAGCGGGCAGTGCTTTGCACGCTGACGCCGACCCGCGGTTGCAAAATGCCATATCCGGCAACCACAGTATTTGTTTGTGGATCGATGATGGCTTGGTTCAGAGGATGCGCCAGAGCTCCGACCATGCGGTGCGCTGTGCCTCGTGGAAGCTCCGTATCCGAATCGAGCGTAATCACAAACCGAACACTCGGGAGGATTGAGAGCTCGCCAATTTTCACCGGGAAACTGTCATATTGTCCTCGCAGCAGCTTGTTGAGGTCGAGCAATTTGCCGCGCTTACGTTCCCATCCCATCCACGATTTCTCGCGCGGGTTGTACACACGATGCCGATGAAATAGAAAAAACGAACCCATGTTCTGACTCGCGTATTTTTCATTTAATTCGCGGATGAAGTCCGAGCAGAGCGTGATGAGTGGATTGTCTTCCCGAGCAGGTTCACGAGAATCGGGCAAATCGGTCACAAGCGCGAAATGGACATTGGGATCATGGTTTCCTAGAAAGCGCACTTCCAGGTTCTCAACTAACTCCCGCACTTGTTGTTCGCTCAGGAGCAGACTAGGGACAGCGACCATGGTGACGCAATTGTCAGGAATCGCTTCCGTGAAATCGAGTTTAGGAAGAATTTCCGCTGGCAACAGCGACGTGACCAGATAATTCATGAGCTGCACTGCGCTCTGTGAACTCGGCAAGAACAAGATCAGCATCGAAAACAAAATAAGGGCAAGCGAATGGTAGGAATCGGTGAGGAATATAACCGCCATGGACATGATGGCAAGCGTCAGAAGTTGTATGCCCATCAAGAAACATTCATCGGGATGTTTACGCAATAGTCCCTGAATCTTCTGACCAAATGGGGGACGGAACCGTACTTTCTGATGGAGAAGCGATCTTCCCTCATCGATGAGGTAATAGCCGACGTGAGCCTCTCGTAGAGCGGTGCGCGGCTGTTCGCAAGTATGGTGCCTCGCTTCCTCGGCCAAAGCCACAACTGCCTTCGCAACTTCCACCTCTGCAAAATCGGAATGCTCTGCGATATTTGATACCCGGTTTCGGTAAAAATCGCGGCTTTCATAGTCCATTCGGCCGTAGACGTCGGCCGGGTCCTGCCGTAACACACGGTCGATCACCATGAGCGGCTCGAGGGCATCCTTCCAGGTCGTTTGTCCAATGTCCCGCAGACTACGCACGCAAATACCCACACCCTGCGAGTCATCATTTGGATCGCTTAGAAGGCGCTTGCCACGCGCAGCAATTTGCTCCAGAAGAACCAGCTTAAGCACCGAGACAACCATCCAAAGCTCGCGCAGTTGCAAGACTGTGGTTTGCTGAAAAACTTCCAAAAACAAAGTGAATTCCTGTTCGCTAAACTCGTAGGAAACCAGCTCAAGAAATCCCGCTGCGAGGGCCAGCACTCGGGGAACGGTTTCGCCATTCGGGGTACGAACATGCGACATCTCCGCTCGGGATTTGATTGAGGCTGTATTCTGGAGTTCCGCGTACAGAAGGCGGCTGTTGTCGTAAAGCCAACGGAAATCATCGGAGATCGGCACTTCCGGCGCCGGCAATTCCAGGGCTGTAAATATCGGCTTGAAATCATGCGCGAGAACACGGCTACGTTCAGCAAATATGTGCGACGAAGGAGAGTTTGGCAGCCACGTTAAAGTCCGCGCAAGTTCCGCTGCACCTTCATGTATTACTTGCGGATTCCGGGCCGCATGAACGGGCTCAGGCAGGCGTTCCGCTTCTGCGTTGATAGTTTCTAAATGTGTATTCTGCGGCATGGGATGTTCCCGTGTCTGAATTCCTATCGATAGCTGGCAGCTTGCATTTCAAACATTTCTGCGTAGCGTCCACCAAGATTCAATAGCTCTTCATGGTTGCCGTCCTCGGCAATCTTTCCGTTTTCCAGGACAACGATGCGATCTGCCATGCGTACGGTTGAAAATCTATGCGAGATAAAGAGGGCTGACTTTCCTGCGGTAAGTTCGGCAAACCGCTGAAAAACTTCAAATTCGCTGCGAGCATCGAGCGCAGCGGTGGGCTCATCCAGAATTAAAACTTGCGCATCCCGAAGGTAGGCGCGCGCGAGCGCGATTTTCTGCCATTCGCCGCCCGATAGGTCCACGCCATTTTCAAAGCGTCGGCCCAACATTTGCTCGTAATCGCGAGGGAGTCTCTCGATGACTTCGTCGGCCATGCTCTTATCAGCCGCTGTTTTCAGAAGAGGCAAGTTATTGATCTCATCGATCCGTCCGACAGCGATGTTTTCGCGCGCAGTCATTTCATAGCGCATGAAATCCTGAAAGATTACGCCAATTTCGCGGTAAAGATCCTCGAGCTTGTACTCCCGGAGATCCACCCCATCCAACAGGACCTGGCCTTCGACCGGATCGTAGAGTCGCGTCATCACCTTCACCAGGCTGGTCTTGCCTTCGCCGTTTTTCCCGATCAGTGCGACACGCTCTCCGGCGCGAAGATGAAAATCCAAGCGGTTAAGCACCAGCCGGGACGTTCCCGGATAGCGGAACGAAACATTGCGAAATTCGAATCCGCGTAGGATTGGGCGAGGAGCTGGTAGTGCATGGGGCTGGGAACGGATGGTGGGCTGCATTTCAAAAAATGCAAGCAGGTCGGTGAGGAACAGCGCCTGGTCCGCAATACTGGAAAGAGAAGAGAAAATCTGTTGGATGTTGCCACTCGCCTGCACAATAGCGCCGGTCAGAAAAGTCAGCGTGCCGATACTCAGCGATCCGGTTACAGTCCGCCAAATAACATAGACATAGGCTGAGTAGTAACCGGCAGTGCCGATCATGGATAGAAAAGATCCTGCAATCAGCCTGCGGCGGGCTAGATCAACATTTTCGCGATAAATCTGATCCGAAAGACGCGTGAACCGTCCGACGAGGAAATCTTTCAGCCCAAAAAGTTTGAGCTCCTTGGCGGCTTCCCGGCTTCCTCCCAGTACACGCAGGTAGTCGAGTTCTCTGCGGACAGGGGTTTGTCGGAAGTTTCTGGCATATCCAAGAAATGCGAAGTGGCTTTCGCCGAGAAATGCCGGAAGAATACCCGCAATCAGCAACAACAAAAGCCATGGCGAAAACACGAGAATGGAAACCGACAGAGAGGCAGCGGTAATCACCTGCTGCACCAATCGCCCGATTGACTGAATCATACCCAGCCGGTCGGTGGCCTGCACCCGCGCCCGCTCAAGCCGGTCGTAGAAAACTGGATCTTCATAAGCCATCAGATCCAACTCCGCGGCGTGTTTCATCACGCGAATGCTGATGTGGCGGGTATATTTGTCCGCCAGTAAAGCATCGACATAGTCAATAGTTCGGCCGAGAATGCTGCCGAAAATGGCAATGGCGAACTCTGCCGCAACCAACCACCACAGTAGAGGTTTCACGGGCTGATGACTGGAAACGGCAAGAACGATACCGTCAATGATGAGTTTTGTAATCCACAGGGCCGCAAGGGGTATGAGCGAGCTGATCAGGCGGAAAACTAATCCTAGGGATACGACAAGCGGGCCTGACTGCCAGACGATCCTGAGGACCGGGGGCACATTGCGAAGCGCTGCGAAACGCTCGCGCCACCCGCCCCAGAAATTTTCCCGATCGGCCATTTTCGAGTCCTTGGGATAGTGAGTAGATCTAAAGATGCCGAAACAGTTTCGAGGGTTTAGCGGGCACACCTGAATAGAGAACTGAGCAATGTTCTCTTTCAGATGGACCGTTCGCCCATACTACAGCTATTTCACGTCGAATTCCTAGGACTTGCCCTCGGCACTCGAAACAACGCGACCCAGGTGTCAGCCGAAGTGGCGGCTACTCCGAGGTAGCCGAATCAATTCCAGCCAAACCAGGCGGGCTGATCTAAGCCATCAAACGACGGTTCGCGCGGTACAAGCTAGTATTTCTCGAGCCCTGCTCGCTGCATTCCACGCTGTGCTTCCGCGGTCTTCATGAAGGTGTCCCAGACAAACCCGGTCCGCAGATTCTCAGTCATCAACAAGATGATTCCAGTGTCGATCCCAATCACATCGGAGTCATACCAGTTCTTGAGGGGATTGAATGCATTTACGAACCCGTACTTGCTCCAGGCCAACGGGTAGTGGTTTCGGATGGTCTTCAGAACACGCATTGTGGCTGCGGGCAGGAACGGCAGCGATCCGCCAGCCGCGCTCGGAACAACAGTGCCATCAATGGGTCCGGTGGCGGGAGGTCCGCCCCAAGCAACGTAGCCATCGTGCTCGGAGTCGGAAGCCGTAATCCCCCACAGGTCGTCGCTGTAATCGGGGAACTGCTGCCCCAACTCCAGACAGAAACGCCGGTGGACTTCGGTGGCGGTGACAGAATTCTTGAAATAGTCCACGTACTTGTCGCGTCGGCCGCGAAAATCAAACCACGCCTGCGAATACTGGTGCACGAACAACGGCGCAAAGGAACCGATATATCGCATGCCATCGTATTCAAACGTCAAACGCTTCCATGCGTTCCAGGTTTCCCGTCTTAGCGGATGAGCCACCGAACCCATGCCCAGCAGATACATCATCATCAATTCGCTGTAGTCATCCCACCGCGAGCGAAGAAATCCGGTTTCTGGTGTCCACCCGTGGGTTAGCAGGGACGTGTCCTCGGACAGCCAGGTCCAATCCACGCGGTTGAAGATCAGATCCCCAAGGGTTGCGAGGTCGGGATCGCCGAAGTGCTCGCGGCAGGTAAGAATCCCGCACAAGAGAATCGCCGTATCCACGGAAGACACTTCGGAGTCGAACATGCGTTCCCCCGTTTTGGGGTTGGCGAAGTGGTAGAAAAATCCGCGCTGGTTGGGCAGCCCCTTCCAAAGGAAGCGGAGAGTGGTAAGGACACGGTCCAGTGCATCGCTCGTGGAGATGAAACCGCGCCGGTTTCCAATACATAGAGCCGTGAGGCCGAAGCCCGTCGCAGCAATGCTGGAGGCGTCTGCTCGGTTGGGATCGTGAACATTGCAGCGGTCCTTGACCATCCCCGTTGTGGGGTTGCCCTGTTCCCAGAAAAAAAGAAAACTCGCCGCCTCCAAGTCGTTCAGAAACTGATTGTCTTCGGGTGATAGGACAAGTGCCCCGGCGGCTTTGTCGACTGGCGTAGAGGGGCGGGCCTCCGCGCCAAAATCGGGCAGGCTAGCCGCAAAGGGCAAGCAAAGACTCGTCCCCAGAATCTGACGCAGTAGCTGCCGGCGCGATAGCGGAGCGCGTTTGGCGCCAGTCATGCGTTTGCGTTTCCGTTGATCATGAAAGCTTGGAAAAGGACCGAAAACAATTGAATGTAATCATACGGACAGAGCATAAGGACAATTATTTCTGGGTTTACGACATCCGTAAAGGACGCCAGTGAAGGCTCCTCCGTTGCCGCACCAGCGGGAACCTTCCCGACCCAGCTATCATGATATAGAAGATATATAGACCATGTTGACGTTGATGATGTACAGATGACTCGTTCCCACAAAATCGAGGCTTGGATCGCTCTTCTTGTCGCCGTTGTGCTCATCATCACCCTGGCGCTGATCCGCTGGCAAAGACAAAAAGCGATTTCTCTTCAAGGAGCCATCCTCGTACAGGATTCGGACCCCCGAAAACAGAGGCCGATCCCAGGAGTTGCAATTTCCGCTGGCGACCTCGCTACCTCCGACACCACGTCTGATTCTTCCGGGTTCTTCCTTCTCAAGCTGCGCAAACCTATTCGGAAGGGGCACGCTATTGTCCTCGTCTTTCGCCACCCGCAGTACCAACCGCTTTACCTGAACGATTTTGTGACCAGCAAGCTTTACGTCGTCCATCTCGTTCCGCTGACCGGCAATACTGCTCCGGAGAATCAACCAGAAGTTAAGGTCGCCAACGTGCGTGTAAGGTATACGGACAAGGCCATGACCGAGCTGAATGTGGGGAGCGCAGTTAAAATCTTCGAGGTTGAGAACAAGGGCAACGTACCTTGCAAGGGTGAGTCCCTCTGCTCACCTGACGGTAAATGGAAGGCAGCCCTCGGTTCGGCTACTTTGGATGCAGGCCCGGGCAATGCATTTCGTAACGCCCGTGCCTCATGTATTGCTGGTCCTTGTCCCTTCACAAAAATTGAGGCCGACCGCCTCTCGCAGGGCGACCGGATCATCACGGCGTCGGCCCGGAACTGGTCCGAAACCGCCACTTTTCTGTTAGAGGCCGAGGTCTTTCGTCCCGTGATGAGTCAAATGGAACACTGGTCCTATCCCGTCATCTTTGGGGAGGGACTCTCCTTCACCCTGCCCTCCGCTGCCGAGAGTGTAAGCATTCAGGCGGAGCTCGACGGAAAGACCATCATTTTTCCGCTCGGACCCTCCCATTTCTTAAGTTGGGCTACCTGCAATGCCGGGTTCAATCCCGACCAAGGGCGGATCTACCTCTGCACGCCCAAACCGGGATATCGCTTTCAGTAGCCATCGCACGGCAACTTCGCTTCAACGCCACGGCTTTTGGTCGCCTACCATGCCGGGTACTTCACAAACGATGGCGAGCTTCAGTGCGCAACACGTTTTGATCCAGTTGTTCATGGGGTCATTTTCCCAATGAGACAACCAGCACGCACGGATCGTAGATCCGCGTTGCTGTTGAGCGCTTGCTACCTCACGATTTCGATCATTGAACAGCTTGGACGAAAGAGCCGCTCAAAATCGCGCACTCTCCCTCGATAAATCCCAGTGCATCGTCCCGCACACATTTCGAATGAGAGAGCGATTTTCCTCATTATTGCCGCAGCAAATGAGAGAATGTACCGATGTCTCGTAAGGGGCAGTGTGCCGCCTAAGCTAGTGGTCTGCCTGCCCTGTCGATATCATCCGGAGTGCGCGTGGCCCGGGGGACGGTGTTGCCGGCTTTTGTTTGAGATCTACGTCCGGAGACTCGTTGCGCAAGAGAAGGTGATTTATGGCTACGGGAGTGCATCCGGCCCGCGTAGAACCGATTACATTCGCGCTCGTCTCCACTCCTCCAGCGTCAATCGGAACACAACGTCGATATCACTGGAGCAAGTGGGCATTGGCGATTGGCGTGATCGTCGCGCTGGCCGAGGTGCCAAGCATGCTGTCCGAGGACGATTATCTCGCAGACTTCTCGAGGGGCCACTCAATGAACGATAGCAATAGTGATATTAACAATTTGCGGCAGCTTGCTCATATTCTGGCCAACGCGTACCAGAACGCGCTCATGCATGACTCGTCGAATGCAGACTTGGAGGCGAAGGACCTGGTTCTAGAGAGTGCGTCGATACGATTCTCGTCCCGCATGCTTTACGAAATCACAAAAGGATCTTGCCAGCCGGATGAGCATGCAGCCCCAGGTGCCTTGCCGGACCGCACCTGTGTTCTAGACGACGAATCTGTCGGTCTAAGGAGTTTGACCGACATGCTTTCCTATGCCGCCTATCGACTTGAGAATCTGGGCAGGTCGGCGCCTCCCGTAGATGGCACAAACGGCCAGCGTGCTCTCGTCGTGGCTCGGATCGGATCGCTGGAACATCTTTATCGAATGGTTTTCGCAATCTCGAGGATCGATCTCGATAGATCGCAAAGCGGCGTGTACTTGGAGGCGGCACGCGAGCAGCTCAGATTGGCTCGCAAGCACTTGGAGATTGAACGTAGCCTTTGTGCGTGCATTGACCATGAGCACACAGCGCGGTTGCACGAATTGTCCGAGCTCGAGGACCAGCTAAAGGACATGCGGAACAACATTGCGAGGCCTTAGATCGAAAATCTTGAGTTCAAACGTTCAAACGAACAGCCCACCGAAAATAATCGGCTCATTTGAATAACTCGAATTCGTGCGAGGCCAAAGCAAAACTCCTTCGGCTGCGTAGCCTCTTACTCTTAGATTACCCTTTGACCTTCGGCGCGGTCGGCAGCACCGTGGGTCTAGTGCGCTCCTCCACGATCGCCCGCCGATCTTGTCTTCCCGGCGCGCTTGGCAAGGGGCCAAAATAGGAAAGATGTGAGCAGAGAAGGAATTGATCCCTGTTGCCCTAATCGGCTGAATCTGCCCTCTGGCCGGAAAAAACAAGCCTATTTTTTGTGACGGCCTGATTTCGCGGGCTGTCGCCTTCGAAGACCGGCTGGCCAATGGGGAGGGATTCGCCAAGCGACTCATAGCCGGCGTCGCAGAAGAGTCCGGCCGTGGCCGGAGCTGGTGCATATCGCGACTGGATGGAGAGATCTACGGTTATCACCGATTCGGCGAAATTGCACTTGCCCCGCATTCAACTACATCGAGTCGAACCGCTTGCTCGACTCACAAGTTACGCAGAATGCTTGGAATGGCATCCCCCGGTCCACCGAGTCGAGATATTCGAGAACAGTTCATGGAGTTGTACCCACGGCATTGAGCGCTGGCGAGGCAATGGTGGCTGCAATTAGGGCGGCCCACACGGATGGCACCAAGAGTGGCACAACCCGTTGCGCGAGGCTCGTGATTGGCTGCGCGACACGTTAACTCCGAAGTCTCCGAAGTATGAACGGCGGGGGTGAGCTGACCGGTATTCTGTACCAAGTAGATTGTTAGTGTAACGCCTCGTTTGAGGTTTGTCCGTAGTCGCCGCCGGGGAGTCGCCGCCGGGGATGTGAAGATGTGGGAAACGCGCAAGCGTTTTCCATATCTCCATGCCCCTGCTTCGACAGGATTGCCTTCGCCGCCCTCATTGCAAAAGAAGGGCTTTGCAGAACACCGAGAGTTTCAGAAGGTCTGAGACTTATTGATTCGCGGAAGCTGTATTTTCTAAATCAGGTTGGAAACCGATTCCATCCAGAGCTGGCTTGATTTCCGCATTCGACATAAAGAGCTTCCAAATGAGGCCAGACCGATAATTCTCAATCATCACGACAATCGGAGCCTGATTAAGTCCCATGTACACGTCCTCAAACCAGTCTTCTGAAAGATTGAAGCCGTCCCGAAAACCATAATTCCCCCACAGCTTTTCGCCGAGATCTCGATAGAAATGTTTCAGATCTTTCATGGATTCAAGCGGGGTGTACGGAAACGAAGCGAGCGCTGCTGTGCAAGTGATCGTTCCATTGTCGTCTCGCGGGTAGGCGCGCCCGCCGGCCACATTGAAGCCAGCGGAACGCCCCCATGAATCATCCCCGTAGCCAACGTACTTTCCGGGGTTAGCGATAGCATAAGCGTGGCTGATCAGCGCAATGTTGCGATTGTTTTTGAAATAGTTTGTGTAGGCATCCTTCTTGTCGCGAGGGTCAAACCCCAGAAAGGAGTAGTGGGTAAAGAAAAGTTCTGCTCCATTTCCCTCTCCGACATCGAGTTTGATGTCGTAATAGGTATTTCCATTGACGTAGTGATCACCTTGGCTGGTCCGACTCCACCAGCGACGATATTGGACCGCCCGCTCCGACTGTCCCGCCCATCCGGTGTGATACATCGTGGCTGGGATGGGATGAGTAGGCGACGCGATCGCGAGCAGATAAACGATCATCGTCTCATTCCATCCTACTAACGGGTGATTCAAATAAAAGCCGTAATTGGGTGACCAGTGCCAGTACAGAAAACTGCTGCGGCTGTCCTTGCGGTACCAGTCCCACTCGACTGACCTCCACAATAAGGTGATTGTTTCCCGGATCTCCTTCTCTGCCGCGATATTCTGGGTGAAATACTGTCGCGCAGCTAAAAGCCCCTGCATCAGAAATGCTGTTTCGACGAGATCGCCGCCATCATCGTATTTCCCGAAGCGTGTAATCACTTTTCCCGTTCTGCCGTCCAGGAAATGTGGAAACGCGCCGTGGAATCGATCCGCTCTGGACAGGAAACGCACGATCTTCAGCATTCTGTCGACACCCTGCTCCCGGGTTATGAAGCCGCGCTGGACAGCGACAAGGATCGCCATGACTCCATGGCCGGAAGCTCCGACTGCGACCAGGTTTTCATCACCTGGCAAGATGTCAATTGCCATGCCAGCGATCGGGTGCGCCCCCTCCCAGTCGTATCGAAAACAGCCTTCTTGAACCATTGTGAGGAGTTCTTCATCACTCATTGTGCGAGTGGTGGCCTTTATTTCGGCGGAGAGAGGCGACTCGTTGTAGTTCACATCTACCGAGCTAATTTTATAGAAGGCAGTCTTACTGCTTTCACCGAGGAAATCCTCGTAGCGAGTCGGACTTCCTTTCTGGATACCGACGGGGACGTATTTGGTCCCGTCGAAAGACCGATAAATCTTGTAATAGCGTAAGTCAGAATCGTTGCTGCGAGTCCAAGTTAGATCAATGTGCCTATCGTATCCCTTGGCACTGAGGCCCAAAGGTACCGTGGGGCCATTGCTATTATTCGCAACGTCATCCCCAATCACGATCTCATCGAGAAAAACGGTGTGCGGCTTCGCGTCGTCGAGCCCCTGCACAATGGTTATTCGCGCAAGGCGGCGGGGATCGAACTGCGTCGGCCGCGTTTCCCTGACAGACCCCACGAATGAATCGAATGGCAACTTCACCCGTGTCCACGTATGGGCCAGAATCTTATCCAGGTGACCGATGAGCCGGATGCTGGGGGTGCTCTCGTCATTTACGTCGTTCAAGTAAATAAAGGGGGATTCATCTGCAGGAAGATCGGTTTCTGAATAGCACCAGAAAAACAATGAACCGCCTGAGAAGTCGGCCGGGCCATAGCGGGCCTTGACCTTCAGACTTACAAGCCAATCACCGCCGGTCTGCGAGCGCCACTTCAGGCGTAGAGAGTTGGGCGGACTGACATAGTGGGTTTCATCAGTCGGAACCTTTTTGTCGATGAGGTCCAGTTCACTGGGGGATATGAGAAACCCATCGCTGTAGTAGTAGGACCGGTAACTTAAGCTGTTGTCGAACACCGGACGATCGTCGACCCCGTGCGCGAAGATCGCGATGGGCAACACAAGCAAAGCCAACAAGAGTTCACGCGCTCGCATCTCTGGAGTCCTCTTTTCCCAGCCAGATTGAAGCACACATGGTATTTGAATCACCTATTTCGACGCAACGATTCATCAGCAAAGGAATGGCCGGGGGCTCCGCTCGCCCGATGACCGGCACGGAGCTCCACTGCGCGGCCAAAGGACCGACCCCGGAGTGGCTCGTCAGTCGGTGAATGTTAACGCGATTGCGTTCTGGCTGGTCTGGAATGCCGAGAAGTCGATCCTGGAAGGGGCAGACTTCATCGAAGCCATCACCCTCAATGCGCACCGGTCTTCAGAGAAAAATGACGGGCTTTCTTCGGCGCGATTTGACGATCGGGTTCGCGCGGCGTCGCTGCCCCCGCAAGCCCGCAAGCGGTCCTTTACTCAAGGCTAGTAGGGTGACGAGGATGGCACTATTTTGCGGATGCCCGCGGCGTTTTGCTGGAGTCATCCGCGCCTCGTGCCGATGAACACGCAATCTGGGATACTTTGCGATCTCGCAAGCCTGGTTCTCTACGGGCGATGGCAAGCCAGTTCGAGACCTCATGCGCGTTCTGGAAAGGGTGAATCGCGGCGAACCTTGAGCGTACCGATTTCTCCAGTCGAATCGAAACTTATGTATAATCCGCCGATGCAAGGAATACCGTGGAGCACAATTGCGCTAGGCTCGCTGTTGCTCATCTCGGCCCGCTCAATAGGAGGACAGGAAGTGAAATCTCCGCAACCTGAAAAGTCGACGCCACCTGTCAAAATGGAGCAGCGCGGACGCATCCTTGGAATCGGCGGTGTCTTCTTCAAGTCCGCTAATCGTGATCAGATGCGCGAATGGTATTCGAAGCATCTTGGACTCGCTGACAAAGGCCAAGGCGTGATGCTTCCGTGGCGCGAACACGACGACCCGCAAAAGGAACACGTTACAGTTTGGACTGTTTTTCCCGCCTCCACTAAGTATTTCGATCCCAGCCCCGCACCGTTCATGATCAACTACATCGTGGACGATATGGATGCTTTGCTCGACCGCTTAAAGCAAGAGGGAGTAAAGATTGACGCCAAACGAATGGATGAATCCTACGGTCGCTTTGCCTGGATCTATGACCTGGATGGGAATAAGATTGAGCTCTGGCAGCCGCTGCCCGCAAAGCCCTAAGGGCCTTCCGCTGCACTTACTCCGATCGGTTTTCTGTAGCTACGGCATGGGCCGATTAAGCCGGCACGCGAAAAGTGTGTCGAACGGAATTTGTCCGCGATAGTTACAGTGGAGCCGTCTTCAATACCCCGCTTCGAGCTTCCAAGCCGGAACTTTGCTCCCTCAGGTGAATGTTGGCACTCTTCAGCTATTGCGCGGCGCCGAAAAGAACCGGACTTAGCATGGTTTCAATCTTGGCGGCCATCTCCTCAGCGGGGATGCGGTCGGGAGTCTCAAACCACCGGCGTGCGGCCCCGAAGACGGCCCAGGCCGCGGCGGTTACCAGCAGTGCCGCATCGGCACCGGGTGCCATCCCATGATGGGCAAGGCCTTCCTTGAACATATCCTCGACGACGGGGATGATGGAGCCTTCGAGCGGTATCCGAGCCAACTGACTGGGACAGCCTGTGGTCTCAGCAAGATAGTCGCAGACGCCGAGTGCAATGGCGCGCAGTGCTCCATTGCAGTCGGTAAAGGTGATGGCGCGGCGCTCGATCAGATCGCGGAGGCGGACGCCTGTCATGGCCTGCAGGAGCGCGTTCTTGTCTGGATAGTGCAGGTAAAAGGTGGCCCGGTTTAGCGTCGCGCCATCGGCTATCTCTTGGACGGAGACATCTTCGAACTCCTTTTTCATCAATAACCTGGCTAGTGAGTCCATGAGCATGCGCGGCCTGCGTAGAATGCGCGGATCCGTCGTTCCGGTCTCGGGTTGGAGAAGCTGGGCCATTCCTCCCGTAAGGATACCTCCTTGACAGACTAAAGCGACATTTGTTTATTTTATGAATCGACACATGTTTATTACTCATCAACTGTCGTGTAGGAGGATTCTTAATGTCAACGCTGCTACATATCGATTCCAGCCCGCTCTACGGTCGGTCAGTCTCCCGCGAGCTGACCGCTGCGTTTGTCACCCAATGGAAGGCTTCGCACCCGGATGGAAGGGTCATTGACCGCGACCTCAACGCAACAGCAATGCCGCCAATCAATGCGGAATGGGTCGGCGCTGTCTACAGGCCGGAAGAGGCCCGCACTTCGCAGCAGAAGGAATTGCTTTCGCTCTCCGACGCTCTGCTCGCCGAATTGGAGCAGGCCGATGAGTACGTCATCGGAGTGCCTATGCATAACTTTGGTGTGCCTTCCGTGCTCAAGCTATGGATTGACCAGATTGCGCGTGTCGGCAGGACCTTTTCCTACGGGGACGGAAGGCCGAAGGGCCTGATTATCGGCAAGAAGGCGACCTTCATCATCGCAACCGGCGGGATCTACGACACCCAGACACAGATGGCCTCGTTCAATTTCGTGGAGCCGTATCTGCGGTCCGTATTTGGTTTTCTTGGCGTGACAGACGCAACCTTCCTCACCGCAGGTGGGACCAGCGCGCTGAACCAGGGGCATGACCGGAACGCGTTTCTTGCACCGCACCTTCAGTCCGTGCAGACGCACGCGCAGACCTCCCAGGGAGACCACGCATGAAGATTGCGTCGATTTTTGCGCGCTACCTGTTGGGGCTGACCTTTACGGTCTTTGGGCTGAATGGTTTTCTCAACTTCATCCGCCAGCCGCCCCCGGCGAATCCGCTCGCGATTCAGTTTCTTGTCTCCGTCAGCGGGTCGCATTTTGCCGCATTCTTCTTCGCGATTCAATTGCTCGGTGGGCTGCTGTTGCTTTCGGGCTACTTCGTACCCCTTGCGCTGACAGTGTTGGCGGCGGAGCTCTACAACATCCTTGCATTTCACCTGACGCTTGCGCCGGCGAGCATTACTCCGGCTCTGGTGGCCTCTGTACTGTGGGTACTGGTCTTCCTTCAGTACCGCGAAAGCTTCAAGGGCATCTTCAGCGCGAAGCCTGCGACGCAGGCATGACTTGCGTCCCAACGATCGCCGCGATTCGTACCGCTTGATCTCGAATTGTCAACCTTCAACAATGCTCATGGTCCGCTGAGAGACTGGAGAATTTTATGAAGTACGCCATTATCGGTTCCGGCAAGATTGGTACCGCGCTCGCACGCACCTTCGCACGTAAGAATAATCGCAAACTCCCGCGGACCCAGACAGTGCTTGGGTGATGCGGGATACTGCCGGCAGCAACGCGCCGCAAGCTGCGGATATCTTCGCGAAACTCCTGAGCTTGGGCACCGGGCAAAACTGGCTTGGATTAGAGCAAAACGTGGTGCGGGCGGAGGGACTTGAACCCTCATGGGCCGTTTAAGCCCTGCGGATTTTCATACCGTCTACGGCTTTCGCCGCCCGAACGTGACATCCCCATGGGGGCTCACGCCAGGTTTGCGGTCTGGACTATCCCTTCACCCTCCCCCGGAAGCTCCGGAGCTTAGGTGCTGCCCGTCTAGTCTCTACACCTTCCCGGCTGGCGTCTCACCGGGCTTGGCTCGGGATTGCCATTTTAAGGTTTCCCCGAATTTGAGCAGTTCTGCATCGCCCGTTTCCCAGACGAGCACTCAAGTTTTCCTTAAGTCCGCTGCGTATGCCATTCCGCCACGCCCGCGCGCGGCTGTCTTACTCATGATAGGGCACGCTGCCCGATTTTACACATCCTTTTCCTCGTCACCAGTTTGCGCTTGTGCGGGAATCTCCACGTTATCTTCCTCTACCTTGTTCCTCTTCGTCCGCATGACATTGATTGCAGCGGCGCGCGTGGTGCCCCTTGCCCCGCTCCCGCTGTTGTTGATAGTAGCTTCGCGCCCATGGCGAGTGAGCGACGGAATGCCCCGCCCACTCGTGAAAGCTCTGCCTCAAAAAAAACTTCGGACAGCCCAGCGAAAATGTATCCACTTCGTTTTCCCACTCCGTTCTGTCACGGGTGCGATCCCACTGTAGGCTGCTACTTCCGCGGCGTTGGCGTAACGCTCCCGCTGCCATCCAAATGCCGCCAACCCAGCGTGGCGCCAACACCGCCCCCGCTCCCGGCAGCGACTCCAAGATAAAAAAATCCGGATGCGCTGCCGCCGCCTCCTCAATCTGCTGTCCAGATCCGCAACCCCCCGGATGAGACTTCGGATCACGATCCACGCAGTGAAAGAATCTGCAGGGCGGTTTCGCGGTCGATGGTGCGCACCTCCGCGCGGGCCTCGGGCGACCAGATGACGGCGATCCGTTCCGGCGCTGGCGGTTCTGTCATTTACCCAGGCCGAACTCGCGCAGGATGCCTTCGTGAGGAATGCCTTCTAGAGGAGCCAGCGAAACGCGGGCGCGGTCGAGCGCGGCAGCCGTATCAGACGTGATCTCTTCCTCTTCGACTTGATCAATACTATTGGGATTAAGGGAAGACGGTATCTCGGCAGTTTGCACTCCTTAGGCGAAAAAACGGTATCTTCCATATTTATGGCACATATGAAATAATCATGTTTGTGAAGCAAGAATCGATTCGGACGACGGTGGACATTCCGGCTCCCCTTTACCGGAAACTAAAGGAACAGGCGGCGGGAACTGGTTCTTCGATTCGTGAACTGGTTCTTCTCGGTGTGAGACGTGTGGTCTTGCAGGCACAGCGGCCGAGGCCAAAGCGGGTCGAATTTCCTCTGA
>Ga0210402_10002638_pt1 | contig 17355 bp, 15 predicted proteins | sample IncBWC7MmetaG_FD_161055 | JGI IMG/M metagenome (GOLD analysis project Ga0210402, IMG submission 161055) | Forest soil microbial communities from Barre Woods Harvard Forest LTER site, Petersham, Massachusetts, United States - Inc-BW-C-7-M | ecosystem: Environmental > Terrestrial > Soil >... | reverse complement strand
ATTTGTAGATGGCGTCCGTCACGAACTTTGCATAATCCGTCTCTGGCCCAATTGGTCGCATGTCTAACTGTCATTGAGGCGCCGGCAGGTTCTCTTGTTTCTATTACGCTACTTCCGTGTTCTGTGGCGTGTAGGCCGCGGCCGCCAAAATTCAATAGGCTACATCAGTAGGGTAACCACACTGGTCACCACTAGTGCCGCAGCCCATACCAGGTTGAGATTGAGCCAGGCCTTGCGAAGAATCGCGAGGCCAAACTTGCTATAGACCACCCATGCGATGATCCCAGTGACAGCAAGATAGGCAGCAGTATGGACCGCAGTGGCGAGCAGTGCTGCGAGAGGGCTGGCGGCTGCGGACATGTGATGGTGGCCTGCCATGTGGTCAGCCGCTTCGACTGTACGGCTGCCCAGCAGCACCGGCAGCAACATCAAACCAGCACCGTGCGCCGATGCCATCAGAAACGACCAGAGCGTCAGGTCGCGAAAACCTACCTGCATGCGGACCCATCGCGGGTGGCGATGCCGCACCAGGGAGTAGATTCCGAGACCGAACAAAAGCGCCGCGACGGGATAGCGGATTGCCTCCCGCGGCAGCGCCATGCCGAGAAACGCCGCTGCCAGAACCACTATGCCGATGGCCAAGGCGTGGCCAAGGGCGATCGGGACGAGCGCCCTCGCCACCGCACGCCCCTTCTGCTCCTGCATCCCCAGCGCCACCGCGAAGAGCCACCCCATTCCAGGGTTGATTCCGTGGTAGGCGCCGAGGAGCAGCATCAGCCACAACGCCGTCGATCCCATCTCAACGTGCGTCATCGCGCCTCTGAGTAGCAGTAGGAATCGGATGAGGCGTCCCCGCCGTCCAGCCGCACCTGATGCGCGCGCAACCCGTCGAACTCGACAAAGAATTTTTCGTCGAGTTTCATTCCGCCGTTCGGGTCTGCGTCAAGCTTTACCATCCAACTCTTTAACCCATCTGGATAGATCTGCTCGTCCCACGGGGAATAGAGCGAGTTGGTGAAATAGACGCGCTTGCCATCGCGGCTGATCTCAACCATCTGCGGGCCGCCGTTGAGCGGCTGCTTGGGCTTGTTTGGATGAGCCGCACGGCGCACGATGCCGCCGAGATGGACTGAGCCCGTCTTCTTCGGGTTGGCGGGGTCCGAGACGTCGTACTGGATGAACTCCCCGGTCCCCCAACACGAAACATAGAGGAAGCGGTCGTCGAGCGACAGATTGATGTCAGTTACCAGCGGTGGCACTGCCTTGAAGCCCTTCAGCAGTGGCGGTAACTTTTCCGGGTCAGCGGGCTCCGCGGGGATTTCAATCGCCTTGCGGACGGCCCATTTGCTGTTCTTACCGCCGTCCTCCCGGTACCACATCCAGATCGACGATGACAGGTCTTTGAGTGAAATGCCCACGCTGACGAAACCGTAGGTCTTTTGGGGATCGTGAGAGGGCCTCAACTCGAGCACCCATTGTTGCTCCGCACCCAGGTCCACTTCCTGCAGATGGCGCCGCTTGTCCAGGTCCCAGATATGAATCTTGTGCCCGTACTTGCCGGCGAGCAGCAGTTCAGGGTTGACGCCGTCCTTCACCATGTTGGGCGTGCCCCATTCGGAGGTAATCATCGTGTCGTGTCCGAGATGCCACCAGAAGTCGTATGCCAGTTGCTGAGGGCCACGATCCCGTTCCCACTGGCCCTTCAGCTCAAACGTGTTCGCATCCATCAGGAAAATGCCACCGGGCCCGTCTCCACTTGCCGATCCGAGGGCGCTTCCATAGATGCAGTCTGGCCCGCAATGAATTGTATGGGGCGACGTGTAGCCGGTCTTCTTGATGAACTCTTCGGGCTCGATCACCTTCACGATCTTCGGCTGCTTGGGATTCGGCTTGGTATCCAGGATGTAGATCCGCGAAGATCCGATGCCCGGAACGATCAGGTAGCGACGCTCCATGTGTGGATGGGGAGTCTGCGGACAAAGACACGCGCTGCAGGCATTCCATCCGAAATGGTGCAGCTCATTATCGCCGCGTGGAAAATCCGTTTGTCCGACGAGCCGCCCATATTCAGAGGAACTCGGATCGAGGGCAATGACGCCCATGGCGTCGCGCTGTCCATTCTTGCCCGCGTTGAGCAGTGCGACATAGGCAAGGCGTTCTGGCGGGGCCTGCATCGCCATTCCTGGTGAAGGGTAAAAGGTTGGATCCGGCATCAAAGTCATGATGATTCTCCTTTAGCAAAGCATCCGCCGAAGGATTTACCGCGACGGGTGTTTGAGGCATGGTGAAGCGGCCAAGCGCGATCAAAAAGCGTGCTACTGCAGCTGTGGCGCCACTGTTAGATCGCGACATTGATTCTTGCTCGAACCATGAAGCCCTCCGACACTTCTTCAGTCTAGGCCTCAACGACTTTTGTTGGTAGAGCATGAGCAGACGATAAACCCACGATTTCTGCCAAAAAGACCATTCTCGCCAAGAAGACGCTAAGAAAAACATGGGGGAGGAGGTCACTCAGCGCGACGTCGTCCGAAAGACGCTCTATATTGACCAGGTGTAACTCCCAGGCGTCGCCTGAACATGCGCCGGAGCGTCTCCGCACTGGCGAAGCCGCTGGCATCCGCGACTTCCTCCAAACTCAGGGCCGTCAATTCCAGCTGTCGTCGCGCAACTTCGAGACGCAGGCCCTCGATGTGCCTCGCTGGCGTTTTGCCCACGTCTTGTTGAAACAAGCGAGCGAAGTTGCGCGGACTCATGGCCGCACGGCGTGCAAGACTGTCGACCGTGAGGTCGCCCCGGATGTTGTCTGGAAGCCAGGCAAGCAGGTCGCCAAGCATGCGGTTCTCACGGGTTTGCGCCGCAAGAGTCGTGCTGAACTGCGATTGACCGCCAGAGCGCTGCAGAAACACGACCATGATTTGTGCAACTTTGAGGGCAACCGGTCTGCCTAGATCTTCTTCCACCAAAGCAAGTGCCAGATCGATACCGGCAGTGACTCCGGCCGATGTGTAACAGTTGCCGTCTCGGACATAGATGGGATCCCGGTCGACGGTAACTAACGGGTAGTCTCGCGCGAGATCGTTGCACCAATTCCAGTGAGTGGTCGCGCGCCGGCCATCGAGCAATCCAGCGGCAGCCAGCACAAAAGCGCCCGTACAAACCGAACCGAAGCGCCTGCTCCTTCCGCTGTGTTCTCTAAGCCAGTTCAGAAAACCTTGCTCAAACCTAATCTCTTGACGACGGTCGTATCCGGTCACCAGCAATGTATCGATCGGCCCACGGCATTCTCGATACGTCTGATCAGTATTCAGCGATGTTCCCAAGTGACTTCGCACAACGCGTTCCGGCCCCGACGAAATAATGTTGACTTCGTAGGCCAGATCTCCGCCATGCAGCCAATTCGCGTCGCCGAACACTTCGACAGGACCGAACAGGTCAAGCGTCCTGACTGGCGGTACAGCAACGATAAGGACACGGCGCGGGCTCCGTGCGACAGCACGCGCATGCCCATCGGTAGGTGCTCCCTTGTGTCTGGCTTGCCGACGCATGGCCACAGGGAGAATCATAAACCTTGTTTGGCAACGACGCAGCGATTGCCTGATCGAGACTTATCTTCCGCATTCGGCTGAGAAGGACATCCAATAAACGCCCTTGTATTGAGTGGTCTGGCTACCTTCCGGGTGGCGGGGCACTCGGAAGTAATGGACTAGGTCCTGGCAAACGCGGTTACCCTACAAGTGAAAACGGCCCGGTCCTCAATGTCCGGTAACGCGACTTCCATGGTAGGTCTTTGTCAAGAGGGCAAAAGCTCTCCCGACGCGCTACGGAGGAGCGCTGGTGCAAATCCTTTCTGATTATGGATTCAAACTTATTGGGGGTCACGCGGGGCGCAGAGCTTTACGGACTGATCGTGTAGCCGTAAGCGCGGATTACCTCTACAGCTTCCCTTCGGCTGCTGGCGTCAACCAGTCTCAATATTCGATGGATATGATTTCTCACAGTAAACTCAGAAAGATTCAAGTGGGAAGCGATTTCCTTGTTTGTGAGCCCTCTGGCCACCAGACCGACCAATTGCTGCTGGCGCAAAGTAAGTTCCGGCTTTGAAGTTGAGTTTTGGAGATGCATCTCTCTGGCGCTTTGAACCACGAAACGGAATAGGGCGGAGCAAAGTTGGGAAGGACAGACGGCCTCCCCACGAGAGACGGCACGGACAGCAGCAACGAGATCTGAAGAAGATGCTTCTTGCAACAAATAGCCGGTTGCGCCCGATCGGATGGCGGCAATGAATTGCTCTTCGTCGGCGCCCATCCCGATGAAGATGATGTTAAAAGCAATCCGCCGGATACTCTCGACAGCACTGCTTTGCACACGTCCCGTGAATTCAGCCGAGTCTGTGATAAGGACATCGCATCGCCTATCGAGTGCATGCGTAGGACTTGGGTCAACTTGCCCACTCTGACCGACGACAAGAATGTCGGAATACTTCCGAAGGAGCCGAGAGAGAGCTTCGCGGAGGAGACGATTCTCGATCATCAGAAATACGCAGATCGAGGAAGCAGCGACTGTGCTCTCCAAAGGAGGCATTTTTTCGGGACAACTTAAGTCTCGGCCCCTATTTGGGCAATTTTTTGGCAATTCGACGTTTAAGGTTTGCACGCGCCGAAGTCTTTCGTAAGTTTTTGGGCTTGGAAGGCAGGATTGCCGCTGGAGCCCTTCATCTTCTTACCGGACAGCGCGAGGCGTTGCCCGGATTTGAAGGCGCCTATGTCACCGACAAGGGCATAGGCCTTTTTGTCCCTTTCATCCCGCAGGACTAGTCCGTCCTGGTCCGAAGAGATGCAACCTTGGATCGATGCATGCTTGTGGGCGGCGCGATAGATTAGGTATCCCGCTACGCCAATCGCAGCAGCGGCTCCCGCGATGACGCCGACGACTTCGCCTTTACTCGGCCCGACGTTGAAGCCGCCGCTCTGCGAAAAAGCGGGAACTGCAAGAACCACGCAAAGAGCCACGACAATGAAAACTCGGAATACTGCGCGTGATTTCATAAGTCCTCCGTTCGTCTGTCTACAATCCTGGCGGCAGCGAGCCAGCCCGCTACTCTTTTACGTCGTTCCTTTTTTCTTACTTTCCTTCTCTGACTGGGCCTTCGCATCTCCGACGAATTCGACTTCCTTACCAGTGTGCGTCTTCACCGCCTCGAAGATCCTCTTATACTCCTTCTTATCCATGCGCAGGACCAAGCTCTTGGGGACGACTTGTTCGTGAAAATCGATGTACAGCCAGTGGCTTTTGGATTTTGTGAGCATGACAATGGCACCAGCTCCCAAGGAGGCCACCATAACGACCGCGCCTTGGGTGATGCGGTGCTTCTTGGTGTATTCATAAGAGAATTTGTCAACCTGCTCGTAAGGGATGGTCACGAAATCACGGTCGGCAACGCGGATCACTACATTCTTGTTGGTATCGCTGAAGATCAAACGGGCATCCGCCTGCTTACCCTTGGCATCTGCCAATTTAACGCCGTTGAAAGCTGTCTCTTCAGCCATGCTGAGGTTTCCGAGTACTAGGGCCGTCAGAAGAACCGCAATGATTCTTTTCATGCTTTTTCTCCTTCGCTTACCAAGAATGTAAAGGCAACAGGAGCTGGTCACTGCCGGGAGACTAGGTGGCCAACTTGGGCGCCGCAAGCGACAAGGAACGACATTTGGGAAACGACGCAGATTGTCGTGCTACGCCGGGAGGAGAATATGGGTTGCAAATGGGGATAATGCAGACTAGAATCCGGCTAATTCCTTTCGACAAAGGCGCTTACGGAGTGTCCCAAAGCGATATTCCTTCACTCAAGCCTCTCGATGAAGCACGACCAGACAACCTTCTGGACTCATGGAAAGAGATCGCCGCTTATCTTGGAAGAGACGTGCGCACCGTCCAGAGGTGCGTTTATGAGGACTTGAGTCTCGAATTGAAAGGGTTTTAGAATTGAGGCTCACCATTTGGTGAAAAGAGGTTGAATGTCCACCTCACACCACGCGGAGATTTTTCTACAGGGGGGCAGAGGCGTCAGTCCCTTCTGCGCCGAGATACACCACGCCAACAAGAAGCGCAGCATATTCCATTACGGATATCGGGATGCATCGGCATTACCCGCAACCAAAGGCAACGGCTCTGTAACCTCTAGGAACGAGCCGGACGCTCTGATATTTCACTCGCACGACCAGAAGAAAGGATAGACACCGCCATGACAGCGACTGCCACTAATGTGATGCAACCTGATTATTTCACCGCCTACCGCAGCCTGAAGCTGGCCCGAGATGCCCAGGGTGTGCTGGTTGCCGAGTTGCACAGCAACGGCGAGCCACTGACCTTCACGGCGCAAGATCATACGGATTTCGTCGACGCTTTTTACCGGATCGCACAGGACCGAGCGAACAAGATCGTGATTCTCACGGGAACAGGCGGGGAGTTCATCCCGGGCATCGACTTCACGTCATTTGGCAACGTCGCCGATCCAGACATCTGGAGCCAAGTCCACGACGAGGGCGTTCAGATTCTCGAGAATCTCGCGAATATTCGCGTGCCCGTGATCGCGGCCATCGAAGGACGCGCCTACGTGCATTCCGAGTACGCGCTGCTGGCCAACGTGATTGTGGCGGGCGAAGGGGCGACCTTTAACGATCTGCCGCACTTCGCCGCCGGCATTGTGCCAGGGGACGGAATCTTTACCGCATGGAGTTACCGGGCCGGGGCAGGCAGGGCCGAGGCATTCCTGCTGAACCCGGAGCCATTGACCGCGCGCACAGCGCACGAATGGGGAGTGGTTGCCGAGGTTGTGCCTGATGGCCATGCGCTCGCTCGGGGGCGTGAACTAGCCTCGCTCTACCTGAAGGCTCCGGAAGTCACGCGCCGCAATACCCGCGTTCACTTCATTCAACCGTTGAAGGAGCGTATCGTGCGGGAAGTTGGCTACGGCCTCTTGCTCGAAGGCGCCTCGGCAGCAGACCTCGTCAAATCAATGCGCGCCGGGCATTGAACCAGCGGCGGTATCGCCACTCTTCTTGATCCGGCAAGTCACCTTTGCACTTCTGAGAAAGGGAAAGTCATATGAACACTCTGGAAGGTGTTTCTTCGGCTCAGTTACTCAAGAAGACGGACCCGGAGGAATTTGATCTTGTGATCCTGGGCGGTGGCACGGGATCGACAATTGCTGCATGGACGTTTGCCAGCGAGGGAAAGCGTGTGGCATTGATAGACCGCAAATATATCGGCGGATCGTGCCCGAACATCGCCTGCCTGCCCAGCAAGAACATTATTCACAGCGCCAGGGTCGCATCGTACGTTCGCAGAAGCGAAGAGTTCGGCATCCCCAGCAAAGATTTCACAGTGGATATGACTGTAGTGCGCGGCCGGAAACGCAGGATGGTGTCCGCTTTGAACGATCTGTATCTCGAGAATTATAAAAAGACGCGAGCGGAATTCATTCTCGGCAATGGACGCTTCACCGGCCCGCGGACCGTGGAGGCCGCGCTGCCAGATGGCACAAGGCGCCAACTCCGCGGAACCAACGTGATCATCAGCACAGGTACGCGCGCGGCGCTCTATCCAATTTCTGGTCTTGCTGACGCGCAGCCACTCACGCATGTGGAAGCACTCGAACTGGATGAGGTCCCCAAACATCTGGTGGTGATCGGGGGAGGCTATGTTGGTATCGAACTATCCCAGGCCATGCGCCGATTTGGCAGCAACGTCACGGTGATCGAGCTCAACGGACAGCTGGTATATCGAGAAGACGAAGATGTGACGGAAGCTCTTCGAGAACTGCTTAGGGATGAGGGCATTGACATTCTTCTGAATGCACAGATCAAGCGGGTATCGGGTAAATCGGGCGAGTCGGTAAAAATTGTCGTGGAGCAAAACGGAGTAGAGAAAACGATCCAAGGCAGCCATGTGCTGGTCGCGGCGGGCCGCACTCCGAACACGGAGGGGCTGGGTTTGGAGCTGGCGGGCGTCGAGCTGACAAATCGGGGATACGTGAAGGTCAACGAGCGGCTTCAAACCACGGCGCCCGGCGTTTGGGCCATCGGCGAGGTAGCGGGCAGCCCGCAGTTTACGCACATCAGTATTGACGATTTTCGTGTGGTCCACGGCAACCTGAACGGCGATAAGCGCGTGACGACAGGCAGGCAAGTTCCTTTCTGCCTGTTCACCGATCCGGAATTCGCCCGTGTCGGGCTGAGCGAGAAGGAAGCCAAAGCTCAAGGTATTGCCTACCGCTTGTTCAAAATCTCAATGGAAAACGTGCTCCGCGCCCGTACGCTTTCTGAAACGCGAGGATTTCTAAAGGCGCTGGTCGCTACCGATAGCGATCGCATCTTGGGCTTCGCGGCCTTCGCTGTCGAGGGAGGCGAGACAATGTCTGCAGTTCAGGTTGCGATCATTGCAGGCCTGCCCTATACGGCGTTGCGCGATGCCGTCCTGACTCACCCGACGCTCGCGGAAGGGATTGGCGCGCTGTTCTCGTCCCAACCTTCGGCGCAAAACCAGTCGATGCGAATGGCTAGTCAAGGGTGAACAAATAAGTCTAGACCTGTGGTTTTTCGAAGCCTTCGATGTGTAAGAGAGTGGTTTATTCAGCGTAGATCTCGCCGACACTGAAAAGGGAGTTGCTCATGACTACAAATGCGCTGATAGCACTCATTACCGGAGGAACGAGCGGTATTGGACGGGCGGCCGCTAATAAAATGGCCCTGCTTGGCATCCATGTGTTGGTCGTAGGCCGCAATGTGGAGCGCGGCGAGAGGACGGTTGCCGAAATCCGCGCAGCAGGAGGTAAAGCGGATTTTATTTCCTCGGACCTTCGAGACGCATCGAGCGCGCGCGAAGTGGCGAAAAGAGCAATCGAGCTCGGAAACGGCCACGTCGATATTCTGATCAACAACGCGGGAATCTTCCCGTTCGGGCCGACGAATAAGACGACGGAGGAAGAGTTTGACACGGTGTATTCGCTCAACGTTAAGGCGCCATACTTCCTTGTCGCGGAGCTAGCTCCTCCGATGGCAAGGAGAGGCAAAGGGGCAATCGTCAATGTATCTACGATGGTTGCCGATTACGGAGTGTCAGGCATGAGTCTCTATGGCTCGAGCAAGGCAGCGATCAATCTACTGACCAAATCGTGGGCGGCTGAATATGGCCGCAGCGGTGTCCGCGTCAATGCGGTGAGCCCTGGACCTACGCGCACGGAGGGCACCGACGCAATGGGACAGGGCCTGGAGCAACTAGCCGCCCAGGCGCCAGCGGGGCGTCCGGCTACCGCGGATGAAATTGCCGAGGCCATTGTCTTCCTAGCGACGGATCGTTCTAGTTTCATTTACGGCGCGAAACTCGCCGTCGACGGTGGGCGCACCGCGATTTGATGTGCATGCGGTGATTACATGTCCTGATGAGTTGGCTTGTTGGAACTGATCTTGCACTCGGCATCGATTCTGGGCGGATCACGGGCAAACCGGAAGTAATTCTCAAGTCCTGACTAACGCGACTATACATCCAAGTGATATAAGGTTCTCAAAGCCACACTGCTTCTCTCCCGAAAACGTACAATCTGTTCCGCTCGCCCGAAGTGCAATCCGATTCAGTTCGGGACCGAATCGGACCGTGCGGCTGCGGCACCGACAGCGGATAAGCGGGCCGGCTGGGGACGATAGCCGTTGCGTGTGCGGATGTGGTACTTCTTCAGGCGCTCGCCAGCAAGTTTCACCGTGATAGTGCGCCAGCCACGGTTGGGATTCGCCGCTGGGTAGTAGCTGAGCAAATAGAGATGTGCCAAGTCATCACGGATCGAAGCAAACGCCTTCTTTTCGTCACGCCAACTACCGGCAAAATACGCTTTGCCGCCGGTGGCTGCGCTCATGCGCTCAAAGACGGCCGTGGAGACTGGCTCAAGCTTGGCTTCCGCGGTGCTTATCATGTAAACGGGGATGCCGACCGATTGGGCTAACTCGGTGACGTCTTCCGGAGGCACCATGCTGGCGTTGTCGGGGCCGTTGGAGAAGACCACAACGACCTTTCTGCCCGGGTACTGGGCGGCATCCTTGACCGTCAATAACAGGCAGTTATAAAGCGCGGCGTCGTCTCCGGCAACGGTGGTGCGCACACCGCGCACCACCCCTGCACGGTCGGCGGTCAAAGGTGCGGCGCGGGAAAGGTTGCGACTGTACGAATAGAAAGCGACCTTGTCCACGGTTTCGAGAGAACGAATGAAATCGGAAATTGCATCCTGCGCGAAGACAAAGCCGCGGTACATGTAGTTGCTGGTATCGAACAGAATGAAAACATCGGCCCCGGCGAGAGATGCATTGAGGCTTTGTTGCGGATCGCCCGCTGGACTGTGTCCCTGCGCGGCCGATGTGTCGCCCGCGTCCGCGTTGGCCTCTTCCGGCATGTCAACCAAGGTGCGGGTGGGTCCGTTGCCTTCTTCAAAATTGGCAATTTTCTCCGAGATGCCGTCCTCCGTGATGCTGAAGTCCGAGGGGCGAAGATCCGTGACGTAGTTGCCTTTGCTGTCGGTTACGGCCACATTTAACTGGACGAGGTCGACGACCACGCGCAAGGGAGTTCCGCCTTGGCCTTGCTGCGCAATCGTCGGAGTCCTGAAAACGGAGAGCAGAGCGAGGAGAAGCGCGAGAAAGAATACCCAAAGTTTTTTTTGCATGATTCTGTATCCATCTTGAGCACTTGTCAGCGCCGGCCGTGGCTGTCCAGCCGGCGAAATCCAGGGGGCCGAGCCCAGCGATTCACTGCTCCGAGGCCGGGACAGCATTAGACAACGCTGCGATCTTGCCATTGCGAAACTCGTCGCCAGTTTCTCGCGCGGCGCGCAAGAGCGCTGGCCAATCCTCCATGTCGGTGGCGAAAATCTTCTCCACCATCCGGCGGGTCAGCTCGGGAACCAGTCGGTTCAGCATCACGGGCGAGAAACCCTGTTCGTCGGCGAGGCGAGCCCAGTACAAGTTGTTGGAATCCCAAGACTCGGCCAGTAGACGGCTGGAGTAGCCCGTGAATGCCGGAAAGGGCGCCAGATTCAGGAGATCACGGCTGTAACTCCGCTCCAATATGGGGTGAGGTACTCCGAAATCGCGGGAGAGGCGCTCCCAGCTGACATCGACGGGGTAGCGCTGACAGAGACTCTCGAGTTCCTTGCCGGCTGAACCGAAAGCGTCGCTCTGGTGAGGGAATCTTCGTCGGTACTCGGCCGCTAGATAAAACGTATCCGAGGGCATCAGCTGCGGAAGCGCCCCAGCCAAATTTCCCGCACGAAGAGCGTGCTCAAGGCGTTCCGAGGTTTGCGGAGACATGCGATCGTGGAGAATGCCCATGACGTTGCTCCGCAGTTCTTCGTTTTGTACCGAGGCGGCCAAAAGCTCTTCGCCGGCTCGCTGGTAAAGAGTGACAGCATGAAGTTCGTTGCGGCTGACGTCCCACCATCGCGGCACGATCGCATTGGTCAAGAGGCCGGGCACGACTTCCCGCCAGATGAGGGCCTGCACATTTTCCGGGGCGATGAAATCCTGTTCGGCATTGGCAAGTACGTATGGCAAGTCCGCCAGCGATCCGACCAGATGCGCGCCTCCGCCAGCCGGGGAGCCGGCCCCAAACAACAACGGAGCTTGCCAGACGTGTTCCATTCCAAGAACCGTGTCTCCGGCAAAGTCATGGGAACGAACGAAAAGAGGGTTGTGGTGAAGGATCTGAGCGCCTGGAGGCTCATAATACGCATAGTTGAGACCTACCAAGGTGTCGCGAAGAAAAGGAGCGAGCTGGCCACGGGCCTCCGCCAACTGCGCGGGAGAGGCAGGCGACTTGATGACCTTGGCCAAATCCGTGCGCATCTGCAATTCCGTGTGACGATTATTGTAAATCCCTGCCGCCCACTCCTCTCTTTCACTCGCATGGAAAATCGGCTGCGGCATCTCAAATTCCCGGAGCTCTCGAGCCAGGGGAATCAAAGTATTGGCTACGGCCTTCACGTGGGCGACGTCATGCAGAGCGTCACCGAGGGCCAGCAACGTGTCGAGAGAAACCAAGCGCTGCTCCTCCAGGACCGAGCGAATCTTGTCAGCCAACAGCCGGTGCATGCGCCGGCCTTCGGGGGTCGTTTGTGGAGGGCCTGCGAGCAAACCGACCACTTCGTCCTGAGAGGCGTCCGGCTTGCCGGTCACAACCAGCAGTAGTTCTCTCAGTGAGTCCCGGCCGGCATCGAACAATTGCGTGGTCGAAGCAACGGTGCCGAAAGGCTTAATGAGACCCCGCCAGGAATCGTTCAACTCGGCGCTGGGGATTTGCCCCTGACGCGCGAAGACTTGCCAAAGCCCCACGATGGCCTGGAAGGTTCCGAGGGCGTTGCCTCGCAGACTGTTGTTGGAGATTTTGCCGAGAATTGCAGCAGTGGAGAGAAAGCCGGTGATGGAGGCGTCGCTCAAGTCTGGAAATTCGGAAAAGATCAAATACTGATCGCTGAGGTCGGCGAACTTGGCAGCCAGCATGGTCACCGTTTCCGGACTAAGACGGGGTCCCTGAGGCCGCCTCGCGTCGATCTCGCTCAGAAGCAGGTACGCTTGCAACGGCCCGGCCTCTGTTCGCACGCGCGAAATCCCGAACATGGTTTCCAGCAGTTGGCCGGGCGTGTCCAGGTGGTCGGAACGTTTGCCCCAGATGCGGAGCATGTTGGAATCGTACTTCTGGCGGAAAATCTTCCTCCAGGCATCGAGATTCCCAGGAACGTGGGGATCCCCGTTGGGCTCCCAACGGACACGAGTCACCAGGAGCAGCAGGCCGGAGTCCGGGCGAAACACGCCGGTTGCCGCGTTCGGGGTGGTGTCCTTTCCGCGAAGCGCTTCGTAGTAGCGCCGCAACTGGCGGGCTTCGGTGAAATGTATTTGCTGAAGCTGGTTGACGCGGGACAAGGAGTCGAAATAAGCCGCCAGCCAGCCGTTATCCTTAGCGAGCAGGCGAGGGATGAACTCCGCGGGAATGTCCGGGGCCGCGCCTACGAGATCTTTCCAGCCCTCCTCCGCTGTCCGCCCTCCAGGCACTAGCACGCGCCCGGATCGAATGCGAATGTGAGTCCCGTAAAAATCCAGAATCGCAGCCAACGGAATTATCTTCTTCAAGGCTTGCGTTTGCCTCAAGGCAATTTGAGTTTCCGAATCCATTCGCGCGAAGGCGCAGTAAAAGCGGGCCAGCGCAGGGTCGCGCAGGAGCGCGTCGAGCAGATCCCAATCCTTGGAGTTGCTTTTTCTCGACCAATCGCTATCCGCCAGCAATGCGGGCACGCTGGTGCCGGCGAAGTCGTAGGTGAAGGTTTGTGCGTCACGCAAGCTCTGCTCAAGCCGGGGAAGCGGGAAGCCGGAGTCGACGGTTAGAAACGCCCTCTCCGGGTCGTCCGTCTGCAGGAAAATGTTGTGCTGCCCGCAATCGGCGCGAGTACGGTAACCCAAGACCCTCAGCAGGGGCCTGGCTTCTTCGCAATTAGAAACACGAAGGACGCCGTCAGGCCCCGCGAGGGCCGACAATTCTCTGGCTTGTTGCACGTAGCGGATCAGCAGGAGCAGGAATTCCGTAGGACGACGGTTAGGATGCGGACCAGCGTAACCCCGCTGGAAGACGTTGCGAGCCAGCAAGGGGGCGACTTCTTCCGGCGAGATCTTCTGACTAATGCCCGCCATGCGCAGAAAAGAGCGCAGCGGACCGGGAATCGAAAGCGTCACCAAGTCCGCAGACTGCGCGGACGCCTCTTGAGCTGAGTTGGGCGAATCGGCACCCCGGGCGGACGAAGCGAAGTAAGACCAAGTGCACAAAGACACAGCTGCAAGGACGGGGACGCAAAAAGGAGGCTTCATGCCAGGAGCCATCTCCGAACCTTAGAAGAGCTTGACGAATGGTCGCTTGGCCGACGTCGGGAACAAAATGTGCGAAGGCGCAGGAAACGGTGCAACCGGCCAAAGCTCGCGAACTGTCCAAGGTCCGACAGAAAAGATAAATCATTCTTCGTACTAATCCAAGGCTTTTTATGGTGTGCCTAAATGGCCGGTAGGTAATGCCCGATCCGCGGGGCATTACTACTCCGAAGGCAGGAACTACGGCCGAGGATTCCGCACCGTCCGGCGAAAGATCGCGGTTAGTCACACGTATTCTGCAAATAAGGCGCGGTGGTTACCGGAAAAGTGAAGTCCTAGTACGTCAGATGTCCGAGGTGAGATCGGATTGCCAACGGATTGCGGTTCCAACTCGCGCTTGCGCGCGAGCGACGACTCCTCAAAATTCGATCGCTATCCTATCAGTTGATAAGCGCGAGGCCATAATCCAGTTCAGTTCGACACGCAGGGGCAGGGAATCTTCAAGGACTGATTGGGTAGCCGTAGGCGCGAATCGTTTCAACGGCTTCGCTCCGGCTCCCAGCGTCCACCTGTTTCAAGATTCGATGGATGTGATTCCTCACCGTAAACTCAGAAAGATTCAAGTGGGAAGCGATTTCCTTGTTTGTAAGTCCTTTGGCGACGAGGTTGACCAATTGCTGTTGACGTAGAGTTAGATCAGGCTTCGGAGGTGCGTTCTGAACAGGTATGTCCCTGGCCATTTGGGCTACGAAACGAAATAGCGATGAACAAAGCTGGGGCGGACATACTGCCTGACCGCGGAAGACGGCACGCACAGCGGCAACGACATCCGAAGCGGATGCGTCTTGCAGCAAATAGCCGGTTACACCGGAACGGATAGCACTCAGGAAGTGTTTCTCGTCGGACTCCCTCGCGATGACGACAATTCTAAAGGAACCACAAGGTGCATTCTCGACAGATGTAATTGTCGAAAGCCATGGTGTTTGCAGGGAATCGGTGATCAGAACATCGCATTTAGAATCTAGCAGGCGAAGAGCCGAGGCCTCCGCATGGCCACTTTGCCCAACAACGAGAAGATCGGTACGCTTGCAGAAGAGCCGGACGAGCGCTTCACGCAGCAGACGATTTTCAATCAGTAAGAATGTGCGAATAGACGAACTGGGGGCAAGTTCGCTCATACGATCCATCAGCTGCTTCCGTGTGCACCGTTCGGCGAAGACGAACCAATCAAATAAGAAATAAAAGACCTAGCCGCCGAATTTATGGGATAAACTAAACTGAATCCCTGTTATTGTCAAGAGTAAGGTATTCCATATCCTGCTAATCTAGGAACGTTGACGTACCCCATACTCAACCTAATGCAATGCTACGTTTACTTATGAGGATGCGGGCTTACCCCACTTGGTTTGCTCAGTCTAAGCTGAAAGTTCGAAGTCCGAAAGGGCGGTGTCGCCTTTGCCCGGCAGTTCTCCCGATGGGTCGAAAGGCAAATTTGATTGGGTCAAAGTTGGTATCCACTAATATTCCGCAATCTCCTGACTCTATTCCTGAGTAGTTCATACCGGTAGTGCTGTTTTGATTCTTACGCCCACTGCTTGCGACCCGGATACTTGGGCTTCAGGGAGAGGGCAATGGAAAAGACTATCCGGGTCCTTGTGGCAAACCGCCCCCGGCTTATCCGGGAAACGATTCTCGCGACCTTCGCAGACCAACCTGACGTAGAGATTGTCGGCGAGGTTGCAGACGATTCGGAAATCATCGAGTGTGTGAACAGGACCAAGCCAAATTTCGTGGTTATTGCGCTCGACCATCCGGGTAGCAGGCCACATGTTTGTGATGATCTACTTCGCGAGCATCCGGAGGTGCGCGTCATCGCTGTGGCGCCGGCAAAGAATTATATCGTTTACTACTGGGCCTCTCTCGACATTCATTCGAGCAATATCGAAGCCTCTGAAGCAGGAGTGTTGAGCGCCTTGCGAGGCTCAATGATCACCAGCAGGACGAATTGAAGATCTTCATGCACAGCACTCGGGTGAAATTATGGTGAACGTCAAAAAATCGAAGGACATTCTCTCACCGCTCGCGCTGGCGTTCTTGTTTTGCGCGCCTGCGTTCGCCCAGCAGCAAGCCGACAGACAGCGCGGGAGGAGCGAGCAAAGCCGGTACGACAATGGCGTTGAACAAAGTCCAGACTTTGCCCAGGAGAACCTGGGCCGCGTGTCAGCCTCCGCGGTTCAGATTCGAGCAGTACTGGTTAAGGATGAAGGACTGCTGGTGGAATTGAAGCGCTGGGTAGCGAAGGAAGCTACTGATAACGGCCAAGTCGTCGAGGATTCGAATCTAACGGATCAAGCGATTTTCGAACGCCTGAACCAGGACGTGAAGTTTCGATCGATCGCGACTCGGCTCCTGCAGCGATACGGATATCTGATGCCGACCCCGAATCCGGACTCAAACCTTGCAAAACAGAACGAATTGGTCCTCAAGGAGCGGGCGCGGCGGTTGGTTCAGATTGAGTCGCAAGAAGATTCAGACGCACTTCGACCGCATGGCAACGATCGAGATCTCGAACGCACCGCCACATGCGATGCGCGCCGCGACGAAGATTGTAACCAACAGGCGCCGGCAAGTCGCCAAAATACTCGTAATCCCAACGGAATGTCCGGCCCCGGGACGACCCCTCAGGCAGCCCCGGAGCAGTTGCCTTCGCAGAGCCCCTCGCGAATCCTGCGAGCTGACGGATTACCCCAAGATGTGGATCCGCTGAGCGGTTCCAGCGCAGACAGTTTGTCTCCGACCTTCCAATTGACTTCCGGGTCGATCAAGCGGGACACGAATCCTTTGGCGGGTTCTCAATCCCTGGGTCAGGGTGCGATCGATAACTTGCCGTCCGGCCAGAACATGCCCTCCATACCGCTTGATCGCAGGAGCACCACCGATTTAGTGCCCGGCAACAGCGGAACGCAGCGGACTTCGGGTGCACGGACTCCGTTGGGGAGAACTATCGAAGAAGATTTGGCGCCGGTGCGGATGGTTCATCGCCCTAATCCTTACGCGGATATCCCATCGCTTTACGACATGTACGTGCAAGCCTCGGCGCGCCAGCGACCAGCCGAGCGATTTGGCCTGGATATTTTTCGTAACACTTCGAACGACCCGCAAGCGATACCTATGGATCTTCCCGTCGGCCCTGACTATGTGCTCGGTCCTGGCGACAGCCTTGAGATTGACCTCTGGGGTGGCGTTTCACAACGTATGTTTCGAGTCGTGGATCGTGCAGGGCGCGTCGCGCTTCCGGAAGCCGGACCCCTCCTGGTCAGTGGGCGGAATCTCGGCGAGGTGCAGCAGGCAGTACAACAGGCACTAAGGACCGAGTATCGGGACGTCTCAGCGGATGTGTCACTCGCGAAATTGAGAACGGTTCGTGTGTACGTGGTCGGAGATGTTGCGCAGCCGGGCGCATACG
>Ga0210402_10002637_pt1 | contig 17357 bp, 16 predicted proteins | sample IncBWC7MmetaG_FD_161055 | JGI IMG/M metagenome (GOLD analysis project Ga0210402, IMG submission 161055) | Forest soil microbial communities from Barre Woods Harvard Forest LTER site, Petersham, Massachusetts, United States - Inc-BW-C-7-M | ecosystem: Environmental > Terrestrial > Soil >... | reverse complement strand
AGGCGTTCGCTTTCATTGGACTTGTCGGCTGCATCGTGCTGCAAGCAATCTTCGCGGGCGCCTTGGCCAAACCTGAGTGGGTCCTGACCTTTTCGGCTTTCTTTCACACCATCCGTATATTCGGTGGCACCGCAGGCGCCATCTACATGGGCCATTTCATAGCTCAGAGGGAGAAGCTTCACTCGAACCTATTGGGACTCCATGTCGGTAACGGCAATTGGATCACCGATCAGAACATTCATGCGATGACGGCCGATCTTTACGCTAAATCGTCCGGCATGGCCTCCGCAGGAGCGCGCGCCATCGATCTGATCGCGGCCCGACTGCGGCTCCAAGCGTACAGCTTGAGCCTTGTCGACGGATTTCTACTGATCGCGTGGAGTTGCGTTTGCGCATTGATCTTTGTCGCTCTGCTGCGCAAGCCACCTTTGAATTACGGCGAACTCAGCAACATGCAGCAGATCCCCGCCGCCCATAGGGAGTCGAATCAATGAAACGAAATGCCGCACTATTCCTGCTAGTAGCGATGGCCTGCTTCTCCTGCACTGCGGCAGCCCAGGAATCGGGCAATACCGCACCTCCACGCCACATCACACTTCAGGAAGCAGTTCAACTGGCGCTCCAGCACAACCACGATGTCCGAATCTCCGGCTACACGGTGGATGAGAAACGACACGCGAAGGAGGTTGCAAGAAGTTCGTATTTTCCATCGATACGGAATGACAGCAGCTTCATGCATGTGACCGACACACAGTTGATCCAGATCACGGCGGGTAGTCTCGGCATCGCCGGAGGAACGCCGATTCCGTCTGGAAACGCGATCATCAACCAGGGCGGCAAGAACTTTATGACCAGCGGAACCCAGATCACCCAGCCGCTAACGACGCTGCTCAAGATCAAGCGAGAAAACGATGTGGCCCAAGCCGAGGTAAAAGTCTCGCGTGAGAAGGCGCATCTCACAGAAAGCGATGTAACGCTCGCGGTCCATCAGGTCTACTACAGCATTCTCATCGCTCAGGCTCACCGAGGTGCCACAGAGGCGCGCATAAAAGCCTCGGAGGACCTTCAGGGCGAGCGGGTGGAGCAGGTAAAGTTCGGCAGCACGCTCGAACAGGAGTTGATCGAAAGCCGCACGCAATTGCTGCAAGCCAAGCAAGAAATATTGACTACCGATCTTCAGTTGTCAGATCTAAGACTGAAGCTCAACGACTTGACGGGCATGCCGTTAACCACCGCCGTGGATCTGGACCCTTTTGTTCCGAAATTCCAGGACACCTGCCCGCGCGAGGAATGCGTTAGCGCTGGCGTGTCCTCACATCCGGAAATCCTTGCGGCTCGTGCTGAGGTGCAGAAAGCTGAGGCTGCGGTCCGTTTTGCGAAGACAGATATGTGGGTCCCCGATGTTGAAGCCTTTGCCCGCTACAGCTACCAGGAAAATGTCCCGTTCCTGGCGCGCAACTTCGGCACCTTTGGTGTTCACTTCGGCTATGACGTGTTCGACTCGGGTCGCAAGAAGGCCCTGGTCAAAGAACGTCAAGCGCAGTTGTCTCAAGCAAAAGAGAACCTCGCGAAGTTGACGGATGGGGTCGAGGTCTCGGTCCAAACAGCGTACAACAAGCTGGAAAGGACGCAACAGATGATGAAGGTGTCCGAAGAGATTCTCTCTCTGCGTACGGAGTCGAATCGGGTGCGTCAGCAGGAACTGATACGAGGAGTGGCGCTGAACTCGCAGGCAGACAACGCAACAGCTCAGGAATACGACGCCAAGGCGCTCCTCCTCCAGTCACAGCTCGACTACCTCGAGGCCCATGATGAGATTATCCATGCGATGGGCGGCACAGTCGAATGAATTCCAAGTTGCACGAGAGACCTAAGAGGAATTGCGACCTTCGGATCAGACCGGCACATAGGGGCGGACAAAGCAGCCTCGTTCGGGTGGCCTCCACTCGCCTGCCTACCATGTTCGGCGTGTTCGACCTGATCGGCTTTGAGCGCCTGAACGTGGACAACGGAAAGACTGAAAGTGCCCTGCTCCTGATGCTTGGCGATCTGCAAAATCGGGCTCCTTTGCTACGTATTCATTCCCAGTGCCTCACTGGAGAGGTGCTCGGATCTCTGCGCTGTGATTGCCGAGGGCAGCTGGAACTCGCAATGTCAGCCATTGCAGACGAGGGATCGGGTCTGGTGATCTACGAGTATCAGGAGGGCCGTGGCATCGGGCTCATGGCAAAACTGAAAGCTTACGCGTTGCAGGACAAAGGGTTCGATACGGTCGAAGCGAACCACGCCCTCGGCTTTGATACCGACTACCGCGACTTCAGTCTGGCCGTGGCTGTCTTGGACGATCTCAAGGTCCGGCAGGTCCGCCTGATGACAAACAATCCGCAAAAAGTTGAGGCGCTGGCAAAGAGTGGAATCGAAGTCATCGAACTGATTGCCTGCGAAGCACCACCAAGCCCTTATGCATTGTCGTACTTGCGGACCAAGAAGAAAAAGATGGGACATTCGCTCACGATCATGTGAGCGATTGGAAGGTTGGGCTAAATCGGAGCACCTATGTCGAGTCAGCAGCCTCGCGCAGTGGACCTGCTTGTTTCGTCCGACGTTTCGCGTGTGACCGGTGGTGATGAGCGCTGCCTTGTTACCCAAGCAATGAAGTTCGCTGAGATCGAGAAGTCGCTTGGGGAGTTGCGATCAGGGCAAATGATCGTCATCGCCGATGATGAGGACCGTGAGAATGAAGGTGATCTCGTGATCGCGGCAGAGATGGTCACTCCTGAAGTAATCAATTTCATGGCCACCTACGCGCGGGGTCTGATCTGTCTCGCAATGACCGGCGCGCGGCTTGACGAGTTGGAATTGGGGCCAATGGTGGCCCACAACACCGCGAACCATGGCACAGCGTTTACCGTCTCGATCGATGCGCGAGGGAGAGGTGTAACAACCGGAATCTCGTCGTACGATCGTGCGCAGACCATCTTGGCTGCAGTCGACCCCCGAACTCGCCCTGAAGACCTCGCGCGCCCGGGTCATGTGTTTCCCCTACGCTCCCGGCCCCATGGCGTTCTCGAAAGACGCGGCCAAACAGAAGCGTCTGTTGACCTCGTACGATTGGCAGGGCTGCATCACGCCGCCGTGATCTGCGAAATCATGAACCGCGATGGCAGTATGGCACGCGGCTCAGATCTAGCGAGGTTCTGCTCGGAGTATGGCTTGTCGATGGTGACTGTAGCTCAACTCGTGCGCTACAGGCTCGAAACAGAATTAGACCAAGCTCCCGGCGTGCATCCATCTGTGGTATATGGGCACGGCGCAGACTGGGAGAAATTGTTGACGGGAGAACGATGCAGGCAAATTCACGTACTGGAGACCGGAGATGAGTGACATTGTTGCGGTACGATCAGGAAATATCCTGAGCATTCAGCTGAATCGTCCATCCAAAAAGAATGCAATGACTTCGAGCATGTACATCGAGATGGCGGAGTTGCTCGATGGTGCAGTAAAGGACGATCAAATACGCGTCGTGCTCTGGCATGCGGCTGGAGATTCGTTTTGTGCGGGCAACGATCTCGAGGACTTCATGAAGAACCCGCCAGCATCAGCGGAAAGTCCGCAGGCGCGATTGATGCACGCGTTGATCAATTTCGAGAAGCCACTGGTTGCCGCTGTGCAAGGCGTGGCGATTGGGGGTGGAACGACCATGTTGGCGCACTGCGACTTTGTGTACGCAGGGGAGAGCGCGAAGTTCCAACTCCCTTTTGTAAATTTGGCCTTGGTGCCTGAATTTGGAAGCAGCTATTTGCTTCCGCTGCGTTTCGGATATCTGCGGGCCACCGAACTGATTCTACTGGGACAGTCTTTTGACGCTTTGCGAGCAGCCGAGCTTGGACTCGTCACCAGCGTTGTCCCTGATCAGCAACTACTGGCCGCAGCAACGGAAACCGCACAGACCCTGGCGGCTAAGCCCGCAGGCGCAGTGCAGGCATGCAAGCGGCTCATGAAGGGTGCATTCCGTAACCAACTGGAGCAAGCTGTGACATTCGAGAACCAGGCGTTTGCCGAACGAGTAAGGTCTGACGAGGCGAAGGAAGCATTCAGAGCGTTTTTCGCGAAGCGGAAGCCGGCATAGCATCCAGGGATAACGCTCCGATCTCTTGTAGTTCCATGGGTCGCGCATGAGATCGCAGAAGTTCGCGCCTGAGCGGGGAAAGTCGAAACTCAAGGATTTCACTACGCGCATTCAGCGGCCTCATTCAAGCGTCTCAAGACTGACTTGATGTCTCTGTCGTCCGGGTCGGCAAGGTGAAATGGAACGTTGCACCTCGTCCATCGTTGGCAGTCGCCCACAACCGTCCCCCGTGCGAGTCCACAATGCTATGGCTGATGGCCAGCCCCATGCCGCTGCCTTGCGGCTTGGTCGTATAAAACGCAGAAAAAATCTGATCCGATTTCTCCGTTGGTAACCCCACGCCTGTGTCACTGACCGAGAACTGGAGTTGACCTTCCTGCAATTCCGACTTCACGGAAAGCTCCCCGCCTGAGTCCTTCATGGCTTCGATGGCGTTGAGCATCAAGTTCATGAACACCTGCTGCAGCTGCACCCGGTCCGCCATGATTTTGGGCACCTCGGCGGCAGGTTCTGTGCACATAGCAACCGAGTATCGATCGGCCTCACCTTTCAGCAGCGTGAGTATTTCCTCAACAATTCCGTTCACGTCGACCAATTCACGTTGTGGAGGAGACTTCTTATAGAGGGAACGTATACGGTCGATGATTTCAGCCGCACGGTTCCCATACCTATCGATTCTGGCGGCTGCCGCACGAGCCCGATCCAGATTGGGCGGTTCGTGTGCCAGCCATTCAATGCAGCTGTTGGCGCTGGTGATGGCAGCAGCGATGGGCTGCTTGATCTCGTGCGCCAGCGATGCGGCCATTTCCCCCAACGTGCTTACACGATTGGTATGTGCCAGATCGGCCTCAAGTCGTCGCAGTTTTTCACGCTCTTGCTCGGCAGACTTACGCTCTGTGATGTCGATCACCGTACCCACGAGCTCAACGAGATCGCCAGATTGGTCGAGCACCGTATGGCATACGCAATGAATGTCCCTGACGCTTTTGTCTGGATCAACGACGCGGTAGTCCAGTTCGAAATCTACCTTGTCGCCGATGGCTTTCTCGAGTCGTTCCCTGCATTGAGCTTGATCGTCCGGATGAATCCGCTGAATGATGGCTTCTACTGACGGTGGGGGGCCCTCACCCGGGGCGAGACCGAGCACGCGATAGCACTCCTCCGAATAGTATGTGTTGTCGCTCGCAGGATTCCAGGCCCAGCTGCCTGTATGACTGAGCCTCTGCGCTTCCGCGAGATATGCTTCGCTTCGCTGCAGTGCTTGTTCGGCAGACTTCCGCTCTGTGATGTCAGTTGAGCTGCCTACGAATTGCTCCAACTCTCCAGTGCTGGAAAGGACGGGATGGCCAACACTGTGGATCCACTTCACCTTACCGTTCGGCAAAAGGATACGGAACTCCTGATCGAGATTGGCTTTTTCTTTGATTGCCCGTTCGTTCGCGCTCTTCCACTTAAGGCGATCCTCAGGGTGGACGCGTTCGAGACGTTTTTCCCAAACCGGCGGTCCCTCAGATGGATCGAAGCCGTAAATCCGGTACCACTCCTCGGAGACCTCCACCGCGCTCCGATGAGGTACGCGCCAAGCCCAGCTGCCCGTGTGGGTCAGTTTTTGCGCCTCGGTCAAGTGCGCTCGCTGTCGCTCCAACTCCCGGGTCAGCACCTCTTGCTCAGTAACATCCATCCCTGTCCCAAGAAAGCCCTGGAAAACGCCCCCCTGCGTGACCGGAACACCAACACAACGTACGTGACGAACTTCTCCGTCAGGCCGCACGATTCGTTTTGTGACGTCGAATGCAAGATGGTCATCCAACATCTTTGCAATCCCCTGTTTCATGAACGCGCGATCCTCCGGGTGTACAAGAGCCAAATATTCTTCTACCGTTGGTGGCTTGCCAGCCGGATCAAGACCATAGATCCGCAACAACTCGGAGGACCAGTAACTGAATTCGGTAGAATCGAATGCCCAGCTGCCCATGTGGGCGAGGCGCTGTCCCTCAGCGAGATAAAATTCGTTTTTTTGCAGCGCCTCCTGTGCGCGCTTGCGATCGGTGATGTCCTGGACTGTACCGTAGAAGAGGGTGGGGCGGCCCGATTCGTCATTCTTTACAGCACACGTACTGTTGAGGACGCGCACTTCGCCGCCGGGTCGAACGATGCGGTGTTCCACGTCATAGCACACACCACTACTAATCGTCTGCTCCTTGTCTCGAAAAACACGGTCCCGATCTTGCGGGTGGATCATCTCCCGTAGTGCGTCGACGTTCATGGGGCGTTCCTGAGGCCGCAGTCCAAAAATGCGGTAGGTTTCATCTGACCAGATCAAGCAATCCGTCGCGAGGTCCCATTCCCAGTAGCCGACATGGGTAATGCGCTCAGCTTCTTCAAGCTTGGCTTTGCTGTCTTGCAAGTCGTGAGACGTCAACTGCAGGGCCTCCTCGGCGCGCTTGCGATCTTCAATGTCGGTGGTGACCCCATACCACTTGACGATGTTTCCATCTTCATCTCGGAGCGGCATTCCGCGGTCCAGGTGCCAGCGATATTGTCCATCCGAGCGGCGGGAACGCACCTCGTTTTCGTGAGGCTTGCCGGTAGCAATCGCTTCCATCCATTTACCTGCATATCGCTCAAGATCATCAGGGTGAATTAGCGCCTTCCACCCTGATCCGGCCACCTGTTCCGCCGACAACCCCGTGTACTCGACATATCGCTTGTTAACGTAAGTATTACAGCCATCGGGCAGAGTACTCCACACTATTGCTGGAATGGTGTCAATCACGTCGCGAAGCTCTCTTTCACTCTTGCGAAGAGCATCCTCCGCCCGCTTCGCGTCGTCGATGTCGAGATTGACCCCTATCCAATACAGCAGAGTTCCATCGTTCGCACGGAGGGGTTCGGCGCGGGTAAGGAACCATCGGTACTTTCCCTCTGCGCTAGGAACGCGAAATGTGAACTCACCTGCAGTCCCCGTTCTTAGACAGATTGACCAGACTTTGCGTGCCTCTTCGCGGTCGTCCGGATGCAGAAGCGCGGTATGTGAATCCCACTCTGCGCCCGTGTCAATACCGAAGCGCAAAGGATGATCTTTCGGGAGACCAAGGTAGTTCGCAGTCCGTTCGTTCACGAAGGTGAGCGCGCCGGACGGAAGACAGTACCAGGCATACGCCGGAATGACATTGAGAGTGCCCTGTATTTGTGCTTCGAGCTCTGGGCGCTTCTGAGCAGCAACGCAGTTTACGTCTAACCCGGTAAACAACCATAGTTCCGTATCATCGCTTGCTTTGTGACCGAAGGCGATGAGTTCGACGCATTCAGGGGCGCCATCGCTGCCTCGCATCCGGACCTGAACGCGATAGGAAGTTCCGGTTGCAAGAGATCTTTGCCAAGAGGCTGAGGCGACGGCTCGGTCCTCTTCCAGGAGGAAACTGCGCCAGTCAGCTTGGTTGATCTGATCTGAATTGAACCCGGTGAGGCGTTCCAGGGCCGGGTTGGCATACACGCAATGACCCTGAGTGGTCGCCAACCATGCGGGGTGTGGAGAACTTTGAATGAAAGCGTCGATTTTCGTGATCTTAGCCATGATCCGCTGCCTATTCAAAGGGCCCCGTCCGGCAGCACACAGACGAACAACGCCGGAATTGTATCGATTACGCTAAGCCGCTCGAGCCGTTCGCGCTGGCTGTCTTCTAACCTTATTCCATATGCGCCAGTTCTACCTCAAGTCTGGTCATCTTCTAGGCGATGCCGGGAACGCCGGTTTCTTCCAAGGACGTAGGCCGAGCTATCCCCAATCTTCTCATCTTGGCCAGCAGCGTAGTTCGTTTCAGCCCCAGTTTCGCCGCTGCGCCGCGCGTTCCACCGACGATCCAGCCAGCCTGCTCCAGTGTTTCCACAATCAGGGTGCAATCTGACTCTTCCAAGGTTATGGGTGACTCGAGGCCCCGGGTTCGATGCAGACTGGGGATCATGAGCCCAGTTTGCTTTTTGTGAAGTGGGTTTGGGAGCACGCCGTCCCGCGAAAGGATGACCGAGCGTTCCACTAGGTTCTGCAACTCGCGAATGTTGCCAGGCCACGAGTACCACTGGAAGGCAGCCATGGTTTCCGGAGGTATTCGGTCGACTTGCTTGCCCATGCGGCGGCTAAACAACTTGACAAAATGCGCGACAAGAGCAGGAATGTCTTCCCGACGCTCTCGCAACGCCGGCAGCAAGATGGGGAAGACGTTCAGACGATAGTACAGATCACTCCGAAACTGCCCAAGAGCGACCATCTTCACCAGATCGCGATTGGTCGCCGCCACCAGCCGGACATCCACTTGGTGCGTCCGACCGCTGCCGAGTCGTTCAAATTGCTGCTCTTGCAGCACGCGCAGCAACTTCGGTTGCAACGCGGGAGGGGTGTCGCCTACTTCATCCAAGAACAAGGTTCCCTTATCGGCCATCTCGAAACGCCCCATCTTCTGGGAAATGGCTCCCGTAAAAGCACCTTTCTCGTGACCGAACAACTCACTTTCCAGAAGATCCAGCGGAATGGCCGCACAATTCAGCTTGATAAAAGCCCGTCCGCAGCGCTTACTGGCATTGTGAATGGCGTGTGCGATGAGCTCCTTTCCTGTACCGGTTTCACCCTCGACGAGAACAGTCGAGTCGGTGGGGGCAACCTGCTCCACCTGGTCGAGAACAGATTCGAGCCAAGCGCTGTTGCCGATGATCCGCTCGAATCGCCGCTCGGCCTGGTCCCCCGCAGGGTACGTAACTGTTGCATGGTCTGCCACAAGATACTCCTTTAAAGGCACCCTTACGATTGCTATAAACCTGTTTGCTCACAAGTCAAGCGCAGCCCGGACCGTTTGGAGCAACAATTGATGATCGAACGGCTTTGCAAGGAACTCGACCGCGCCCTCTCTCATGGCTTGAATCCGTATCCCGGCATCTGCGTAAGCAGTAATAAAGATGATCGGGATATCGCATTCCTCATTCTTCAGCCTGGCCTGCAACTGCAGACCCGACATCTTCGGCATCAGGATGTCCGTTATCAGGCACGCGGCTTGACGGTGCAAACCGGATGCAAGGAAGTCCTCCGCGGATCCAAAACACCGTGCGACCAGTCCAGCCGCTTCCATCAGGTCGCGCAGTGAATCTTGCATGGCCTCGTCGTCATCAATGATTGCTATCAATTTGGACGTTCGCGTACCGCCAGGGCGTCGTTCATTAGGACTATCCACGGTCCCCACCTTCGTTTCCCCACAGTGAAGGGATCATCGCAAAGATGGGGACTAGGTGTCTTGGATGAAGGGGCCCTGATCGGTACGTTCTTGCTGAATGGTTAGCTTCGAACGTGCGCGGGGCGATGAGGAAGGATATCGGGGCCAGTCCTGAATCGATGGCGGGCTAGGCTGGGAGAAACGCCGATAATTGTCCGGAAGTGTCGGGCGAGGTGACTCTGGTCCGTGAAACCCGCCTCAATCGCAATTTCCGAAAGTGGAAGGTCGGTGTTTCTTAGCAGCTGTTGTGCATGCTCGACTCGTCGTTTCACTATATAGTTATGCGGCGGTATCCCAACCGATTGGCGGAATGCCCGCGCAAAATGATGAACCGACAATTGCGCAATTTCGGCGAGCACTTCCAAAGCGATATTTTCCTGCAGATGCGAGTCTATGTATTCGCATATTCGATTGGCGCGTGCTGGTGCCAGGCCCCCGCGATTCATGGGCGGATCCACTGAGAGTGGCAGGTGTGCGAGCATACCGAATCGCGGTCGTGCGTGAACTAGGGCGTCCGTCGGAGAACACAAGACACTCATCGCACAAGCTGGGGGAGTGATCAGGGCATTCCATGGCTCATCAGTTCCTGTCCGAAACAGACGAGCCGCCATGTCTTGCATCCGTTTGCAACGAAAGGTCGAAGAATCATGGTCGAAGATCGTCGCCAGAGCCATGCCCCGGTTCAGCAGTTCGTCATTGAGACTGAAGAGCCGGCGAGCCATTTGGTCTGCACCCAGAATTCGTTGATCATTGTCCACCGCCAGCAGAACCGCTACATCACTACCCCCGCAGGGAGCGGCCGCAATGTTCCACGCGTGCCGGAAATGCGCGCGGAATACACGCTCCTCGATACTCCGGGCGGATACCTTTGTTGCCGCCATGGCCAAAGAGAGGGACTGCTCTGTGGTTTGCGGATTCATCGATGAGGTATCGAGCACCGCAACCAATCGACCAAGGGGATCGAAAATCGGGGCACCCGCACAGCTCAAGTTGGAATGGCGCGTGCGAAAATGCTGGCCTCGAAGGACCGCCGTGGCTCGTTGGTCAGTGATGCAGGTCCCGATTCCGTTCGTGCCTTCAATTTGCTCCGACCAGACTCCACCTAGCCAGATTCCCCAATACTTAAAAGCATCTGCCAATGATTCATTCCCGCGGTGGTGAATGGCAACCCCATCCCTGTCGCACAACAGAACCACATACTGTTGTGGTTCGACGATGGCGTATAGACGATCGAGTTCCTCTTGGGCGTGCAAAATGAGATTGCGCAACGGCTCGCGGGAGTCTCTTAGTTCCTTCTCTGTGATGATGTGCGGTGTCGCCTGAATCTCCGGATCGAGGTGATGTGCGGTTAGACAACGCCGCCACGACGTAGCCATTTCCTCGACCCCAGGAACCAGCGCGCCTTTGCGGGAAATGAGGTCAATGCAATCGAAGTGAGACAGTCCATCAATCGAACGTAGCGTTCGGATTTTGCTTGCGGCCGCCAAACCGATCTCCCCAGGCGCCGATTGGTCAACTTTGGCTATGATGCGCGCTTTCAGTCTCGCTAGCCATTCTCTGAATGTTACTCCGGTGTCTGACGGGTGGCTAAAGAGCTTGGATTCGACTTCCCTTTGGAGGCTGCCACTGCGTTAAAGGACTGAGCAATGATCGCAAGCATCCCATCGGGGTACAGCGAGGTCATGAGCTTTGAAACTCCGAAGTTCTCCTTATCGAGCGCCACTTCTTGTGCGCACAAATTTCAAAATTGAGCACCTTACCGTCATATGGTCTCAGGTTCTATACCGCTCCCGTCTGTTCCCTCCTGAAGGATAGGTCGGAAAATCCCCAATCTTCTCATCTTGGCCAGCAGCGTAGTTCGTTTCAGTCCGAGTTTCGCCGCTGCGCCGCGCGGTCCACCGACGACCCAGCCGGCCTGCTCAAGTGCTTCCACAATCAGAGCGCGATCCGAATCTTCCAAAGTTGTCGATGACTGGAAAGCTTGGGGGCGATGCAGACTGGGGGTCATGAGCTCTGTTTGCTCTTTGTAAAGTGGGTTTGGGAGCACGCCGTCCCGCGAAACGATCACCGCGCGTTCCACTAAGTTCTGCAACTCGCGAATGTTGCCAGGCCACGAATACCCCTGGAAGGCCGCCATGGTTTCCGGAGGAATGCTGTCGACTGGCTTCCCCATGCGGCGGCTAAACAGTGTCACGAAATGCGTGACAAGTGCAGGAATGTCTTCCCGGCGCTCGCGGAGCGCCGGCAGCAAAATGGGGAAGACGTTCAGGCGATAGTACAGATCACTGCGAAATTTCCCGCGAGCGACCATCTTCGCCAGATCCCGATTGGTTGCAGCTACCAGGCGGACGTCCACTTTGTGGGTGCGGCCGCTTCCTAAACGCTCGAACTCCTGCTCTTGCAACACACGCAACAGCTTCGGCTGCAAGGCAGGGGGAATGTCGCCTACTTCGTCCAAAAACAGGGTGCCTTTGTCAGCCATCTCGAAGCGCCCGATCTTCTGCGCGATGGCTCCGGTGAAGGCGCCCTTCTCATGACCGAACAGCTCGCTTTCCAGAAGATCCAAAGGAATGGCCGCGCAATTCAGCTTTATGAATGGGCGTCCGAAGCGCTCACTGGCGTTGTGAATACCATGTGCGATGAGTTCCTTGCCTGTACCGGTTTCCCCCTCGATGAGGACAGTCGAGTTGGTTTGAGCAACCTGCTCCACCTGGTCGAGAACAGACTCGAGGGCATGGCTATTGCCGATGATCCGCTCGAATCGGCGTTCGGCCTGATTCCCCGTAGGGTACGTAACTGTTGCAGAATCTGTCACAAGGTACTCCTTCCCAGGCACCGCATACGATTGCTATAACCTGTTTGCTCACATATCAAGTGCAGCTCGGACCGTCTTGAGCAACAATTGATGATCGAACGGTTTCGCAAGGAACTCGACTGCACCCTCTCTCATCGCTTGAATCCGCATCCTGGCATCTCCGTAAGCAGTAATGAAGATGATTGGGATATCGCATTCCTCATCTTTAAGCCTGGTCTGCAATTCCAAACCCGACATCTTCGGCATAAGGATGTCAGTTATCAGGCACGCGGCTTGACGGTGCGAACCGGACTCGAGGAATTCTTCCGCGGATCCAAAGCATCGTGTGACCAGTCCAGCCGCTTCCATCAGGTCGCGCAGTGAATCTTGCATGGCCTCATCGTCATCAATGATCGCAATCAACTTGGTCATTTCGCGAGCTCCCTCAGCTCGCAGTTGGTTTCCACATTACTTGCCACTCCTTCGCGCACGGACACATCATCGTCCACCACGTAGACAAGACCTCTGATGTTGCTCATAACTAGTTGCTTCATCTTCACCATCTCGCTTTGGGATCAGAATCCCGCCTGGAAAAACCCTTGTGTAAGAGGGTTTCGTCAGTTGCCTGACAGCGACACAGTCATCAAGGCCCGTTGTTCTGTTGCAACGCCAACTGTACGGCATTGAGCAAAGCTTCGCGGCGTACTGGCTTGCAGAGAAACTCCACTGCGCCGCCCTTCAATGCCCGCTGGCGCGTGGCCTCATCATCGCGGGCTGTCATGAAGACCACTGGAGTTCGGTGATTCGAAACGGTGGCGGTCAGCTGACTCTGGAGTTCGAGTCCGCTCATCCCCGGCAAGCGTATGTCGAGAATGAGACATGCTATGTCGTCGCGATGAGCGAGCGATAAGAATTCCTCGGCTGAGGCAAAGGCCTGGGTGGCGAAGCCAGCGGATCTCATCAGGCTTATCAGGCCTTCACGTACTAAAGGGTCGTCATCGACGATTGAGATCAAGCGTTTTACCGAGTGTATGCCCATTTCACTATCCCAAGGTCTTGACTTAGAAGTTTCAGTCCGGACGTGATGCTAGCAGCTCGCAAACTGGAAGGGTATCCTGCTTTGGGAGGAGTCGACTACGCTCGTGGAGGGACGCTCCGCAGTCTGTCAGTGATATGGACCAATTCGGCCAAAGACCCTGCGCGCATCTTTTCCATTACATGTGCGCGGTGAGTCTTTACGGTCAATTCGCTGATGCCGAACTCGGCAGCAATCTGTTTGTTGAGCAGGCCGGTGACAACCATACCCAGAACTTCCCGCTCCCTGGGACTCAGCGTGTCAAAGCACTTCCGAAGTTCTGCTATTTCCGCCCGCTCCTGGCGAGCGGCGCGGTCGCGCGCGATCGCTCCCTGAACCGCCTCCAGCAACTTCTGGCCACGGAAAGGCTTGGTCAGAAACTCCACCGCGCCTGCCTTCATGGCCTCTACCGTCATGGGAATGTCGCCATGGCCGGTGATGAAGATGATGGGAATTTGGATGTCCGATTCTCGCAGTTCGCGCTGGAGATCCAATCCGCCGAGGTCCGGAAGCCGAACGTCCAGAACCAAGCAGGCTGGCGCATCCGGCCGTGTACTACGAAGAAAGTCCAGGGCAGACCCGAATGTTAACACTCGAAGCCCCACCGATCCGATGAGGCTTCGGACTCCATCCCGGATTAGCGGATCGTCATCGACAACAAATACCGTGGGAGTATCATGCTGCATTGCTTTCGATATCCGCTGGCAACGTGCATTGAAAGGTCGCACCGCGAGGAGTGTTCGGTTCGGCCCACAAGCGTCCACCGTGCGCCTCGATAATGGAGCGGCTGATCGCTAACCCCATGCCTGTCCCCTGCAGTTTTGTGGTGTAGAACGGTTCAAAAATCTTGCCGATGACTTGTGGGTCTATTCCGGCTCCAGAGTCTGCGACGTCCACAACGATTTGATTCGGTTCATGTCTTGCCGACCGTATCCGTAACTGCAGTGCCCGGTCTTGGACACCGCTCATGGCTTCTATCCCGTTCTTCACCAGATTGAGCACGACTTGCTGTAGCTGAACGCGATCACCAAGCACGGGCGGCAACTGGGGACCGAGTTCCGTTTGCAAGGAGACATTATTCCCCAGCAGTTCACTCCGGATCAGGCCGAGAGTCTCTTCGATCACTTCGTTGATGTTCACTTTCAGTCTTACCGGAGCAGCCTTCTTGAAGAGGGCCTGGATTCGGCGGATTATATCGCTCGCCCGAGTTGCCGCCTCAATCGTGCGATCTGCCGCGGCACGCGCCTCATCAAGATTTGGTGGCTGGCTTGAGAGCCAAGCCAGGCAAGCATCACTGTTAGCGACGGCCCCGGCGAGTGGCTGCCTGAGTTCGTGGGCAATCGAGGCCGATAGCTCGCCCATCGCCGTCAGCCGAGTGACGCGCGCGAGTTCCGCCTGCGCCTCTCGCAACGCTTCCGAGGCCTTCATCAGCTCGCTGGTCCGTTCGACGACGCGTCGTTCGAGTTCCTCATTGTGGCCCTTGAGTTCGGCTTTGGCTCGCTTGAGGGTGGCGGTCTCAAGAACGTCCCAATTGCCGTGTCGCCTTGCGAGCACAAACTGGTGTGTACGCACCACATCCAGGATTTGAGGAGCCCCGCACCCCGCAAGGGGGTACGTGCACAGCACCGCCAGGCGCTGATTCCCGATAACCTCATTGAGGCCATCTTCATAATCGCAAAAGTGCGTCCATTCCTTCTTTGAGAGCCAGGTCGTATCCCCAGTTATTCTCATGCCCGGGTAACCTTTGGCCGATAGGCTAGCGAGTTTTTCATACCAACTGGCTGTCAATTTTTTGCCGTCAAATACGCCACCCGGCAGAAACCAGTCTCGGGCTGGCACAATTTCTAAACGGGAATCCGCGAAGTATCGATCAAGGTCAGGAACCGAATTTTTTAGTGCGGCCCTGGCGTCATCGATCGTCAGGGGTTCGGCAACGATCCAGAGGCAATACTCCTCTCTTTCCAAACCTGACTTGCAATAGGAGATCAACGTGTCGAGAAGATCCTGTTTCGTTTCATAGAAAAGACAGAAGTGGGCACCCCAGGCCGCCACGTCGCCAACGACGTCGACAGTGGCCTTCCGTGTTTCGGCTGCCATACCTTTTTCGGCTTCCATAACTCACCTCTTAGTCTTGAACGTGAATTCAAACGCTATGGTGCACTTTCGCATTCAGAGAGCCTGTACCTGTCAGGAGCCGTTTGCAAGTACGAGGCCGACAAATCACATCCACTAACTTCTTCCTGTAAGGGAGCAAGCCCGGCACGGCTAGATCTTCTTGGTTGGGACAGGAGGAAATTTGCAGCGAAGAATCGCGTGTGGGCAGGTCGGCAATAAGAAAACTCACCTGCGCCATGGGTGTACCTCGTGGGGATCGCGCAGACTTGAAGTCTAGGGAGTCCGGGTTGTAGCACAGACATATCAGGTTTGTCAAGCCCCTAACGATTTGGGCCGGAATTAGGTAGGAATTCATCGGCTAAGGCGTGAGCCGGACGTGCGCACAGAGCGAAACAACACGACACTGCACACGGCGGAGATTGCGGTCGCAAGCCACAGGGCCGCTGAGATCGAGTAATGTATGACGACTGCACCTAACGCCGCACCCAAAAACATTGCGGCGACCGACGCAACCCTTCTCGCCAACCTCGGGTTGTTGCCGTTCGCGAGCGAAGAGTCCGCGCCGATGCCTGTGATCGTTAATGTCAGAACCGTTGTCGTCAGATCCGGGATTGCGAGTTTCCGGACAGCGGCATTCCGCGTGCCCATCGCGAGCGCCGTGAAGGCGATCAGAGCAAACGGTTGAAAAGAATTTTCGAGCAGAGAGGCTCGGTATCCGATGCCACAAAACGACGCCGTAAACAGAAAAGCCACCTCCAGGAGGAACGCTTGTGCCGCAAATCGAGTCTGCGAATCGGCACTCGCCCGCGCCATGACCCGTCCGCCGAGTATCGCCCCCACTAGAAAAGCGAAGAGCGCTGTCAACGAGCGCGCGATGGACAGTCCGGATACGTGGGCCGTTGCAAACGCGAGGAGCACGATATTCCCCGTCATGTTCGCAGTGAAGACCCGCCCGAGCGACAGGTAACTGACGGCGTCCACTAAGCCGGTGACAGCTGTCATACCGAGCAGAGCGTAGGGTATGACCCTTTCAGTGGTTGGACTGCTCGCCATAGACAATTATCCGATCGAGTACATTGCGATTGCTCATTGTCGGACCTCCGCGCAAACGGCTGTACGTTACACGATGGCTCCCTAGAACTTGTAGCCGGTCCACAACGCCCAGTAATTGAGGTTGCGGCCTGACTGACTCTCCTTAACGAATTTCCCCGCGTAGAAAATTCCGTAGTCGGCTTGGAACCAGAGGTGACGATTCGCTTGCCAGCGCACTTCCGCGCCTGGACGGTGCCCGACGAAACGCGCGTTGCTCTTCCCCCGGAAATAATTAGAAATCCAGGGACTGAATACACACCGTCGCGTAAACTTTCTCGCCACTGAAATATCCAATCGACGGAGGCGGTCACACTGTGCGGCAACACCGTTTCAACATGAGGGTGTACGTCGATAAAGTTGATTGGACCAGGACCTGCCGTAGCGAGGACGCCAAAATAGTTGCCCTTTGGGAACAAGGGATTGAACGTACCGAGAGTATTCGTCCTGGGGTCGTCGCCGCTGGAGATGTCTGCCTTGGCACTGAATCGCGGTTTCAGTGGAAGGTTCGGGAGCCGGTAACCGATTTCCGATGCCACAGTCCATGCCCGGATATTTGCGGAACCGAAGCTGCCAAATTGCCAAAGTGCTTCGTAGTCGAAATCCCAGCCGGGTTTCGTTTGAGCGACGGATCGAGAGAGACGCGCACCGATGCTGTGGCGCACTTCTTGCCCGACACCTCTGTTGAAGGCGGCTGTTTTTCGATCGAGGCCAAGGTAGTAAGTATCGAGCGTTAGGTTCTTTTTGAGAGGACGGACGCCGTACACGCCCCAAAATCCGACTGAATGGTTGGGGGCATTATCAAAAAATCCGGGCTTATCCAAGTCGGGTCGCATGGCGAAGCCGTCAATCTGCCACGAACCGACACCGGCCTTCACCTTGAATCCGTCAAAA
>Ga0210402_10002636_pt1 | contig 17365 bp, 17 predicted proteins | sample IncBWC7MmetaG_FD_161055 | JGI IMG/M metagenome (GOLD analysis project Ga0210402, IMG submission 161055) | Forest soil microbial communities from Barre Woods Harvard Forest LTER site, Petersham, Massachusetts, United States - Inc-BW-C-7-M | ecosystem: Environmental > Terrestrial > Soil >... | reverse complement strand
CCGTCTCCGGACCGGCACTCGCCTCTCTTGCTGCACCGCGTATTCCCACACGGCGCCGAAGCCTTCCGCCCGCATGGCTTTGTTCGTGGTTCTACAGCGCTTCACCACGGTATGCGCTCCAAACCGCGGCTTCCGCAGATGGCGCAATTGCGCGGAAATGCTCGCCGGCGGGTAGTGCGTCAGCTTCGCCAGCTCATCGAGCGTCAACCACGTCGCGCACTGACCTGCGCTTAGCATCACGTCGCGAATCACTTCGCCTTGTTTCCGCAACTGCACGGGCTTTCCTTTTGTGTCGCTACGATTCGTCCTCCGCATCGTCATTGCCTCCCTTCCTGCTGGTCATACTTCGTTGGCAGGAAACTCGTCGTCGATGACACCTGCGCTCCCGGCGTTTTCTGGCGGTCGATCTTGCGCTTCGTCTTGTGAACCCTCGCCGCCTTCTTCCTCATCCGGCGTCCACGCCGTCCGATCGGGATCTTCGTAATCTCCGGCGCACGCGCTACAGGCATGCAAAGGCAGTCGAGAATCGCTCGAATCCGCCGAACAAGCGGACTGACTTGACCTTCTGGCAGCTAATCCGTCCACTCGAGGACCGGGAAAGTTATCCACAGTTTTCCACAGGCTGTAACGCATAAGTATTCTTGACATGTCTTACTCTTCTGCTAATGTTCGCACCGTTTCTTATCGGAGGCCCTATGCCCGCGCGCTCGACCCAGCCGCCCTGGGAGTTCCTTCTCTCGGCTTCGCGCAACTCCTTGCAGAGCTTTGAATTGTCGCGTCTGGCTCACGCAGCCAATCTCCGCAAGGAAATCTCTGCGTTGATTGATCAGTGGATGGAGGAGAACGCCGCCGCCATGCTGGCCCGTTGGCTTCTGGAGCAGCGGGAACGTTCCGCGCGGGCGCCAGATGTACTTTCCGCGGGCGATTCCCGCGAGAATGGAGCGCATTCCGTGTCCGATAATTTTCTTGCGGACCGAGCCGCCTCGCAGCCGGTAAACGGCGGCCCTTCCTGAGGTTTGGCATGCTTTTTGGAGCTTGTTCGCCGGTCTGGCGCTGAATATGCCGAGGATGCTCAGCTTGGCCTTGCTGCCCAAAAGTGTGTGCAGTGGAGCTCGCGCAAAGAGGCTATTTCCCCGCGCTGATTCTTCGAGTGCGGGAGCCTCCCGCCACTGCGTCCGGCCACTCTGTTCGTTCTTCAACGCGCCTTCCCTCATCCCAACACCACACCAGACTTACGTCTTGGCTGCGTTATATGAGTTACAGGACACGATTTCAGGAGAACAGGCAGGCCAATACAAAATGAACGGACGCGAAAGCAGCGAACGCGTTCAAGCGGAGAAACCTACGGAGGATTTAAGAATCTTTTGAATTAGGAATTAGGGCGCAGGAGTAGAAGCAACGGGCTGTTTTTCCAGCAACTGCTCTTTGCGATAGACCAGCGAATTGATGTCGTAGGTGGCGAGTTCAAATCCGTGGCCGTGGGTAATCGCGTCCGTAGGACACGCTTCGACGCAGTAACCGCAGAAAATGCACCGCGAATAGTCGATGTTGTAAACGCTGGCGTACCGTTCCCCGGCTGAAATGCGGTTAGCATCGGTATTTTCAGCAGCTTCGATGTAAATGCAATTCGCCGGGCAGGCCGCGGCGCAAAGAAAGCATCCAACGCACTTTTCCAAGCCGGATTCGTCCCGGTGCAGCACGTGAATCCCACGATAGCGGGGCTGAAAATGCACCGGCTCGAAGGGGTAGTTCTCCGTGACCGTTTTACGAAACATATTACGGAAGGTCACGCTGAATCCCTGCACAAGCGTCGTGAATGTCTCGCCGACTTCTCTGAGAATGGATGCCATGAGTTAGGAGTCTAGCAAACGTCCAATGCCCGGGCAAATGGCTATGCTCGAACCGGGCCGAAAGGGTCACGCCTTCAACGACTTAATGATCTGCTTTCCGTGAAATCGACCGTTTTCGATGAATATCTCGCTCGTGTGCCGCCCGCCAATCACGACACCGGCCAAATGAATTCCCGGGACGTTGCTTTCCAGTGTGTTGGGATCGAGCGCAGGCTTCCGCGTTACCGGATCCAATCGCACTCCAAGGCTCTCGATGAAAGAAAAGTCGGGATGATATCCTGTCAACGCAAACACCTGACGCGCACGCAGGCCTCGCTTCCCCGCCCCGTTCTCGACCACCACGTGGTCGGGCTCGATTTGCGCCACGCGCGTCTCAAACAGGGCGCGCACTTCGTTTGCCTGGATGCGATTCTCGATGTCCGGCCGCACCCAGTATTTAATGGATTGGCCTAGAACAGCTTGCCGATGCACAAGAGTTACCCGCGCGCCGTTGCGAAAAAGATCTAAAGCCGCTTCCGCTGCGGAATTCTTGCCTCCGATTACGACAACGTCCTGGTTCCAGAATTCGTAGGGTTCGGTGTAGTAGTGAGAAACGTGGGGCAATTCCTCGCCAGGAATGTCCAGCCTGTTCGGAAGATCGTAATAGCCAGTCGCGACGGAAATCTTCTTCGCAGTGTACTTCTCTTCCGTTCCCTTCTCGGACTCCGTGACGACGCTAAACTTACCATCGTGGCCGTCAACGCGCTTCACCCTTTCGAACAGGCGCATCTCCAACTGATAATGCTCCGCCGCCTTGCGGTAGTATTTTAATGCCTCGACACGCACGGGTTTTTCGGCCGCACAAACCAGCGGCAAGTCGCCGATCTCAAGGAGTTCAGGCGTAGTGAAGAAGACCATGTTGACCGGATAGTGAAAGATCGAGTTGCACAAACAACCTTTGTCGATGACCAACGGCTTCATCCCCGCGCGACGCGCCTCGATGGCGCAGGCCAGGCCGGTTGGTCCCGCTCCGATGCAAATAATGTCGTAGTTTCCCATTTCTTTTTTAGTTTGCCGGGAGTCCGTTGCAATTGCAAATTTGCTGTGAGCTACTGAGTTTGCGGCATTTCCAGAATGTCAGTCAGCTCTCGCCGGAAAGTGTCCAGCTCTCGCAGGCGCTCGGGGATGGCGGCTAACTCTGTTTTCTTCCACACGAAGACTTCGCCAGTCCCGCGCTTGAGCCGCACGCTTGGGTTTCCGTCGACAAGATAGGACGGTGGCGCGAGAAGCTTCAACCCGCCGTTGGGTATCGGCGACAGGACAGCAGCGCACTCGCCGCGCCTCACGCATAACGCACTTTCATAGGGTGGAATTGCGATTGGTCGAAACCCAGCCTCGAATAACCGTTCCAGCGTTTGCATCTGCTGTGGTGTAAGTTCAACCATGCATGTGGGACAGACTTTCGCCTGTCTTCCGTGATGTTTTACTGAAAAATGCTCAAGCCGCCGTGGAATCCGCTTCCGACGACGAGCCCTCGAGCTGCGAAAGAATCTCCCGCAACGTCACGATCAGCTCAGCCCGCGAAACATGGCTCTTCCTGAACTGAATTCGGAACTTGAAACTTTCATTCTCCGGCTCGAAGTGAAAGATGAACGGCTGAGGCCTCTGCGGACCGCCTTGCTCGTCGCGCCGTTCCCGTCGCGCCTCATCCCGCGTCAACCCGCCTTGCAGGATGCGGTGCATCATCTCGATCATCTTCTTTTCGGTCGGCTGGCGGGCAATCTGCAGCAGCAGCGACTTCGAGATGATCCCGTGCTCGACGCACTTTTTTCGTAACGACTCCGGAATATTCCTCAGCGACAAAGTTTCCGTCACCGAGGATCGCGCCCGCCCAATTTTCTTGGCAACGTCTTCGTGCGTGTATTCGAATTGCGTGGCCAGACGATGCAAGCCGTCCGCTTCTTCAAAAGGGGTAAGGTCTTTTCGCTGAATGTTTTCAATCAGCGCAATTTCCAAGGTCTCCGCGTCGTCCGCCATTTTTTCGATGCAGGGAACTTCGCGCAGACCCGCCGCGCGCGAGGCGTGATAGCGCCGCTCGCCGGAAATGATGTAGTAGCAATCTTCGCGCGGCACAAACCGCACCAGCAGCGGCTCGAGCACACCTTTTTCGCGGATCGATTCTGAAAGTTCGCGCAAGTCTCCTAGCGCTTTACGCGGTTGGTCCGGATTGGGCCGGATCTGATCCACCGGGATCATCCTGCCCACCGCAGCCCCGCTGTAACTTGTCAGTGATTCGACGTAGTGCGCGTCATGCCGCATCTTCAGCGTGACGGGTAACCCGATCCTCTTCGACACGTTGGATAACCTCCGCTGCCAGTTTCTTGTACTCGACGGCGCCGGGTGATTTCGGCGCGTACGTTAAAATCGTCTCTTTGTAAGCAGGGCTCTCTTCGAGCCGCACGTTCTTGCTGATTTTGGTTTTGAATAGCACTCCGCCGAACACGGTGCGGATCTGTCCGTGCGTGTCCCGCGAAATATTCGTGCGCTTGTCAAACAGCGTGATGACTACTCCCAAAACTTTCAGGCCGGGGTTGGGCCTCGCGCGAATTCTTTCGTACGTTTCCAGCAGGTCGTCCGTTCCTTCAATCGCAAAATAGGCCGCTTGGATCGGCACGAGCAAATGAGTGGAGGCCACCAGCGCATTCACCGTCAGAATTCCCAGTGACGGCGGCGTGTCCAGCACAATGTAATCGTAATCCTTTAAGACAGCGGCAAGCGCGTCCTTCAATCGGTAGGGCGCGTCGAACTGCCCCGCAAGCACTTGCTCCAGCTTGGCCAGCGCCAGACGTCCCGGCCCCAAAAAAAGCATCGGATCTTTCGTCGTCTTGATTACCGCCGCCATCGTCGTACGGCTCTCACTCAGAACGTCAAACATCGATGCGGCGATTTCTCCCGATTCGTAAAATGCGATCGTGGAGTTCGCTTGCGGATCGAGGTCAATCAAGAGCGTACGCTTGCCGCGGTTCGCCAGCGCGGCTGAAAGATTTATCGCTGTGGTCGTTTTCCCGACGCCGCCCTTTTGATTCGCAACCGTGATGATGGCAGTCATACAGTTCTGCCTCCGTCTATGCGCATGGAAAAGCGCGCCGACGCGATACGGCAACCATGTACCTATATGTGGGTGCTGCCTGCAGAAAGCCCCCTAGGCCTAGTCTCACTCTACGTTCGTAACCTATTCTAGTGCAAGGGAAAAGTGGAAATTTCCGGCAGGCTCGGTGGAAATCTCAGCAGTCCTGTTTTGGGAAGCAGGTGGCTGAGCCCCGAATACATCTGCAATCCTCGGGCATGTTTTGAAACTGGAGGTGCACTGGGGACCTAAGCCCCGAAATTCCTGAGCCCTGTTTGACTCTTAAAAATCCAGCCCCCAGAAGTCCATCGACGCGTCTTGGAGTTCAAGCCCCAGTTCCCACCCTGCCCGGCCCTCGTGCCCCCGCCAAATCAAGACGGCTTCGCAAACGTTCTTGTTGATGAGATTAATCAGAACCAGACGCTGCCCAACCGGGAATCCTTGTGGGATGACTGCCAGACACCCCTTCGTGCTGGCGTCCATGGTGTACCCCTCGGCGCGCATCGAACGGCCTGATTCCGCCCATTCCACCGCCACCGGCACGCGCGAATTTACGCGCACTCCTGCCCTGATGTTCTGCATTCGCAATTCAACGCTGGATGTGTCCCCTATGCCCACGGAAGTCTCCTGTGTTTGCCGGATCGCAATCAGTCCCGGTTCCTCGCCGTTTTCTGAGAAAGAGGTCAGATCAATACGTCAGACGCACATAGTTCAAAGCCTGTATGATTCGCAGACTACGGCTCCGGACATGGATGGTCAATGGGACTTCAGGTCTAGAACGCCGTTTAAGTTACTCTTTCCTTTCCGCTAACACGTCGCTGTTCCCTTTCTCTATTCCCACCTAGTCCGTGCTGTACCGCGTTTGCGCCTTTACACTGCCCCGCTTAAACTCTTTGCTCTGCTTTTTCACCAATGATTCGAATCAAGACAATCCGTGCCGAACTTGGCTCGACTCTGCGGCTGGCCTTACCCCTTGTCCTTGCAGAGCTCGGCTGGATGAGCATGACCATCGTGGATACCATGATGGTAGGCCGCCTCCCCAACAGCGCGACAGCCATGGGCGCGGTCAGCTTGGGTTCAAATCTCTTCACCGCGATTGCGCTCTTTGGCGGCGGCCTCCTGATGGGCTTGGATACCCTTGTCTCTCAGGCTTTCGGTGCTGGCCGTCGAGAAGATTGCCATCGCTCGCTCGTGAACAGCGTTTATCTAAGCATTGCCCTCACGCCGCTCCTGGCGATTCCCGTCTGGATTCTGCCCGCGCTTCTGCGCGCAATGCGCGTCGACGCCGAAGTTCTAGCTCTCGCTATTCCGTACACAAAAGCCCTGCTCGTGGGGCTGTTTCCACTTCTCCTCTACTTCGCCGTGCGCCGTTGCATCCAGGCGATGAACATGGCCAAGCCCGTGGCTTTCGCTCTGGTCACTGCGAACATCGTTAACGCGCTCGGCAACTGGACCCTGATTTACGGGAAATTTGGAATGCCCGCGATGGGCGCGATCGGTTCCGGGTGGTCTACTTCGATTTCTCGCGCCTACATGGCGCTTATCCTGGTCGGATATTTGTTTTGGTACGACTTCCGCCACCGCACGGAACTCCTCAAGACTCCCATCGAGCCCGATTTTCGGCGCATCCGCCGTCTCATTGCGCTTGGCTTTCCTGCGGCCATGCAGTTTACGTTCGAGAGCGGCGTCTTTGCACTTACGACCACGTTGATCGCCCGCCTCGGTGCTGTGCCGCTTGCCGCTCACCAAATCGCGCTGAACACCGTGGCATTTACGTACATGGTTCCCTTGGGCGTCGCCTCCGCCGCCGCGGTTCGCGTTGGCCAGGCGATCGGTCGCAAAGACCCACAAGGCGCGGGAGATGCGGGCGGCACCGCCATCTTTCTCGGCGCTGCATTTATGACCTGCATGAGCGTCGTCTTGCTACTTATTCCGCGATGGATTGCCCGCGCCTACACGCCCGATCAAGCCATCATTCAGAGCACCATCTATCTGCTCGCTGCGGGCGCGGCCTTTCAGCTTTTCGATGGAATCCAAACGGTTGCCACTGGCGCCTTACGCGGCCTGGGAGACACTCGCACGCCGATGCTCTGCCATTTCACTGCTTATTGGATTATCGGTTTGCCTCTCGGCGCTTGGCTCTGTTTCCGTCGTGGCTGGGGTGCCTTCGGCCTCTGGGCCGGGCTAAGTCTCGCGCTCATTCTTATTGGGATTGTTCTTCTCTTCGTCTGGCGTCACAGAGTCCGTCAGTTAGCAATCTCCAGCCCACAAAGCTGACGATACGCAGGAACTCCCCTCGGACAACTTGACCTCGAAGGAAAATGTTGCAGCGGAGAAGGCCGGCAGGAAAACTTACATCTTGTAGCGGCCGAGGTCGTCGTCGGAGAGGCCTTCGAGCCAATTGCGCAGCTGTTCGTTGGTGCTGCGTTCTGTAATCGCGCTGGAAATCTTCGAATTCTTCAGCACTTCTTCATTCACAAAAATCGGGCAATCCACTCGCAGCGCCAGTGCTAGCGCATCGCTAGGCCTGGAATCGATGGTCATCATCTGTCCGTCACGCTCCACCCAGATCAAAGCGTAAAACGTATCATCCTTCAGGTCGTTTACCACAATCTTGTGAACTTGCACATCGAGTCCCAGGAGAACATTTTTGAGGAGGTCGTGGGTCATCGGCCGCGGCGTCTGAACCTTCTCGATCTCGAGGGCGATAGCGTTCGCCTCGTAAACGCCAACCCAAATCGGAAGAATGGCCTGGCCCTGCACATCTTTCAACACGACGATGGGCATGTTGGTCACGGGATCCATCATCAGGCCGCGGATTTTCATCTCCACTTCCATGTGACCTCCCGTAGTAGCACAAACTTAAGTCCGCGCGCTTTGTTTTCGCATGCATCAGGAGCGCGGACCTCAGTCTGTGCTCGCTGAATTTTCTTACGCGGTACCCGCGGCTACCACCGCGCCCGCTGTTTCTACGCCTGCTCCCCCGCCAAACAATTCGGCGTCGCCCCCGTCACCCGGACCTGCACGTACTTTCCCAGAAGCGCAGTCTCTTGGGAAGTGAAATTTATGACTCGATTACAAGAAGTATGTCCCGACCACTGATTTTCCCGGCGCGATTTTCCGCTGACCAGTATCTCGAAAGTCTCTCCAGCCATCGCCTCATGCTTCGCTGTTTGAATCAAACGCTGTGTTTCCTGCAGAGTCGCCAGCCGTCGGCTCTTCTCTTCTTCAGAGATAGCGTCGCTCATTGCCAGTGACGGTGTATGCGGCCTCGGCGAATACTTAAACGAAAAAATACCGTCGTACTGCACCGCATCCATCAGGCTCAGTGTCTCCGCAAGGTCTTCTTCCGTCTCACCGGGAAAGCCCACGATAATGTCCGTCGTAATGCTGATAGGCCTCTTGGCGCCGCGGATCATCGCGATCTTCTCAAGATACTCTTCGCGGCTGTACGTCCTCTGCATGGCTCGCAACACTCTCGTCGCCCCCGATTGCACCGGTAGGTGCACGTGGTTACACAACTTGGGCTGCGCATCGATGGCGTCCACAATGTCTTGCGTAAAGTCGCTTGGATGAGAGGTCGTAAACCGCACCCGGCGAATGCCCGGCTCGTCCGCAACCGCCAGCAGCAACTCAGAAAAGCGCATTCCGCGCGCCGTCGGATCTTTATAGGAATTGACTGTCTGCCCCAGCAGCTGCACTTCGGAGTAACCCAGTTCCGCCAGCTGCCGCACTTCCGTCAAGATCGACTCGCTGGCGCGGCTTCGCTCCGGTCCTCGCGTGTAAGGAACCACGCAGTACGAGCATGCCTTGTCGCAACCCTCGATAATCGTCAGATACGCTCGCCAAGGGTTGTCGCGCCGTGTCACGGGCGTCTCAAATGTTTCGTCCGTATCGGTATCGAGCCCGGTTACGCGCTTGTTTCCTGCCTCTACCTGCCCCAGCAGTTCCGGCAGTTTGCTGTAGCTCGCCGAGCCGCAAACTAAACTCACCCACGGCGCGCGCTTGAAAATTTCTTCGCCTTCCTGCTGCGCCACGCAACCCAGCACGCCGATAATCCGCCCATCGTTCTGCTGTACGCCGAACTCCCCAAGACGCGAGAAAACCTTTTGTGCTGCTTTTTCCCGGATGCTGCATGTGTTGTAAAGGATTAGCGAGGCCGACTCTGGCGACTCAACTTGCCGGTATCCGCGCGATAGCAGGACGCCCGCAACTTTCTCCGAGTCGTGGTCATTCATCTGGCACCCAAACGTTTCCAGAAAAAAAGTGCCCCGAATCGTGCCCTGAAGAGGTTCAAACGCCGCGGCCCCGAACTCGACGCCTGCATTCTTCGTGCCGATGGAGAACCCAGAGCCGCCCGTCAATCTCTCTAGTCCGATGTCGAACGTTTTGCTCATGCCTAATTCGCAGTTTAGCACACCTGTACGCTTCGAATTGGGGCTCTCCGGTCCAATATGTGGCCAGATCCATTGCCAGACGCATCCCGGATGCTGCATTAGCTTGTATCCAAAGAGGCAGCACCTTCTTTAGCTTCTGCATCTCATTTGTTTGACCACCCTGTAGGCGTGTGCTACGTTCCTCAAGTAGGGAAAATTTAATTTTCACTGAGGGGTTGCGTCATTCTTTTGTTCGCTACGGTTTTTATCGCCGATCTCGGTAACATTCTTGGACAAACGGGCTGGGTCGCCCGCGGCATTTTGCTCTTGCTCGGGATTTTTTCCATAGTTTCCTGGGCCATGATCTTCCAAAAGCTCGGCCTCTTCGGCCGCGTTCGCCGTCAAAGCGACCAGTTTCTTCGCATCTTTCGAGCCACCAAGGGCGTCGCTAATCCGCAAGCGCTCGCTTCCGCGGGCTCGCCCTTTTCATCAGTTTATGCCGCTGGCTATCGCGAACTCTTAAGCCAGGTTGGCACTGGCAATCCGCAACCCACTGGTAAGCTGAAGAGCCTTCAAGCCGTTACCGTAAGCATGCAGCTCGCTTCCGCGGAAGAAGTCCGCCGCGTCGAAAAAGGCATGTCTTGGCTGGCCACAACTGGCTCGGTTACTCCCTTCATCGGTCTGTTCGGCACCGTTTGGGGCATCATTGACGCCTTTTCCGGACTTGGCAACGCCGGCGCAGCCAGCCTTCGCGCCGTCGCTCCGGGCATCGCGGAAGCGCTCATCACCACCGCCGCGGGACTCTTCGTCGCCATCCCGGCGGTTATCTTTTACAACCAGTTTTTGCAGAATATCCGCGACCTGGCCCAGCGTCTCGATACTTTTGCTCTTGAAGTCGGAGCCCAGATCGAAAAGACTTTTACTTAGCTCTTTGCGGCGGGCAGCCCGCGTCCGCCCTTGAAAACTATGCCGCAACTCTCCAAAAACACGCAGAGCACCCTCTCCGAGATCAACATGGTCCCGTTCATCGACGTTGTTCTCGTTCTGCTCATCATTTTCATGATCACCGCACCAATCCTTCAGTCCGGCATCGAAGTCGATCTTCCCAAAACCAGCACCGTCAAGGAAATTAACGAGCAAAAGCTCGTCGTCACCATCGACAAGAACCAGCTGATTTATCTTGGCGACACTCCGGTCAACATTCACCAGCTCGGTTCGAAAGTGAAAGCGCAGCTCAAAAAGCCCCAGGACTCCGTCTTTCTTCGGGCTGACGAAGCCATTCCTTTCGGCACCTTTGCAAAAGTCATAGACACACTCCGGCAAGCCGGTATCATAAACATCAGCATCGTTACCGAGCCGATCTCCGACCGCAACCGTACTCGCTGAAAATGAGCACCGCTGCCTACAACCAGATCAATCCCCTCGCTGCCGACCCCGGACAATTCAGCCTCAGAAGATTTCTTATCTATTCTTTGATTCTCCACGGCCTTCTTGTTCTCTTCATCGCGCTCTCCGTCTACATAAAGTTCAACCGCGAGCAGTGGGGTGGCATTGGCGGAGAACCTGGCAGTGTCGACGTGAAACTAGTCGGCCCTCCCGCCGGAATCCCGCTGCCTCCAAAACGTTCCGTTCCGGAAAGCGTAGCCGCGGACCCGGCGGAAACTTTGTATAAAGAAGAGGAAGCCCCTAAGCCACTGCCGCTGCCCGCGGTGCAGCCGCCTAAACCTGTCGAAAAAATTGCCCCCTTCAAGAAAGAGAAACCTCTTCCCGAAACGCACAAGTCCAAGGTTGACCAGCCCAAAAACCCTCCGCCAGATAACGCTGTGCCTGGGAAAGGCGCACCGCCAAAAATCCCCAGCAGCTTCTCGTCGCAACCTCCGGGCGGTGGCGCTGGTCCAATAATTGTTCAGGGCCAAGGGGGCGGTGATTTTGCCTCAAGGTACGCTTGGTACATCGAGTCCGTCCGGCGCCGCGTCAGCCAGAATTGGATCCAGACCTCCATCGACCCAGCCGTTCGGGCCGCTCACCAAGCTCACGCGGTCATGACCTTTACAATTAATCGGGACGGTTCCGTCCGAAACGTTAAGATCGAGCAGTCCAGCGGCAATCTCTCCATGGACAACTCCGCTCGTCGTGCTCTGGACGGTATTCAATTCGGACCTTTGCCGAACGACTTCTCAGGTTCCTACGTGGATGTCACGTTTGATTTCGATCTGGCTTTAACACATTAACCTCTTCTTTCGCTTCAGGCGCGATAAGAGGACCGGAGGAAATGGTGCCCCTGAATCTCAGAACTTGTCGTTGTCTGTTCGCCGTGGCCGTTCTCACCTTTCTTGTTAAGCCCGCTAGCGCACAACAAGTGGCGCCCTGGTTCCGCACCGGCACAGGCCTCGGTATCGAAAAAATTCGAGTGGCCGTCGCCAGCTTCGGTCCCCGCGGCGACAATGCAAAGACTCACTCCGATCAATTCACCCAAATCGTCCGCGATGATCTCGCCTCTAGCGGCATCCTCGATCTCGTCAGTCCCAGCTTTTACCCCACGCAAACGCTCAGTCAGCCTTCCGAACTCCAAAACGCCGCTTGGACTGATCCGCAAGTCAAAGCCAACTACGTGGCCTTCGGTAATATCGCGGAAACCTCTACCGAAGTCGCAATTCAGGCCTGGCTCTACGACGTCAACAATCCCTCCGCTCAGGCCGTCGTCGCCAAAATCTATCGCGGTGCGCCCACCGATCTCCAAGTCCGCAAATTCGCCCATCAATTTGCTGACGAAATTATCAGCAAACTTTCCGGCGGCCTGCCCGGAATCGCTTCCACCCAAATCGCCTTCATCAGTTCCCGCACCGGCACTAAAGAAGTCTGGGTGATGGATTACGACGGCGCAAACCAGCATCCTCTAACAAGTCTCCGCACCATCTCCCTCACGCCCCGTTGGTCTCCTGATGTGTCCCGCATTGCTTTCACCTGCTATCAGCCTTTTAACGGCGTTGTGAACGCGCAGATCTGCATGTATTCGATGGACGCCGGCAAAGTCGTCTCCTTCCCACACTTCCGCGGAACCAACAGCGCTCCTGCTTGGTCTCCGGATGGAACGCAACTCATGTTCTCCTCTTCCATGCAGGGCACTCCTGAGCTGTACGTCACCGACTCAAGCGGCGGCAAACCCAAGCGGCTTACGCTTTCCGGCGTTGGCGGCGCCACTTCGCCCACATGGAATCCCAAGACCGGCCAATCTGTAGTCTTCGTTAGCGATCGCGGCGGCATCCCCAAGCTCTACATGATGAACGCCGACGGCTCCAACGCATCCATCCTCGATCTCCCCGACAAGGGCTACGTCATCGATCCCGCTTGGTCTCCCAACGGTCAAATCCTCGCCTTCAGTTGGCGGCGTCCCGATGGCAACTACGACATCTACGTTATGGAGCCTACCTCGCTCCAGATCATCAACCTGACACCCAATGCTGGTGCCCGCAATGAACGTCCCAGTTGGGCTCCCGATGGCCGCCACATCGTCTTCGAATCCACGCGCGCCGGCACTCGGCAAATCTGGACCATGCTCGCCGACGGTTCCCAGGCCCGCCAGCTCACCACCACCGGGCACAACGAGTCTCCCAACTGGTCGCCCAAATAAAAACTTGCGCCGCTAAGACATGCGAAACTTTCCGTCTTCGTCGCGCATCACACGTTGTGGTTGCTCTGCTTTTCGAGGCTCTGTCTTTCCAGGATCCGGTATTTGCTCTTGTTCCGTTCGATTTTCTGTCGCATTTGCCTGTGTACGATATGGAATATATCGTGATACGATGTATTCCCCTAACCCAGCCCGCTAGTGATAGGATGATGGCGGAATGTGGGACGAACAAAGGATTCTTACGCTGAGGAGGATACGAATGATTCGGGTTTCTAGCTCTCTGTATCGTGGGGCCATTCTCACTGCCATGCTCGCTGTTGCTTTTGTCGCGGGCTGCGCCAAAAAGCCAGCCGCGGCGCCGCCTACGCCCGCGCCTCCACCGCCTCCAGCCCCTCGTCCGACTGTGTCGCTGCAGGCCAGTCCGACTTCCGTCAACAAGGGCGATTCCTCAACACTGAGCTGGACTTCCACCGACGCCACGCAGCTCACCATCTCTCCCGACGTCGGCGCCGTCACGGCGCAAGGCTCTACGAAAGTGAGCCCGTCCGATTCCACGACCTACACGATTACCGCGAGTGGTCCCGGCGGCTCGGCTGACTCCAGCGTTCGCGTCACCGTAGCAGCTCCTCCGCCGCCGCCACCTCCCCAACCAACTGGTCCCACGGATGAGGAACTGTTCAGGACCAACGTGCACGATGTCTTCTTTGACTTTAACAAGGCCGACATCCGCACCGATGCCCACGACGGTCTCGCACAATCCGCCGAATTTCTCCGCAGCCATCCGCAGTTCAAAGTCACCATCGAAGGTCACTGCGATGAGCGTGGCTCGACCGAATACAATCTCGTCCTCGGCGACCGCCGCGCCGCCGCCGTTAAGAACTACCTCGTTCAGCTCGGCATTTCCGCCGACCGCCTGAACACCGTGAGCTACGGCAAGGAAAAGCCGTTCTGCACGGAGAGTAACGAAGCATGCTGGCAGAGGAACCGCGTCGGTCACCCCGTCAGAGCGCAGTAGCCCTGCGGACCGCCTCTTAACCTTTTCGATGACCGTCAGAGCCGCGTGCCCGAGCAATCTCTTGCTCGCGCGCGGCTCTGCCGTTAAAGTGAGTGAAGAGCTGCCCGGTCCCGGTCATCCCGGCCGCTCATCGAATATCGGTAAGAGCGCTCTTCCCTGGCCTGAACACTCGTCTAAGGAGTAGACGCATCTGAGGAGGTTTTTTCATGCGAATCCGCAACATCGTAATTTTTGCCGCCGCTATTTTTGCCGGGGCGCTCGGCGGCAGCCTCATTGGGCCGCGCCCGGCTGAGGCCGTCGCCCGGGAAATCATCGACCTGCAGCGCGACGTCACCACGCTGCTTCAGGGTCAAAAGGACATGGCCACGCAGATCACGCAGGACCATACCGTCCTCAAGACTCTGGTCGAGCAAGCCGGCGACAGCGTCGGTAAGCTCAACGCCACCATGGGCTCTGTCCAAAAATCTGTTCAAGACGTGCAAGCCAACTCTGGCGCTCGCCTGGACACCATGTCCACCCAGGTCCAGGGTCTTTCCGACAATCTTGAAGAAATCAAATCTCGCCTCGGCAAACTCAATCAGCAGCTCGTCGATCTACAAAGCTCCGTCCAAAGCATCGATTCCAAGGTCTCGGGTTCATCCCCGGCCAACACGACTCCCACCTCAAACGCAACGCCCACGAATGGCTTAACTTCCGCTCCCGCCGCAGGTGCCAGCTCCGCCGCCCCCTCCGCTGACATGCTTTATTCGAATGGTCTGCGGGACATCACCAGCGGCAAATACGATCTCGCTCGTCAGGAATTCAAAGACTACCTGAAGTACTACAGCGACACCGACCTCGCATCGAACGCCCAGTTCTATCTCGGCGAAATTGCCTATTCCCAAAAGCAATATCAGGACGCTGTCTCGGAATATGAGAAGGTGCTCACCGTCTACCCAAAGAGCTTTAAGCTCGCGCCCGCCCGCCTCAAGAAAGGCATGGCGCTCATCGAACTCGGCCAGAAAACTTCCGGGGTTCGCGAACTCCGGGAAGTCGTCCGCCGCTACCCCGGTACCGAAGAGGAGCGCCGCGCTCGCGCCCGTCTAAAAGAACTCGGCGTTGCAGTCACCGTCGGCGATTAACGTAAATTTATTCCTCGGGCCCTCTCCTCAATCCCCGCCCCGCCCCGTTCTTCACCTCGTGAGAAGCACGCTGCGTCTCACGCTTAAGTCACGCCAATCAACAATCGGTCGATCCGCCGGCTCACATCACGCAGGTACGCTTCGTCTCCCCCGTCTAACTCCGCAATCGCGCTCCCCGTATAACCTATTTCCGCAAACGCCTGACGCACCGCCGCCCAGTCCACGTCCCCATCACCCAAATTCACCCACGCGTAACCGCCCTCTTTGCGCTTGAAGTCTTTCAAATGCACTTTGTTAATGCTCTTTCCCAGCGTTCGAATCCAGTCCTGCGGATAGCCATACAGCACCACATTCCCCACGTCAAACCACGCCTTGATCCATGGACTTTCGAATTCCCCGATGTACCTCTTCATCTCCAGCGGACTCAGCAGAAACTTATTCCACACCTCTTCAATGGCGATCACCACCTTCAGCTCCGCAGCCAGCGGAATCAGTTTGCGAATCTCGTTCTGTGACCGCGTCCACGCTTCGAGATAAGACGTCTGAGGATTTACCACCGCTGGAACCAGCAGAACCGTGTCCGCGCCCCACAGCTTCGCATTGTGCAAAGACGTCCGCATCCCCTCCATGCTCTTCGCCACCGCCGCCGCGTCGCTCGAAGAAAGCGGATATTTCCAGTGATCCATATTCATCACTGAATCGATCCGAATCTTTGCACCCTCCGCTGCTTTCTTGATCTCTTCCGCCTCGTGTTCGTCCGGTGTCGTGGGCGCTTGTACCACCTCAAATCCCACGTCGCGCGCAAGCTTGAACCGGTCCACATAACTCATGCTGCTCGGCAGCATGTCAAACACCAGCCCCTTCTTGATCGGCAGTGGCCCGGTTGACTGCAAGCTCCTCGCCGCCGTCGGCGCTGGTTTGTCAGCATCGGCGACTAGCCCTTCAGCCAATGCTCCGCCGCCAATCCCCAAGCCACACGCCGCCGCGGCTCCGGTCCTCACAAACTCCCGCCGCGTCACCTGCCGCATCTGAACACCATCCGTCTTTGGTCTCTCGTTTTTCGAGTTTCGCTTTTCGAATTTCGCTCTTCTAGCCCAACTTGTTCAGATCAATCTTCGAATCCCAAACTTCGCCAGACTTCATTTGTTCGTCCCACGTCACTTCCCGTCCCGTGTACGCCGCCGTTCGCGCCATCATGCACGAAACCGCGGACTCCACGCCCTTGGCCGCCTGATTGTGGAAGTTCCCGCTCGTAATGCTCTCCACGAACGCTTTTTTCTTCTCCGCATCCGCAAACTCAAGATTCGAAGTGAACTTCCCCGTCGCCGAAAATCCTTGGGAATCCTTCTGCGGCGTCAGCGGCGTTTGCCATGGCTCGTCGCCCCAAATCCCCAGCGGCCCCGAGTACGGCGACTGCGACGTCCCTTTCGTCCCGAAGAATCGCTCCGTGACGTCCCACCAGCCCTTCGCAAATTGCGTCGAGCTGAACGTAACGTCCACTCCATCCGGGTAAGTAAACACCACGTTGTAATTCCCGTAGACGTCTCCATCCGTAGGACGCCCCAGCCGCCCACCCGTTCCCGAACATTTCAACGGATGCGCCTTCAAGATCCAGTTGCAAATATCAATCACATGAATGTTCTGTTCCACGATGATGTCCCCAGACAAAACGCGGTCATACACCCAGTTCCGCAGCCGCCGTTCCGCCGGTGACGCGCCGTCCCACTTTGGCCGGTCCAAATATCCCGACAAGTAGTGCGCCTCTCCACAAACAATATTCCCCAACGCTCCGCCGTGGATCCGCTTCACCAGCTCCACAAACGGGGGACAATCTCGAATCTGGAATCCCACATCCAAACTCAGCTTTCCTTCCGCGCGTTTGCCGATCTCCAGCACTTTCTTGGCCCCAGGCACGTCCACCGCCACCGGCTTCTCGCAATAAACGTGCTTCCCCGCCGCTACCACGGCTTCCAAGTGCTGCGGATGGTAGTACGGCGGCGATGCAATCACGATCGCGTCCACTTCCTTCGACGCCGCAATTTTTTCATACGCCTTGGGCCCGGCAAAAAGTTGCGACGCATCGATCGCCGCAAATCCCTTCCCTGTCTGCAGTTGGTCAAACGTCGCCCTGGCCTTATCCAACTGATCCTGAAACATATCCGCAAGCGCCACAACGCGCGCACCGCCAGTCTCAAACATATTGGTCGCGTCTTCAGTCCCTCGTCCCCCACACCCCAGCAACCCCACCCGCACCGCCGAATTAGCCGCC
>Ga0210402_10002635_pt1 | contig 17367 bp, 9 predicted proteins | sample IncBWC7MmetaG_FD_161055 | JGI IMG/M metagenome (GOLD analysis project Ga0210402, IMG submission 161055) | Forest soil microbial communities from Barre Woods Harvard Forest LTER site, Petersham, Massachusetts, United States - Inc-BW-C-7-M | ecosystem: Environmental > Terrestrial > Soil >... | reverse complement strand
GAAGCGCGTGTTGGTCTGGTGTTACGAATAGGGTTGCCTGTCCGCCTTCGACGTCGACGAAAAATATGTGCAGTGGCTTTTTGGATCCTGGTGAGGGCAAAGCCCATGCAGGGGAAAGTAGCGCAAAAGCCAGAACTGCAAGGGACCCATTGCGCAGTTCACACCCGAGTCGCATTCGTAAAAACCATGACTGGCGAGACATGTTCAGAATCCTATGATCGAGAGGCGGAGCACCGAGATCATCTTCCACTCTGTTCTTCTCGTCAAGGAAAGCATTGACTTGGTAAACATTGACCTGGGATTACGTTTACCTCAAGAGTTTGCGCTATTATCGCTGCACGTCGCGGCACAGTCGATTGGAGTTTCCGCCAGACCTAAGGACGAAACAATGAAGAAAATGCGCAGCCAGGCATGGTACGGACGAGAGGGCCGCGATGGTTTTCTTTACCGCAGTTGGATGAAGAACCAGGGCTGGCCACATGACCTGTTCGAGGGACGTCCGGTGATTGGCATTTGCAACACCTGGTCGGAGCTGACACCCTGCAACGCCCACTTTCGCGAACTCGCCGAATTTGTGAAGCGCGGTGTGTGGGAAGCAGGCGGCTTTCCGCTGGAGTTTCCCGTCATGTCGTTGGGCGAGACGCAACTGCGCCCGACCGCCATGCTGTTTCGGAACCTTGCCAGCATGGACGTCGAAGAGTCGATTCGTGGCAACCCCATCGACGGAGTTGTTCTGCTGATGGGTTGCGACAAGACCACGCCTTCTTTGTTAATGGGAGCGGCTTCCTGCGATCTGCCTACGATTGGCCTTTCCGGCGGTCCCATGCTTTCTGGCAAGTTCCAAGGCCACGACCTGGGATCCGGAACGGGGCTGTGGCAGATGACCGATCTGGTCCGCACCGGAGGAATGAAGGTCGAAGAGTTCTTTGAAGCGGAGAGTTGTATGCATCGCTCCAAGGGACATTGCATGACCATGGGCACCGCCTCAACCATGGCGAGCATGGTGGAAGCACTGGGAATGAGCTTGCCGGGCAACGCGGCCATTCCCGCGGTTGATGCGCGTCGCAACACCCTCGCGCAGATGACGGGGCGGCGCATCGTCCAGATGGTGCGGGACGATCTCTGCATGTCACAGATCCTGACGCGCGAGGCTTTCGAGAATGCCATTTGCGCCAACGCGGCCATCGGCGGCTCCACGAATGCGGTGATCCATCTGCTCGCAATAGCGGGGCGTGTCGGCGTGCCCTTGTGTCTCGACGACTTCGATCGGCTGGGGTCCTCACTGCCTTGCCTGGTTGACATTCAGCCTTCAGGCAAACATCTGATGGAAGATTTTTTCTACGCGGGCGGGCTTCCGGTCGTGCTCCGCGAACTGGCCGACGCTGGCGTCCTGAAAGCAGAGGCGTTGACGGTGAATGGGCAGCCGATCGGGAAGAATGTAGCCGACGCCCCCTGTTGGAACCGCGAAGTGATTCGCACATTCAAAGAACCATTCAAAGCGAACGCCGGGATCGCCGTCCTGCGCGGCAATCTCGCGCCCGCCGGCGCCGTGATCAAGCCTTCAGCCGCGAGTCCACGCCTGTTGCAGCACCGCGGACGAGCGGTGGTGTTCGAAAGCATTGAGGAATGCCACGCCAGGATTAACGACGAGAATCTGGACATCGACGAAAACTGTGTCATGGTTCTGAAGAATTGCGGTCCCCGGGGCTACCCAGGTATGGCGGAGGTCGGCAACATGCTGCTTCCGCCCAAAATCCTTCGCATGGGTGTGAATGATATGGTCCGCATTTCCGACGCCCGGATGAGCGGCACTGCCTATGGGACAGTCGTGCTGCACGCTTGCCCAGAAGCCGCTGCCGGAGGACCACTCGCGCTGGTGCAATCGGGGGACATAGTCACGCTCGATGTTCCCAAGCGGTTGGTTCAGTTGGATGTCGATGACAATACTCTCGCCGCCCGCCGTGCGAACTGGACGCCTCCACCGCTCCCAGATCGTGGATGGCTCAGGCTTTATGTCGAACATGTCCAGCAGGCGGACAAAGGCGCTGATCTCGATTTCCTCGTGGGAGGGAGCGGGTCGCAGGTGGCACGCGACTCGCATTGAACAGCCACGACCAAAGAGCCGTTGAAGAACGGCAAGAATGGCGCTCTGCCGGAAGGTGAAGATTAAGCCCAGGGTCTTACTTAGTGGTTCTATCCAAGCGCAAACGTTTGCGACTATTCCAGCTTCGATGGTTTGGAATTGAGTGGATTGACCAGGAGAGCGAGATTGCTGTCTGCGAGAGAACGGTTAAAACCGGGAAGATCAGTCTTGATAATTTTCTGATAGTCGGCGTCCGCGCCGGCTATTTCACTCCCAAATGTCTCAAGTAGCTCGAGTTGGGTATCGGTGGGAGCAAAGTCAGCGCCTCCTGCAACGTCGCCGCCTCCCGTACCGACCTCCGCATTAAGCCAGACCAGATTGAGATAAAGCTTGTAGCTTTCGGAGTAGTATTTGTCATCGCTGTTGGCTAGCGCCGGGGAGACGAACTTGTGCTCGACCGTTTGTAGTTTTTCGTCCAGGTTTTCCGCGGCTTTCAGAAGGTCAGCATTGTGCTTGATTTGACCTTCGTCCAACGACTGAGATGGAGCGGGTGGATGTTGTTCGTTATCGTCTTCATCTTCCTCCGCGAAGGCGGGCATCTCCTTCGCATTCTCCTTCTCCTTCTTTGTCGGCGGACGCAGCATTGTTTCGATAACCTCGAGTTGCTTGCGGAGCCATTCGATCTGGTTGACGGTATCGGAAACCTGGCTAATATCGTCGCAGATTCGGAGCCCGGTCTTCACCGATGAGTCGATATCCGCATCGGATCCCGGCGAGCGGGGGTCGCGCAACACCGTAAGGGATTGAGTGTAGGACTGGCCGTCAATTTTCAAACGCACCGTATATTTGCCAGGAGGCACGATGGAACCAACTTCAGCCGGCTTGGTTCCCCAGTGCGTGATAGGTCGCGAGTTGGAGTCGCGGAAGCGCGGTTCCTCCCAGATGTGCGGGTTGTCGGGCGCCAGAGTGCGCAGCGCAACTAGTCGGGGAGGCTCATAACGAAGATCCCATTTCGCGCGATTCATGCCGGCATGACCCTTCGTCTGGAGTTTTCGGATCGTCTTGCCTACCGAGTTCAAAATCTCCAGCTCGGCGGGATCCTTGGCTGCGCTTTTGAGCGAAAAGTTAAGCATAGCCTGGCCACCCCGAGTGAAGCGATATGTCGGGCGCGGATCAAACAGGATGACGGCGGCGTCCGAGTGATTCTTTGCGGACTGTTCCAGAGGCGTAATGTCGTCGAGGATATAGAGCCCCCGCCCGTAAGTGGAAACCACCAAGTCATGAAAGTTCTTCTGTACAACGGCCCGGGTTACGGGTGCATGCGGTAGATCTGCATCCAGCGGAATCCAGTGGCTGCCGTCGTCGGGCGAATAGTAGACGCCATTGCCCGTGCCTGCAAAAAGAAGACCCGCACAATTGGGGTCTTCGGTAATGGTGCGAACGTAGGACAAAGGATGTTTCGGGAGATCACCGGTGATTCGCTTCCAAGTTTTGCCAAGATCCGTGGTCTTGTAGATGAACGGATCACGATTATCCATGAGGTGGAGGTCAACGCTGATGTATGCCGTGGCTGGATCAAAGGTCGAAGGCGCGATACTGGTAATCGTTCCCCAAGGCGGAAGCGCGAGAATATTTTTGGTGACGTTGACCCAGTTTGCGGTGCCGTCTTTCGTGTACCAAACCTGGCCGTCGTTGGTGCCAGCCCAGATGAGTCCCTTCTGCACGTTGGAAGGAGCGATGGAGAAAATGACTTCTCCGTAGAACTGTCCCAGGTTGTCTCCCACAATTCCTCCCGAGGGCACATCGCGAGCCGGGTCCTGCGTGGATAGATCGGGACTGATAACCGACCAACTCTGCCCACCGTTCGTGGTTCTGAACATCACCTGGCAGCCGTAGTAGACGGTATTGTGGTCGAAGGGATCAATTGCAAGGGGCGGCGTCCAATGGCAGCGATACTTGAGTTCGTTGGGTGGCGAATCCAGGGTATGCATCCAGGGGCTGACCGAGCGCGCATGCTTGTTCCGCGCATCCCAGCGGGTAACGGTATCCCCGTAGCAAGAGGCCCAGACCAGGTCTGGATCGGTCAGATCCGGAACCGTAAAGCCGGATTCGCAACCACCCATTGCGTGATCCCATCCGGTTTCACGAGAGTCCAGCGGCAGGCTCGGACCGCGCATGTTCCCATCGTCCTGCATATTGCTGTAGAAGTAGTACGGAATTTGGTTGTCAACGTCAACGTGGTACATCTGACCGATGGGCAAAGTAACGCGGTGGAAGCCGCGGCCATGCACGGTAGTAATCTGCATGCCCGCATCGTCGGTGATCACAAAGCGATCGGGATTGGCGGGATCGATCCAAATATCGTGAGTGTCTCCGCCCCAGGGGACAGTGCGAAAAGTTTCGCCTGCATCGAGCGACTGGTGGAAGGAACTGTTCGCGACATAGACTTCATTATCGCTGCCGGTCGAAACTGCGATTCGAATGTAGTAGCCGCCACGGCCGACTAAGGCGCGCTGGTAGTTGACCACTTTCCAGTGTTCTCCTGCATCATCGGACCTCCACACCGATCCCTGGTCTTTGGTCTGAATCAAGGCGAAGACACGATTCGAATTGGTTGGGGCAACCGCGACATCGATCTTGCCGAGAGGCGCCTTTGGCAGGCCATGTTCCTCGATACGAGCCCACTTGTTCCCACCATCGCGCGAAACATAGATTCCGCTGCCGGGGCCGCCGCTGAATTCGCCCCAGGTGTGCATCTCCACTTGCCACATTCCTGCGAATAAAGTGCGCGCATTGTGCGGATCCATGGACAATCCGGAGCAACCCACGTTTTCTCCGGCAAAAAGCACACGCTCCCAGTGCTGGCCGCCATCGATGGTACGGAAGACACCGCGCTCCGCTTGAGGTCCCGTGGCGCGCCCCAAAGCGCAGACAAATACTATTTTGGGATCGGAGGGATGGACGACGACGCGCCCGATTCGGCCGGTTTCCTGTAGCCCCACGTTGGTCCACGTCTTGCCGGCATCGGTTGATTTGTAGATCCCGTTGCCCATCACGTCGGTGTCGCGGATCATCCACGCCTCACCAGTTCCTGCCCACACCGTACTCGTATCGGAAGGGGCCACAGCGAGAGCACCGATCGCTGCCACGGGCTGCTTGTCGAAAATCGGCATCCAGCGATTGCCTCCATCCATTGATTTCCAAACTCCGCCTGAAGCGGCTCCCGCGTAGTAAGTACTCGAATCTCCCGGCACGCCGGCGACGGCTGCGATGCGATTCCCGACCTTCGGGCCTACGAAACGGAAGCGCAACTGGCCTTCCTCAGCCGGGTCCGGTTGCTGGGCTCTTGCTGAAACCATGCCGCCCAGGATTGCAGCGCACGCGAAGCCCAACTTTAATTTCCTTGTGATCATGGCCGGGCAACCTCCACCGATTGTCTTACGTTGGCAGAACAGGGCAGGCACGCAACAGACCCATTATTGCGTGTCGGAGAAATCCGCGAAGCCGACACGCACCGCAGTGCCGGGCCCACGCCTGTGCTCGGCATTCGCCGGGGGCTCGGCTGTGGGCAGCGCTTCGGTCCAGGCGCCGTATACCTTGTGGTTGTATGCCGTCAACCACGTGTAATCACCCAGGAACGCCGGCTGTTGGCTTTCAAACGGGCTTTCGGCCCAGGCGTAATTCATAAACGTCTTCCCTTCATCTGTGGAACGGGCGAGAGTGAAGCCCGTCTTGCGATTGGCTGGGTCGTCGCGGCGATCGTAAAACTGCACATACACATCGCCCGTGATTGGGTCGACGGCCAGCCATTGGAAAAACTGGTCAATGCCATTATGAATCGCGTCGGTGTTCACCCGTACCGGCTTGGACCAAGTGCGGCCGTGGTCTGTGGAGGATACGCTGAACACGTCGACATCGCCGTTGTGGTAATCGCTCCATACCAGGTACAGAGTTCCGCCCGGTTTGCCTTCGCGCCCATCCACCGCAATCTGCGGGAAACCCATGGCACGAGACACTCCCGGGATGCCTCCTGCGCCTCCGAAATATGGCGGTGCCACATCCACGACAGCGCGCGACGGAGCAAACGTCAGACCACCGTCGTGCGACTCTGTGAAAGTGATGGTGCTGCCATCATTCCAGCTGGCATAGATGCTGCCGTCAGCCCCGACAGTTCCCACAAAACCTACCAGGCCGCCGTTGTCGTCACGCGGTAGACCCGCGTGCGTGCTGATGCGGATCGGCGATGTGAAAGTCTTTCCTGCGTCGGTGGAGCGCGTAAATAAGATGATCGATTGATCGAGTTGCCACTCGATCCAGCCGACGTAGACGTTGCCGGCGTAGGGACTGTGGGAGCTGGCATCAGCAAACACGCGCGGCATGTCCTCAAACTCGAGGTTGGGTTCGTTACCCTGGAATGCCTTCACCACCGCAGCATTTTGGTCCCAGGTCCTCCCGCCATCGACCGAACGGCGCACGAAGATGCCGTTTTTTCCGGCGCCGTGTGCCCAGTAAGAGGCGCTACCGAGCTTATCGAAGTGCAGCGTGGCGAGATAAACGCGGCCCTTGTTGTCGAACGCAACCGACACGTCGCCGCCGCCTTTCCAGCCTTCAATCGACGGAAGCTCGGCAAGGGCAAATGTCTGTCCACCGTCGCTGGAGTATGCGATGGCCGCTGGCTGGAAGGCCGCCACGACTTGGTTGGCGTTGTTGAAATTTACAGTGATCGAGGGTTCGTTACCACGAGCGTCGGTCGTTGAAACGGTCACAACGCGGCGATGTGGCGCTGGGGGAAGCGATTGCGCAAACCCGATCGCGCTGGTAAACAACACGCCTACTGCAAAGGCGAGTTCAGAAAGCATATTTTTCCAAAGACGCTCAGCGGTCTCTTATGACTCGTGCTTCCACACGCAGGATATTGTATATAACATATAAGAAGCCACAAAGGCATCCTCGATCTTTTTGCGATCACGCCGAGGTTACATGCACACGCGCCCCAGCTGTTTACTGCGAAGCGGAATTCTATTCTTCTGTGGCCTTTTTCTTTGTTCGAGCCGGCTATTCACACAAGAGGAAGAGGTTGAACCAGGGCACTCGATCGGCAAGGTCTCGACGAATGGCGACCTGATCGTCATGGAATTGGATGAAGGCGTATCGGGGAAAGCGAACCAGTTCGATCTCGTCGGTCGCACACTGCGCTTTACTCCAGAGCGTTCGGGCTATCGCGTCGAGAGTGGGTTCCTGCACTGGGATTCGGACTTCGGACCCGAAAACGCCGGTGCTGAAGTTACTCTCCATCAGTTTGACTTTCCGTTCTCCGGTCGGCAGTGGAGTTCGTTTCTCGTAGGCAGAACAGGTTCGATCGGCTTTGGTAAACGAGAAAAGGATCAGGATTCTGAGCGCGGAGAGCGGAGCGAAGGAGGAGTGTCGATCGGTCGATTTGAGCCCTTGGCCGAGGCGGCCGGAACCCTGATCGATAGCGCCCCGGCGATCTGCGTGTTTTTTAAGCCTCGGATGTCGGGATCTCGTTACGTGAAAGAGCTGGCGGATCGTGTGGTCATTACCTGGGATCTCACGGAACCGTTTGGGAACATCCAAGATTTTACATGGTTCAAGACGATCAACCGCTTTCAGGCGGTGCTTTATGGCAATGGATCGATCGAGATGTCATACAAGGAACTGGCCGCGAGAGATGGTATTGTCGGCGTCTACCCTGCGCTGTCGGGCGCGGAAAAGCTTTTGGGAGCCCTCAGTACCGAACCGCATCCGGAGGTGGCCGCGCACTTAGATGTCCGGAATCTCAAGCTCTCGCTCATAGACGGTGTCGTTCTGAAGGTGACGTTTGAGACCCGCGGACCGGTGGTGCCGGAGGGTGATCCAGGAGTGGACGGCATTGCGTACCGCATCTTTTTTGATGCGCACCAACCGTTTCCGACCAGCGCCGACGCAACCCGGGCAGCGTTGGTTTGGACAGTTCGAGGAATTGCACTGCCCCGGCATGCAACGACGAAGTACATTGCATTCGGACCTGGCGCATTGCGAAAGGTGAAAGCGACCGGAAACACAATTACGCTGCAGGGGATACTACCGCCAGAGTTTCGCGGAGTGGATCAGGTTGCCGTCTTCGCTGAGGTCCGTGCGCCTGGGAATCACGAGGCGATTGGGCGGATACCCCCTCATATGGTTCGGTTGTCGGGAATTCGCAATCCCGAGGTTCACCTTTCGTCCTTGGCCCGCCAGAACGGTCCATTCCCGCTGGTATACGAATCGTTCCATTTCCTTGCATTGCCCAAACCACAGGATCTCTCCTGCACAGTGATCAAGGAACTCGGCGACAAATTCGATTTTCTGGCTTACTACTCCGATTTCCGCATCGATAACCAGGAAGCGGGTACTCCCAGTGACGGTCCTGTAGCCGGGAATGTGAGCGGGGTTGGGGCGCCACAACACGATCTTGCGAGCTACTGCACCCAAGGGCGGTTTCAGTGGGGATATGTACAGCCGGTATATATCGGCTCGAACCAGATGCAGGAACGACCGCCCGAGGGAGCCCCGGTGGGCACTGATCACGACATTACTTCTTACACGCACCAACTGGCAGAAAGTTCACCGCAGAGGCAGATGCTTCCATACAACTACGCGATGTCGCAGCTTGGGCATGAGATGGGTCACCGCTGGGCCGCGTTTGTCTCTGCGAAAGTAAGTGGTGAAACCATCCCGTTGGGCCCTGTCCACTGGGCGCGAGGGCTGCAGGCGCCGGTTGCATTCCCCTACCAGCGGCCAACCGAGGCATCCGCCATGGGAGGAGGCGTCTGGCAGGACAACTTCGATGGAACCTACACCCAGCTCGATGATGACTATTATGTGCCTGCCACGGGCTATTCCTATCTCGATCTGTACCTGATGGGTTTGATCTCGGCCGCAGAGGTGCCGGACTTCTTTATCCTGAAAAACCTCGTGCCGACCGGTAAAGACCTACACCAGCGCCCCATCTTCAAGGCGGATCGAACGAAGGTGACGATTCAAGACGTGATCGCAGCTGAAGGACCGCGCTTACCGGATGTTGAGCACTCGCAAAGGAAGTTCAATACCGGGTTTGTCATCGTGGTCGAGCATGGGCAAAGTCCAAGCCACGATCTTGTCGAGCGCACGAATCAAATTCGACAGCGATGGGTCGACTACTGGGAGAGGACAACCGGGCATCGCGCCTCGATGACAACAAATCCACGCTAGGATTCCGACGGACGCAGTGAAACGATCGCGACCGCTTCATCGGGATTCGGCTCAGCTGTCCGAATACGTGGCGCCATCGGTGAGAACATACGTGTATTCGACCTAATTCGAAGTCCTCCAAGTTCGGCTCAATTCTCATGCTTTTTGCATCTGACGTCTGCAGGGAATGAGCCTATAGGGTGCGGGTCCGCCCGGCTCGGCGGATTAGCAGGTAGACCGGAATTCCGAGACACACGATCAGCAATCCCGGCCACGTGGTTGAGGGGCGATGCACGAAAAGCACAACGAGGATGACGCTGGCCGCAAGAATATAGAAACCCGGCACGAATGGATATCCCAGCGTGCGATAAGGGCGCGGCGCCTCCGGTCGCTTGAAGCGTAGGCGGAACACTCCAGCCACAGTCAGCACATAGAAGATCAATGCAGCGGAGATGACGTATTCGAGCAGGTTGCTATAGAGGTTTCCCCAGGATTGAGTTCGAGGCTCATAAGTGCGCGGCAGCACTAGGATGGCGGCCCATAATCCCTGGAGGACGAGAGAAGACGCGGGGACATTCGAGGTGTTGAGTTTTCCGGCGAAAGGGAAGAACAGTCTCTGGCGGGCCATTGCGTAGTAGACGCGCGCTCCGGTCAGGGTCAGCGCATTAATGGTGCCAAAAGTCGAGATCATAATGGCGACCGCCATCACGACCGATCCGGCTCCGGGAAAGATGGCGCGCAAGGTTGCGGTTCCCACGCGGTCCGCCGGAGCGTGCTGGATCGCCGAAAGGGGAAGTGTGAACAGGTATGCCACATTCGCGAGGATGTACAGGGTGGTAACCAGCGTGGCGCCGATCACCATGGCGAGGGTGACATTGCGTTCCGCCTTTTTCACCTCGGCTGCGGCGAAAGCAATGTTGTGCCACGAGTCGGCCGAGAATAGCGATCCGGTCTGACTGATGCAGAGGGCGACGAACAATCCCCAGGTTGTGGTTGCGTCCAGCCCCCGGCCCAGAGAATCGATTCCGGTCGGATGCCAGGGTGTGCTGAAGTTTTCCGAAACCACCGAAGTTGTGCGCCCATAGAAAATGCCCAGCAAGATCAGGCCGCCCAGTGCCACGGTTTTGGCAAGCGTAAATACATTCTGGATGAGTTTGCCGTAACGCAGTCCTAAAGTATTGCTGAGGGTCAGAAAAAAGATGACCCCAATCGCCAGGAACTGAGCGGTTGACAAGGAGAGGGCGTAATGAGTAGAGAGATGGACCGGAGGGACCAAGTATCTGTCTTCGGAAACGACGGGCCACAGCACGCCGGAGAATCGTGCGAAGGCAACCGCGACGGCTGCGATCGTCCCTGTTTCGATGACAGAGAATAATGTCCAGCCGTACAGAAATCCCCAAAGCGGCGAGTACGCTTCGCGAAGGTAGACATACATGCCTCCGGCTTGCGGCATGATGGCCGAGAGTTCTCCGTAGCACAAGGCGCCGGCAATCGTGAGCACTCCCGCCACTCCCCAGGCTGCCAGGAGCCAGCCCGAGCTTCCGACGTGACGGGCCATCTCGGCGGGAACAATAAAGATGCCCGAGCCGATCATCGCTCCCACTACAAACATCGTCGAATCGAATAGGTTCAATTCGCGCGCGAACTCGCTCGGGTTCTGATTCGTGGCTTCCGAGCCTGGCGAGGCGGCGTTCCGGGTCATGCGTCCCAATCCGCACAACTGGATAATGCAAGTAGGCTTGACGATTGCATATTATATCCACCATATACCGCGTAAAAACGATTATAGTGAGGGGCTTGCTCAACGCGGCCAAAGGCTTTCTAGGAGCCAATGTTATCCATGTTACGAAAGCGGAACGGAGCCGACAAGAAGTTCTCCCTCTTCCGTCGATAGGATTCAAAATCCGCGCGGCGGGTTAGAGATGCCGACCACGAACGTGAGCGCCGTCTTGCCGGTCGCGCGGGATGCGGTGAGGTCTCGCCGAGGATTTCGGCACGCGCCCCGACAAGGCATATGAAGCTTGAACATCCATCATTCGGATCGCGCCACAATTCGGGCTTATATAGATGGCTTGCCCCATGTATTCTCAACAAGTCTGAGCGGGTAAACATCCGCGCTAGGTGGTAGAACTGGTATCTATTTCTCTCTGAGCGGATGGGAATCGTCAGGAGGACAACCACATGCCCACGGATAAAGAATTTAAAGATATTTCGCGACGGAGTTTCATGAAGCGCACCGCGATGAGCGGTGTGGGACTCGCACTCGCGCCCGACGTTCTGCGCGCTAATCTCCTTGCTGGTACTCGAAAAGGTGCGAACTCGACGATGATCGGCGTTCCGTTCGAGGCAAGAGAACGGGTGCGCCTGGGAATTATCGGCGTCGGCGGACGCGGTACCAGCTTGCTGCAGGATTTGCTCGCAATTGAGAAGGTAGAGGTCAAGGCGATCTGCGATTTGGTGCCGGAGAAAGTGGCGCGAGCGCAGAAGGCGGTTACCGACGCGGGCCAGGCGGAGCCCAAAGGCTTCGGCAAAGGCGAACTAGATTTCAAGAACCTGACTGAACTCGAACTCGACATCGTTTACATCGCTACTCCATGGAACTGGCACGTTCCGATGGCGCTCAACGCCATGAAGAATGGCAAGCATGCTGCCGTCGAAGTACCTGCCTGTACAACGTTGGAAGAGTGCTGGGATCTGGTCGACACTTCGGAATCTACCCGCAAGCATTGCGTCATTCTAGAGAACTGTTGTTATGGCTCTACCGAGATGATGGTCTTGGGCATGGTGCGGGATGGACTCTTCGGCGAAATCACGCACGGAGAGGCGGCGTATCTCCACGATTTGCGGAGCATTTTGACCGCGGGGGAAGGAGAGGGCCTGTGGCGGCGGTCTCCGCACATCAAGCGCAACGGCAATTTGTATCCGACGCACGGACTGGGCCCAGTCGCTCACTATATGGACATCCATCGCGGCGACCGGCTCGACTATATGGTTTCGGTGAGTTCGTCCGAGGCTTCGCTGAGCGCTTATGTAAAGGCGAACTTTTCAGAAGCAGACCCGAAGCGCGCTGAAAAGTACGTCTGTGGTGACATGAACACCAGCATCATAAAAACCCAAATGGGCCGCACAATTCTTCTCCAACATGACGTGGTCAACCCCCGGCCTTACAGCCGCCTCAATTCGATCTCGGGCACGAAGGGCATATTCGCCGATTACCCGCCACGTGTCTTCCTGGACGGACCAAAGAAGGAAGATTGGGAGAATGTTGATGCCTTTCGCGACAAGTACGAGCACCCGCTCTGGAGGACCACCGGAGAACTGGCACGCAAGTTGGGTGGCCATGGCGGAATGGACTACATCATGAATTACCGGCTGATCGATTGCCTGAAGCGGGGGCTGGTGCCCGATATTAACGTCTACGACGCCGCCGCATGGAGTGCGCCGACTCCCCTCAGTGAAGCTTCCGTAGCACAGAATGGCGCGCCCCAGAAATTCCCCGATTTCACACGCGGCAAGTGGAACGTTGGTTCGGACTCGGCGGGCTTTGCAGTTCAGACTTGAGTCCGATGGCCGAAACTTCGGGGCGAGAACGGGAATGAGAATTGCATCAGTCGTCAGTTGATCAAAAGGAGCCCTTGATGATCGAAAGCGCGCAGCTTGAGAGGCCCGTATCCGAAGCGCCTGGAGCAGAACCTAAACGCAAAGCTGAAGGCATCACTCGGCTGAGCTCGCTGGATGCGTTCCGCGGGATGGTGATGGTCCTGATGCTGGCAGAAAACATGCGTTTGCCTGAGGTGGCACGCGCGTTTCCGCATAGCGCAGTCTGGCGCTTGATCGCCTTCAATACGCAGCACGTGGAGTGGCAAGGGTGCTCGCTGCATGACCTGATCCAGCCCGCGTTCTCCTTTTTGGTCGGTGCGGCGCTTCCGTTTTCTATCGCGAGCCGGAAAATGAAGGGACAAACCTTCGGACCGATGGTTGGACATGCTGTCCGGCGCGCGTTAATCCTGATCTTTCTCGGAATTTTTCTTCGGTCCCTGTGGTCGCCTCAGACCTACTTCACCTTCGAGGACACACTGACGCAGATCGGATTGGGATACGTCCTCTTGTTTCTGCTGGGTTTTACGCGTGTGCGAACACAGGTCATCACGCTGGTGCTGATCTTGATTTGCTTTTGGCTGTCGTTCGTGCTCTATCCAGTGCCCGGGCCGCAGTTTGATTACGCGCGCGTCGGAGTTCCAGCGGACTGGCCTCACCTCTACACTGGATTTCTTTCGCACTGGAACAAGAATTCCAATCTTTCGTGGGCTTTCGATGTTTGGTTTTTGAACCTCTTTCCGCGAGAACATCCCTTCATCTTCAATGAGGGCGGTTGGTCCACGCTGAGTTTCATTCCCACCCTTGGGACCATGATCATGGGGTTGCTGACGGGAGAATGGCTCAAGGGCAGCGGATCGAAGCAACAAAAACTGCGGGGCCTGGTGGTCGCAGGAGCAGGCCTGCTGCTGCTCGGACTGGTGTGTCAATGGGCGGGCATTTGCCCCATCGTCAAAAGGGTCTGGACATCGTCGTACACGCTCTATAGCGGAGGTTGGGTGGTGCTGATCCTGGCCGGTTTTTACACGCTGATCGAGTGCAAAGAATGGCGGCGATGGGCGTTCCTGCTGGTGGTGGTCGGAATGAATTCCATTGCCGTTTACGTGATGAGTTGGACGATGACGGCCTTCGTCGGCAACGCCTTGGACCGCCACTTTGGAAGGGTGCTAGCGGTGATGGCAGGGCCGACTTTTCAGCCTGCACTTCACGGCTTTGCCGTGATGTTGATCTTTTGGCTCACCTTGTATTGGATGTACCGCCGGAAGATCTTTTTAAGGATCTGAGCGATTACCGCAAAGCGCGCATTCCAGTTCTCTTGGCAGGAGCCCTCTTGGTTTCCTGCCATTTCCTGGAAGGAAGTTCATTTCGTCGATCTGCGAGGGTATGGTGACGTTGCGCCCATGGTCCCTGAAGGCCCCCCTCTCAGAACCGGTCAAGTGTTAAACTGACACCCCATGGCGGGAACGGCCAGCGAGGCCTCTGGGGCGCGACGTGCCTCGAGCTACGATTTGTTAAAAGCGGACGGACCAATCACCGATCAATCTCCGCCGAGCCGGCGCCAGTCGTATCAAGCGGCCGCGACAGCTTTTGTGGTGCTGTTCTGCATTGTAGGCGTCGCTCTTTGGGGGCTGCCTTTCTATTACGACTTCATGGTCCAGCAGTTCGGTTGGTCGCGCGCCCAGGTGACGTCGGGCAATGCGCTGAGCAAACTTGTCGTCGGACCCATCTTCGGGTTCCTCGCAGGATGGGTTGTGGACCGCTTTGGTCCCCGCCGCATGATGATGATCGGCATCGTGATGGCAGGGGGAGCTCTAGTGGGGCTGGGCTGGACCTCAAGCCTCGGCATGTTTTACTTTTTCTACTTTTTCAACGCCCTGGGCTACGTTTGTGGAGGCCCCCTGCCCAACCAGGTACTGTTGACAGGGTGGTTCGATCGATCGCGCGGTAAAGCGATGGGTTTTGCTTACCTCGGAATCGGAATCGGGGGAGCAACAGTCCCGTGGATATCGCACGCCCTCGTCCAGCATTTCGGATGGCAGGCTGCCCTACGATTGTTGGGCCTTTCGATCGTGCTTGTCTCATTCCCCGTGGCCCTCCTTGTGAAAGATCCACCACGAGCAAGAACAAACTCTGGATCAGTCGCATCCGCGAGGCCAAGGTCAGCATTCAAGCAAGTGTCATTTTATCTGCTCACCCTTGGGAGTATGTGCTCGATTGCCGCAGTCAGTGGTACTCAGCAGAACCTGAAGCTCTTCTTGAGTCTTGACCGGCACTTCACGCAGAGGGATGCCGCAGCTGTTTTGTCACTGGTGCTGGCTTTCAGTATCGCCGGCCGGCTACTCATGGGCTGGCTGGCTGATCGGTTTTCCAAGAAGTATGTCATGTTGCTGACGTACTTGCTCGTCGCTGCCGGCATCCCTCTGTTGTTCCTCGGAACCAGCCGGGTAGCGCTCTACCTTTCCGCCGCGATTTTTGGCATCGGTCTTGGTGGCGACTACATGATCATTCCGTTGGTGACAGCGGAAATCTTTGGGATTCAGATCCTCGGCAGATTGCTGGGCGTGCTTCTGGCCGCGGGTGCGGTTGCCGACGCTGGTGCGCCCTGGTTGATAGGCCGCTTACGCGACACGACTGGGAGCTACTCGGTGAGCTGCTCTGTCCTGGTGGCTCTGGCGTTGCTAGGCGGACTGGCCGTTTTGGGTTTACCGGAGCGGCGGAGAGCGGTATGACTGCTGCAGCAATCCTTCGCATCGGGAGTCTGAAAGATGTTGGAGGCTTCCAGGATCACTTGCGGGCCCTCGACCTAAAGATCCCGTGCGATCTTCAGCTCCTGACGGGAGCCCAATCGCCGCTGCGCAGGCCGCTGGAACGAGGTCCATTCAAGATCGGCAACCGGATCGCGGTGCAGCCGATGGAGGGTTGGGATGCAACTCCTGATGGGGCGCCTTCGGAGAATACGGTTCGGCGGTGGCAGCGCTTCGGCGGTAGCGGCGGCAAGCTGATCTGGGGCGGAGAAGCCGTCGCGGTTTCCCATGAAGGACGAGCCAATCCTAATCAGCTTCTAGCTTCTCCGCGAACGCAACAAGGCCTTGCGCATCTGCGAACCGTTCTAGTGCGGGAGCATATTCTGACGACCGGCAGCGATGATGGGTTAGTCATCGGTTTGCAATTGACGCACTCCGGTCGGTACAGCCGCCCGAACGAACATACTCGCCCCGAGCCCCGCATCCTCTACCACCATCCGTTGTTGGACCGGCGCCTGAAACTGCCCCCCGACTATCCTCTGCTCAGCGACGGTGAAATCGAATCGATCATCGAAGACTTCCATCGGGCGGCTTGTTTGGCTTGGCAACGGGGTTTCGATTTCGTGGACATCAAGCATTGCCACGGTTATCTCGGCCATGAGTTTCTCAGCGCTCACACGCGGGTGGGACGCTACGGCGGCACCTTCGAAGGCCGCACGCGCTTTCTTCGCGAAGTTGTCCAGGGGATTCGCTCGCTCTGTCCGGGATTGCATATTGGAGTGCGGCTGTCGGCGATCGACACGGTGCCCTTCCAGAGTGACCCAAGTCACAGCGTCATCGGAAGATCCTCCACCGGAGTTGCCGAAACGCGCCCGGACTTAATCCCCTACCGTTGGGGGTTTGGCGTGAACCCGCTCGACCCGACGGACTCTGACTTGAGTGAGCCGGTCCGCTTCTTATCCTTATTGGAAGAGCTTCAAATTCAGCTGGTGAACATCACCGCGGGTAGCCCTTACTACAATCCGCACATTCAGCGCCCGGCGCTGTACCCGCCTTCCGACGGATATCTGCCACCAGAAGACCCTTTGGTTGGAGTTGCCCGGCAGATGGAGGCGACCCGTCAGCTCAAGCAGCGGTTCCCGAACCTGCTCCTGGTTGGATCGGGATACACGTATCTGCAGGACTTCTTACCGAATGTTGCGCAGGCCGCGGTGCGCGAAGGATGGGTCGACTTCGTAGGGCTTGGCCGGATGGTATTGAGCTATCCCGAGTTTCTCTGGGAAGCTTCTGCCGGCACCCGGATCCAACGTAAGCTGGTTTGCCGGACCTTCAGCGACTGCACGACCGCCCCACGCAACGGACTCCCGTCTGGTTGCTATCCTTTGGACAAATACTATAAGGAGTCTGAAATGGCGCAAAAACTGAAAGACGCCAAGAAACGCTGACGACTTTCTCGGGCACGAAACCCATGGGGATTTCCAAGAATGACAATTGACGATTTGATCGAGCGCAGAAAAGCTCGACGCAAAGTGCAGGGCATTGCCGCCGCACTGCTGCCCTACGAGCCGGACGGCCGAGTCGCCGTCGATGCGTTTGCGAGGCAGCTGACTTCCACACGTCAAGCTGGCCTGATGAATGCCGTCAACATGGACACCGGCTATGTGAACTACCTGAGCGATTCGGAAAAGCAAGAGGTGCTGGATTGGACGCGGCAGGCTCTCGGGAAGGGAGTTC
>Ga0210402_10002634_pt1 | contig 17368 bp, 17 predicted proteins | sample IncBWC7MmetaG_FD_161055 | JGI IMG/M metagenome (GOLD analysis project Ga0210402, IMG submission 161055) | Forest soil microbial communities from Barre Woods Harvard Forest LTER site, Petersham, Massachusetts, United States - Inc-BW-C-7-M | ecosystem: Environmental > Terrestrial > Soil >... | reverse complement strand
ACGCTCGCTACCAAAGGTCATCCTGGCGACTCACTTGTAAATCAAATACTTCTCCCGCACTTTCCCAAACTTCTGCAACTCATCCATCCATTCCTGCGAAACGCGCCGCGGATCCTGCCCGGCTACCAGCGCGTCGTACGCGCTCTGATTCACCAGCAATCCCTGCATCTTGTCGATCTTGAAATCGGCGGCGTAAAGCTTGTGCAGAGCCGCGGCCAGTTCAATCCCCAGCTCTGGTGCGTCGAAGCCGTTGCGGTCCGTAATGATGATATTTACTCCCTGGCACGCCTGTCCGCTGTAGTTGCTCGATGTGGGCGTGAACGTAGTCGCCACAAACCGCACGCCCGCAATCCCGCGCATGTTCAGGTAAGCGGCCAGTTCCCTGCTCTTCATCCATGGCGCTCCGACCAACTCAAACGGAGTGTCCGTTCCGCGACCGACTGACACGTTCGTGCCCTCAATCAGCCCCGCACCCGGATACAGTACCGCCTCGGTCACGCTGCGCAAATTGGGCGACGGATTCACCCACGTCAGCCCGGTCGAATCGAACCAGTCACCGCGCTGCCAGCCGTCCATCGGAACGACGGTCAGCTTGGCGTTGATGCCGCGCTCGGTGTTGAACATTTTAGCCAGCTCGCCCATGGTCATCCCGTGACGCACGGGCACCGTCCAGTAATTCGTGAAGCTCTCGTGTCCAGCATCTGCCGGTGGACCCTGGACGAACGAACCAGTGATCGGGTTGGGCCGGTCGAGCACAAAGATCTCAATCCCCGCTTTGGCCGCCGATTCCAGGAAATATCCCAACGTCGTTTCGTAGGTGTAGTAGCGTACGCCGGCGTCCTGAATATCGAAGACGATTGCATCCAGGCTGCGCAGGACCTCCGGCGGCGGACGCCGCGCCGCATCGCTCCCGCCATACACGCTGTAGACGGACACGCCAGTCGCCGCGTCTTTCGAGTTGTTGATATCGGTGGTGTCGAGCGTGCCGGTGACGCCGTGCTCGGGACTAAAGATGGCGTCGAGCGAAACTCCCGGCGCCGCCGCGAGTACATCAATGGTGCGCTTCCCCGACGCGTCGACCCCAGTCTGATTCGTGACCAGCCCGATGTGCCGCTTCGCCTCAGGTGCAGCCCCAGCCGGCTTCAGCACATCAAAGCCATGCTCCGCGAGTACATCGATTCCCGTCTTCACGGTTCCATTTCGCGCGCCCATGCGACGTGCCGCGCTGAAGGCTTCGTTATAGCCTGTAATGCTCTTCCATCGGAGATCTTCTTTTTCATCGGCAGTCAGGGGCAGAGCCGCCGCGACTTCAGTCGCGACCTTCGAACGCAGTCCGATCGCATTTCCTTTTCCGCGCGGATGCACGGAATTGGTCAGCAGAATGACATAAGCATGCGTTGTCGGATCGATCCAGATCGATGTTCCTGTGAACCCGGTGTGTCCAAACGAGCCCACCGGGAAAAGATCACCGCGATTCGAAGAAAACGGAGAATCGATGTCCCATCCGAAACCGCGCAGAACGGGCGCCGACGGCGGCTGCTCGGGAGAAGTCATCTTCGCAACCGCTTCTGGCGACAGGATTCCATCCCCGCCATCCAGCAGGGCTTGCGCGAATTTCGCCAGATCGTCTCCGGTCGAAAAGAGACCTGCATGCCCGGCCACGCCACCCATGCGCCGCGCCGTGGGGTCGTGTGCCACGCCGTGCAGCATTTTTTCTTTCTCGTCATACTGAGTGGGCGCAATCTTCGCCCGCCACGCTGCCGGAGGCACATACCGCGTATGCGTCATCTTGAGCGGCGTAAAGATGTGCTGCGCCGCGTAGGCGTCGAGCGTCTCTCCCGAGACCTTCTCGACGAGCGCACCCAGCATGATGAAGTTGATGTCGCTGTAAACAAAACCCGATCCCGGAGTCGTTTCCGGAGGCATGACACAGGCGAGCTGATATGCCGTCTGCTTCCCTTCCCACGGGGTATCCAGATCCAGGTCCGGCGCAAGCCCGGAATAGTGCGTCAGCAGCTGTCGAATGGTGATGTCGTCTTTCCCATTCTGCGCGAACTCGGGAATATATTTCGCGACCGGATCGTTCATCCGCACCTTACCCTGCTCCATCAACTGCATGACAGCAGTGGTGGTGGCGATGACCTTGGTCAGCGAGGCCAGATCGAAGATGGTGTCAAGCGTCATCAGTTCGCGCTTCGGCTCGAGCGAGCGGTGGCCATACGCCTTGCGATAAATCACCTTGCCGTCGTGGCCCACCACCAGCACCGCGCCGGGAATGTTGTTATCAGCAATCGCCTGTTGGATGACGGCATCGACAGCGCTCAACTTGACAGGATTGGAGCTTGTGGCCGAGGCAGGCGCGGAGTGAGTCTGGTCCGGCGCGAGAAGCCCAGCAAGGCTACTCTTTTCCGCTTGAAGAGCCGGAACCCACACGGCGCAGGCCAATGACACGCATAAAATGACAGTAGAGAAAAAGACGTTAGACCGTTCACGCAGGAATACGAAAACACTTTTGGGCATCGGTTTGAACCTGAAGAAGCGATGGTTTGACTTTACACAACCCGGCAGCAAGCCTCAACAAACGCAGGTAATCGCGCGGATGCCTCTATCTTCGCCGGGCAGTGAGATGGCTTTACCCTGCTCCAGCAACTCTGCTATAACCCGCGAGGATCAGAATTTCAAGCGAGCAAGCCGATTCCCAACCGCACCCCAACTCTAGACCCGGCATTCGACCAGCAGGAGCAGCAGTTCTCGGCCGCGTTTTGCATTCTTCGCGAAGCCATCGCGGAGCATGCGTTCCCCGCAGCGTCGCTGGCAGTGACGTACGCGGGGAGACTTGTAGCCCTGAAATCCTTCGGCAGCTTTGTCTACGAAGAGGACCTCGAGGGTGCCCCGTCCTTGTCGCGTTCTTTGGGACAGGGCGGGGATTTTGACTTACCTGTTCAACCAACCACCCTGTTCGACCTGGCATCGGTCACCAAGGTGGTCGCGACGACAGCCATGGCGATGATCCTTTACGAGCGCGGCCTACTGGAACTGGACGCTGCCGTGTCAGGCGCTGTTCCAGAATTCCTGGCAGGCAACGACCCACGAAGGGGCGAGGTGACCTTCCGCATGCTTCTAGCGCACTCGTCGGGACTTCCGGCGTACGAAAAACTCTTCCTGAAGACGCAGAGTCACGACGAATTACTGAAGGCGGCTTTCTCGATGCCGCTGACAGCTGACCCCGGGACGCGCGCGGAATACAGCGACATCGGATTCATCATTCTGGGCGTGGCGCTCGAGCGTATTGCGGGAGAGCCCCTCGACACCTTTTGCCGACGCGAAATCTTCGGACCGCTAGGCATGTCGAATACGACCTTCAACCCGCCGCGAGAGCTTCGCTCCAAAATTCCACCTACGGCCGACGAGCGCGAGGGCGACGCCAGCCCCGAGAAACCACGCAGCACATTTCGCAAACGCATCATCCAGGGCGAAGTACAGGACGAAAACGCGTTCTTCCTGGGAGGCGTGGCGGGGCATGCGGGCCTATTCTCGACCGCCGAAGATGTGGCGTGCTTCGCGCACGTCATGATTTCGGGTGGAAGTCCCATCTTGCGGCCCGAGACGATCGGATTGTTCACACAGCGCGAGCCCACTCCTTCTGGAACATCGCGCGCGCTCGGCTGGGACACACCCTCTGCACCTTCACAATCGGGCACACACTTCGGACCTCACTCCTACGGCCATCTTGGGTATACAGGAACTTCGCTGTGGATCGATCCGGATCAGCAACTGTCGATTACGCTTCTGACCAATCGCACCTGGCCGGATTGCTCGAATCCAGCCATCAAGCAAGTGCGGCCGCGAGTCCACGACGCGGTAATTGAAGCTGTCGAGGAAAAAGGATAATGGCCTCAGAACGACCTTGGGAGCAAATCAAGCAAATCAAGCGATGCGGTATCTACCTTCTCCCCGATGGCATCTACGTCGTTGGCACTGCCAGAACTGTTCCAGGCTTCTGCATCGAGTCGGAACCTATCTTCAAGCTTGAACGCAAGACTTCGACAGTCCAACTGGGAGAGGCGGTCATCGCAGCGTTGAAGGCTTTCCGCATCGACGTCGCTTCCCCGGACCCGGGCAGTAGGAACACCAGCCCGCTATTGGCAAGGACCCATATGAGATCATGGAAGCAACTAGAGCGCACGGCACTGCTTGTCGAGATCTCCTTCGATGGCGACGCAGTTCAGGTGATGCCCACTACGCGAGATCTTGATCGAGGAGGCTACCAGCACCGGCCTGATTTCTCTTGCGAATGCGGACTTAAGCCGGAAGACATCGGTGCGACTTCATTCCGCGTTCTGGAATGCTGTTCTTAAACTGTTCAATGAACGCGAGCGTACGGCCTCCTGCCTTTCGAGGGGAGGACCAATCGCACATCTCGCAGCAACCCGGACGCAGTGGAAAGGCTAGGGACTTGACTCGAACCGGTTCGACAAAATCTGACCTTCGTCAACTTCCGACCGAACAAATCCTGAGTACGGCGGCGAATCTCGACCAGATGTCGTCGCTAGAAATCGTGCGGCTCATCAATGACGAAGACGCGACGGTCGCGGCGGCAGTGCGCCGGGCGCTTCCGCAGGTCGCGCGCGCCATCGATGTGGTAGCCGACGGACTGCGGCACGGCGGACGCCTGATCTACGTTGGGGCAGGTACCAGCGGACGACTGGGGGCACTCGACGCATCCGAAATTCCCCCTACATTCAACACCAGCCCTCGGACGGTGCAGTACATGATGGCGGGAGGAGCCAGGGCGCTTGGAGCGTCGACCGAGGCGAGCGAAGACGACACGGCGATGGCCGTGCAGGAGATGAAGAAGCGGAAACCCGGCCGGCATGACGTAGTCCTTGGTATCGCCACCAGTGGTCGCACCCCATTCACTATCGCGGCGGTCGAATATGCCCGCAGTCGCGGAGCACGCACGATCGCGCTCACCTGCAATCGCAATTCTCCTCTGGAACGTGCCTCGGAATTTGCCATTGTGACTGAAGTCGGTCCAGAGGTCCTCGCTGGGTCGTCGCGCATGAAAGCCGGCACGGCACACAAGATGGTCCTGAACATGATTTCGACCGGTGCGATGACACGACTGGGCTACGTGTACGGCACGCTGATGGTGAATGTGTGGACGAAGAACGAAAAGTTAGTACAGCGCGCGATACGCATCGTCGAGCAGGCGACGGCAACAGATCACCAGACCGCTGCTCGCGCTTTGCGAGATAGCGGTAACCGCACACCGGTAGCGGTCGTGATGCTGGCCGCAGGTGTCTCGCGCTCGAAAGCGGCCGGCGCGTTGAAGAAGACTTGTGGCCACGTCCGCCAAGCCATTACGATGGCGAAATCCGACAAGTAATCAGTAATCTATCGGGATTCCTCCCGCGCTCGCAGGTACGCCTCAACTTCCTTCTTCTCCGCATGGGCTGCCCATCCTGCGGGTGTCCCGCCGAATATGATGTCTTTCACATCGAGTCTCGCGCCGCGTTCCACCAGGAGCTTGACCACATCCAGATGCCCGTTTCCGGCTGCCTGGTGTAATGGCGTCGAGTGGGAATGCCCGCCGACCGGGTTGAATCGATTCGGATCTTCGTCAGCATCCAGCAACAGCCGCACGATTTCCAGGTGCCCATACTGCGAGGCAAGGCCGAGAGCCAAGTGACGGTGTTCCGAAGCCGCGTTTGGAAGCAAATGTTGAGCATCTTCTGAACGGCCGAGCGCCGCGGCCAACGGGAGGGTGATTCTAGCCCCACGCGCCAGTAGCGCATCGACGGCCTGCAATTCGAAAAGGACGGCCGCGGTCTCCGCGGTGCTATTCGGATCCGCTCCACGGTCGCAAAGCAGGTTGATCAGATCCATCTGCACGCCGCATTCGCGAGGGATACTTCCGGTCGCAACCAACATCAGCGTCTCATTGAGTGACGATTCCTCTACTCCCGCGTCGAGAATAACTTTTGTGATTTCTACGATGTTTTTGGGCAACTTGCCGTGTCGTACCGGGTTCTCGGCCACAAATTCCAGCAGTGTAGGATTGCGAAAGTAGTTTCCACCTTCGAAGGCGACATGCCGGCGTGCGAGATCCGGGTGCCGCTTGAGATGCGCTCGCAACCCTTCCGCATCGCCGGCATCGAGGAATTCAACCGCACGGCGAAATCCGGGGTCTTCAATTCGTTCGTGATGCGGAAGGTTGAGATGATCGCCAGGCTTGGGTTGCTCAACGCGCCGCTTCAGTTTCGTCCAGCTCGAAAATCCACACTCACGCGCAATCGTGAGTTGCGCATCGCTCAGATTCAAATCTGTGGCGAATATTTCGGCATCCGAAGCTTTCGCCCAGCACGGATGAAACTCCCGGATTCGCTGGGCTACGGCAGGGTCTTGCGCGGCGTGCCCCTTCAGCACGTCCTTCGCTTGGTACTTGAGGTGCTGGAGGCTCGGCTTTTCGGGAAGAGGTCTTACGGGCATAACGAACTTCCTTTCGTGCGCCCGAGGTCCGCATAGTTCTGGGCAGAAAGTCAGTTCGTAACCTGAATTGTCGAATGCAAGGTGGACTTCTGTCCTCTCCGCGGACGGGCAGCGCCCTTTTGCGCTAACCGGGATGTTAGCACAGCCCCGAGGATCACCCGACTGTATTCTCACAAAACCTTCAGGGGGTTAAAGTGCACTCTGTGATCGGTGCTGGCGCTTGCTCGCATCCCTCGCGGGGCGTCAGCAGTGGCCAGCCCTGGCGGAGGACATAATCCAACCACGCTCCCGCCACCTGCGAAGTCAGTACTGCCGCGACCACCAATGTCGTGTAAAAACCGGGGCTGATGATTCCCGCATCGAACGCCACGCTGGCCAGCACGATGCCGGGCCCACCCCTCGCGTTCGTCGTCACTGCGAGGTTCATCAGATCCAGCCCGCGGAATCCGGCCAGCCGTCCCGCCAACGTCACCGATAGAATCTTGACCGCGCAGCTTCCCACCAGGAATGCGGCAATCATTCCCAGCGAGGTGCTGTGAATCAAGTCCAGTTTCAGCCCAACAATCGCGAAGTACACGGGGATCAGCACTGCAAAAGAAAATTTTCCGATCGCGTCCAGCGCCCCGGCGAATATCCGCCGCTTCTTGTGAACTACCGCGAAGCCCGCCAGAAATGCGGCAAATACGAGGCTGACGTTCAGGGCTCCGGCCACGACGCAATATGCCAGCATGACGGCCATCGCGTATCCGACCGGAGAATGCCGCGCAAACATATTGAACCTGGACTTATTGATCCTCTTCACCACACGGGGGATCAGGGTTAATCCCAATCCAAAGAAAACGATCGTGGCCAGCAACTGGTAGAACATCTGCCGTGGGTGCAGAGCGGATTTTCCTGCCAGCGCCGTGGCCACCGCCAAGGCAAGCCAGAGAACAATATCCTCCAGCACCGCAACACCGAGCACCAGGCGCGCAAAGCGGGTATGCAGAATCTTTAGGTCTGAAAATATCTTCGACACGACCGGCACGGAAGTAACGGCAACGCCGACCGCCAGAATGATAATGAGAGCCGCCCGGTTGCCATTCGGACCAGCAAGCGATGGCCGGACTAACCAAGGGCCGAGAACCAACGCCAACGCGAACGGAATCCCCGTGCCCACGATCGTGAGCCATCCGACTTCGCGCCGTTCTTCGCGCGTGAACAGTTGCTGTGTTTCCGCTCCTGAGAGAAACATCAGCAGCAACAAGCCCAGCCAGTAGACAAACTGATAGACGTTCTGCTGCCGACCAGTGGCATTCGTGATCCACGATGTCGCGGCAAACCGCCCGAAGACCGCGGGGCCAAGCACCACACCCGCCAGAATCTCGCCGACTACTCTAGGCTGATGGAGTTTGGAAAAAACGTATCCGAGCACCTGCGCGAGCGACACCATGAGCAGAAGAAGGAACAACAAAGAAGTGAGATCAGAGTTCGACAAGGGTTCGCCCGCCCCCTTGGATGCACTCAGCAAACCAGGGTTTGCCGACTGGGGATTTTCCCTAGATGCGCTGTGGTGGTCGTGGTTTCTACCTTCGTATCGGCTGGAGCTTGAGCTTTGACTTTCGTCCCTGTACTACCGTTCCATGACAGGCAACAATCCGAAAACGGAAATCCCGTTACAATCAAAATTCAGTGTTCATTCCAGGACTCATCCATGGATAAGTTTGTGATTCGCGGGGGAGAGCCGCTCTTGGGTACGGTCCGCGTAAGCGGCGCCAAGAATGCGGCTCTTCCCTGCATGGCCGCCGCCCTGCTGACCGATCAACCGGTTATTCTTGAGAATATTCCGCAGGTCCGTGACATTCAGACCACGCGGAACCTGCTGGCGGCGATGGGCGCCGAAGTCGAACTCGGCTACGGACGCGCGCACCATCGCACGACAATTCATTGCGAGAATCTCGCCACCCCCGAGGCGTCGTATGAGCTGGTAAAGACGATGCGAGCGTCGACGCTAGTGCTGGGACCGCTGGTCGCACGTTGCGGACGCGCGCACGTATCCCTTCCCGGAGGATGCGCGATCGGCGCACGCCCGATCGATCTCCACATTAAGGGACTGGAACAACTCGGTGCCAAGATCACACAGGAACACGGCTATATTCAGGCTAAAGCCGACCGGCTCAAGGGCGCGGAGATTGTCTTCGAGAAAATCACGGTGACTGGGACAGAAGACCTACTCATGGCCGCCACTCTCGCCGAGGGAGAAACGATCCTGCAGAACTGTGCGCGTGAACCGGAAGTGGCAGACCTCGCCGACCTGCTCAACAAGATGGGCGCAAAGATCGAAGGGGCGGGCACCGCTACGATTCGGATCAAGGGTGTCAGTAAGCTGAAGGGGGCGAAGCATCGGATTATCCCCGATCGCATCGAAGCCGGAACATTCATCATTGCGGCCGCGATGACCGGCGGCGATCTAAACGTAGCGGGGTGCGATCCCTCACATCTAGACGCGCTCCTCAGCAAGCTGCACGAAGTTGGAGTGAAGACGAAGGCTTCTGCCGATGCGGTGCGCGTGATGGGCGACAATCCCTTCACCGCCGCCGATATGGCCACTGAAGAGCATCCGGGGTTCCCGACCGATTGCCAGGCACAATACATGGCGCTCGCCACGCAGGCGGAGGGCACATCGATCATCGCGGAGAATATTTTCGAGAACCGGTTCATGCATGCGCAGGAACTGGTGCGCATGGGCGCGAACATCAAGATCGAAGGCCGGCGCGCGGTGGTGCGAGGTAAGACGCAGTTGAGCGCTGCAGCCGTTCTGGCGAGCGACCTGCGCGCCTCGGCGTCCCTGGTGCTGGCGGCGCTGGTTGCCGACGGCGAGACCATCATCGACCGCGTCTATCACATCGATCGCGGCTACGAGCACATCGAAGAAAAGTTCAAAGGAGTCGGAGCCCAGATCCGCCGCATCGGAGAGATGTTTCCCAAAAAAGCCACCGCCGCGAAGTGACGCGCAGGCAAGGGCGTCCCCACATTTGGCTTAAACTCGAAAACCGGTCTGGACGTGGACGCAGAGTCGCTGCGCTGACCCATGGAGCTAACGCGTCTCGTACCCTCCATGACGCCTAGCACGCAATAAGGGAGGCGCTTCAAATCAGTTCTCTTCCTCGGGTTCGGGTTTGCCGCCCGGAGGTGGTTTCGGCGTTGAACGAGAAGGCAGTTCACCGCAGGGTCCGTGGCCACCGCCAACTGTGGGATGTCCGCCGCCGGGATGGGCTCCGCCGTGATTGCGGGACATCTGGCAGGACTTCATCGACTCCATCTGCTGTGGCGAAATAAGCGCGTCGAGTTGCTGCTTTGCACTCTGGTGGATCTGGCGAATCTTCTCTTGACGCTGCTGCGGGCTGAGGGAAGATTCGGCGCATACCGCTTCGACCTCCGAGCGGGTCCTTTGCTGGATGGCGCGACGCTGCTCCATGGCCGACTTGGAGATACCGGCTTCTTCCCAGCAAGGTGGCTGGTGCGGATGTGGCGAACGGGCGACCCCTCCGGGATGTACTGGCGGGAGTTGCTGCACACGAACCGGAACACTCTGAGCGGCCCCGCTTTGGCTTAACGGCGCGGAAACGACGACCGCCAGGAGGCACGTGCTGAGGGAGAGAGCGCGTCTAGGCATACTATTCCTCCGGCTGGGCTGAACCCCACACTCTGCAAAAAGTTGCGCACCGAAATACGCGGTAGTGCCTCTTGCCCGACGATCTCGCGGGCAATATCGGGGAATTTCAGGTAAATTCCCCGGGGATCTCTACTTGCGCGTTAACCGCTCAATGAGGTCGCCACACTCTGGGTAGCTCACTCTCAAGGCATCGCGCTGCCCGAGCTCGAAGTCGGCAAAATCGAATCCGGGGGCGACTGTACACCCCACCAGCGTAAACGACTCCCAATCCGCCACGTGCGACGCGAACCAGCATCCCGCCGGCACCAACGCCTGGAAGACCTGTCCTGCCTCGGGATCATTGCCCAACGTAATCGTCGAATACTTCCCGGCAGGCTCGATCACATGCACGCTTACGGGAGCGCCAATGTAGAAATGCCACATTTCATCTGACCGCAGCCGGTGAAACGCCGAGAAGTTCTTTCCCTCGAGCAGAAAGTAGATCGCCGTCGAAGCTGCCCGATCCCCACCAAAACCCGGCGGCAGCGCCTCACGCGCAATCCTCAAGTCAGACCGGTACGTTTGCCGGAAATATCCGCCCTCCGGATGCGGCTCCAGCCGCAGCCGCGTCACCCAATACCCCGCATCATCCTTGTCCAACATATTTCCTCGCGCAGACCGTCGGCAGGGAGCTACCCGCGCCGGCCCCGATTTTGCAGAATTTCGAGAAACGTTTCCGCTCCCTCCCGCACTATCTCGATATTAAGGGGTATTGCCCATGTCGGTGCGGCCAACTGATCCTGCTCACGAACTCGATGCTGCTTGGATTATCGCTCTCTGGTTAGCCATCCACGGAGGCGATCCGAGGCCCGAAGTCATCGCGGCTCAAGCCGTGGCTGCCACCGCTCACTATGTCAACGGAACGGGACGCCCGTTTTTCGGCTTCGAACAACTGAGGGCACTGTTCGGACAACTCGGAGTCACCGTGACGGAACGCACCAAGCACGACGTTTCCTCTGTCAGCACTCAGTCCCAGAAACCGCACGACGGCGAAGCGCGCGAATTCCTCACTCATCAATATTGTTTCAAGTTCGAAGGATCGACCACCTGCACCAAAATACCCGTCCTTACCCACTTGCGAACTGCGGCCTGAAGCGCCAGTGGGGTCCCACCTGCAGGACTCCTGCCTTACGCGGAGCACCCCCACCCTTGCATCTTCGGCAAGGGTGGGATTCGATTCTTTGCAGTCCAGCATTCATCGGACTTCTTCGTAAAACAATCTCGACAGAGGCACTCGCGTCCTTACCCAAAAGACCACGGCCAAATTCCAATCCGATCACTTCTCCCGACAGGGGCCATGAGTGTTACTCCCCGGGCAGGTTCTTTCAGTTAGAATGTTGCCGCACCAGAGAAATCCACATCGGGTCATGTCAGGAAGGATGCCATGAAAACGGCGAGCCTTGCCCATACGCAATGCGCAGCGGATAAGAGCGGCCTGTTACGGAGACTGAGTAGGGGAAGGCATTCCCGCTGCATCGGTTCCATGGGGATTGCTGCAGCTCTGATCTTGCTGGCGCTGCTGACGGCTTGCTCGTCAGACGCGAACAAGCCGGCGGAAGAAGCGAAGCCCGAGGTCAAGGGCCCGGAGTTGCTGACAGCGCGTTCGGCGTTTCAAAAGCTGTACATAGCGGCGCGCGGCTGGAATCAGGATGCCCGGCCATACCGGATCGAATCGGTGGTGACCAGCGACGGTAACGGGCGTGACGGCAAATGGGCGGTGTGGCGCGGCGGCTTCGCTTCGCCGACACAACGCTCGGCCAAGGGTTACACCTGGTCCGGAAGCGCGGCTGAAGGCGCGCCGTCGCGCGGCATAAATCCTGGAAACGAAGACAGCTATAGTCCGACCAATGCGTCCATGCAAACGTGGGACATACAGTTCCTGAAGATCGATTCAGACCAGGCGATGGCCACCGCCATGAAACACGGTGGTGACAAAGTTCTGGAGAAGGCTCCGGACACGCCTGTGACCTATGTATGCGACTGGAACCACAACACAAATCAACTGATATGGCACGTCATCTTTGGCGCAAACCGGGAAGGCTCAAAGCTGACAGTATCGGTCGACGCTTCTACCGGCGAATTCATCCGCGTGGAGAAATAGAACTTTATCCCGATCGAAGGATCCGCAACTTGTCTAGCGGCTTGAGTCTTCAGCGTGTTTGAGCTGGACCTCAATCAATGTGAAGAACCGATAGAGCGCTTGCGAGGACGTAATCGCCCTTTTCAAGGTATTACGCTCGCCGAAGGCGACGATATCTTCTGGTGAATATTGGAGGCGAACGCGATCGGCGGCGCAGTGAGCGCTGAGGATTTCGACTCCCGCGGCGGCTACGTCGGCCTTGAGGCGAGCAACGTCAATCTTCTTTCCACTTCCGGACTGCATTCTGCAACAGCTCCTTTTCGCTTGTAGTTTTTCGGAGGGCACGCAGGTGGATTCCGGGATTCCTATGGGAGGACTGCCGTTCGGGAATCCAGCGGAACCCACGCTGCGACATCGCTTCTTCGGTTTTCGGTATTAAGTATACATTGTTACTAATACGGTGTGGAAGTAATAAGTTACCAAAGTTTGCTGGAGGCAAAGTGCCACGCCATCCCGATCCTGACCTGGAGAAACGAATTCTGACAGCGGCGTCGCGGTTGTGGGCACGCGGCGGAGAAAAAAAGTTGACCATGCGGGCCATCGCGAGCGCTGCCGAAACAACTACGCCCACCGTGTACGAACGCTATCGCGACCGGGCTGACATTCTGCGCGCTTTGCGATCGAAGGTCCGGAGCGAACTGTTTGCAGCTCTGAGCCCAACCCGCAACCTGGCAGGAGCGGTTCAGGGATACCTGGAGTTCGCACTAGACAATCCACACGGATATCAGGTTTTGTTTGACGGCGTGGGAAAACCTCCTTCGCTGTATGAACCGTGGCCGTCGTTCAACCTGATGCGCCAACGATTGGCGGAGGAACTCGGGGGCACGCCGCGACAACACAACCGCCTGATGCTGGCGATCTGGTCGCTGATGCATGGCACGGCGATGCTGATCATTCGCGGCGGGTTCGAGGGAGCCCTGCGCATGCAAGCCATACACGCCTGTCTTGATATGGTCCAGGTGATTGTTCGAGCGTCAGCGCGGTCGAGGTCTTTCGTGCATTCCGGCCCGAAGTGGCCGGCGAGTCTGGTCTTAGGTGAAGGGGAACGCAGCTCTGTCGGCAACGGAGATCAGAAAGAAAAGATCGGACGAACGGGTAAGCGCCGGAGGTGACCTGGATTCGGTCCGGAGCTCTTAATTCTGAGACTCGCGTACTAATTTGGTTTCGCGCTGGCCGCCGGACTCTTCAGGCGTTCGATGGCTTTCTTTGCTTCCGCGGCCTCGGGGCCGTACGGAAGAATCTTGAGGTAGCCTTCGTATTGGGATAACGCTTCATCCGGACGATTCATCTTCTCCAGGCAAACCGCAAGCTTATACATGGCCACCGCGTCGTTCTCCTTGTAGACGAGCGCCTCGCGGTAGCGGCCCTCGGCGCCTATGTAATTCTTGCGCTTGAAGTAGTAATCGCCGACTTCAATGTCTTTCGCCGCTTTATGCGGGTCCCAGAGGTGGAACTCGGTAGTACCGCCGCCGGATGAGCTTTCGTCTTTGAGAACGTCGGAACTATCAGGATGCTCCTTCGAGTCGTTCGGAGGCGGGCTCAAATCGATCTGTGTGTCTTTGCTGGAACTGTCGCCGCGATCGTCCCCGAGAGAGGCCGCGTCGACGCTGTCGGAACGCGGAGGCGCAAGGCTCGGATTGTGGGCCGGCGACTTGTCCGGCGCGGACGAGGCGGAGTTTGGCTTCTGCGACTTCGCGGGGACAGACGGAGACGAGTTCTGCGCGACGGCAAAACCGACACCGAGGAGCAACACCATCAGGAAACTGCGCATATGTCTATGTTAACTTCCTTCGTGCGACTTGCGAAATGCTTCGAGGCAGCGGCGCGCGGTTTCTAATTCCCCATATCGGCTGCCTTCCTGCTCGATGAGGTAGTATTCGATTCCTCCAACGCTCTCGGCAGCCTGAAAGATCCCTTTCCAATCCGCCTTCCCTTCCCCAAACAACGTCTTATAGCCAATGTTGGGGTCGGGAGACCAGTCCTTACAATGGATGGAGCGAATGCGTCCGGGGTTGGCTCGGATCCACGCGACGGGATCGGCGCCGGCTTCGAGGCAGGTCCCCACGTCGAGTTGCAGCATGACCTCGGGCTTGGTATTCGCGGCTAGAATCTCGATTGGCCGCTTCCCTTCCACCGGTTTCCACTCGGCGTCGTGATTGTGATACCCGACTTTGAGTCCGGCAGGCGCCAGTTTGCCGGAAGCGTCATTCAGCTTATCGGCGAGTCCTTTCCATCCCTCGAGAGTAGGCTTGGGATCGCTCCACGCTTGCACGACGTACTTCGTGCCCAGGATTAAGTTGAGAGTCTTTGTATGCTCGATCTTAGCGCCACTGAAATTGTCTTCGTCATTGTGTGTAGAAAGGCAGCGGATGCGAAGGTCGTCCATCAGCTTGCGCATATCTTTTGCCTGCGCCTCAGACCAGCTGTAATACGGGCCGTAGAACTCGACCACCTGATATCCCATTTGAGCAACGGCGCGGACCGTGCCTTGGGGATCCTTCTGCAGCGCGTCGCGTACGGAGTAGAGTTCCAGTCCGACCGGAATGGATTTTGACGAGGCCAAGCCAGAAGCGATTCCGCGAAAGACCCACGGCAATGCCGCCGACATGGCAAGAAATGACCGCCGGGATAGGTTGGAGTATGGCATGGCTGAAATATTACGCCTGCGAGGCAAGAGCACGATGTGAGCAATCAGCTGCCGAAAGCTAAATCAGGTCAGAGGCGTTGGCGTGACTGGCTGGTGAGGAGCGCTACCGTGAACAGGACACCGACGATCGCAGGCGCCAGGATCCACCAGAAGCTGTAGAAGAATGCGGTGATGACGAAAAAGATTCTAGCGGATGGGGGAATCTCCTTCACTCCCTGTCCGACATAGGAGAGCGCAAGGTGATAACCAGCCGAACGCAACGCAAACATTCCGCCAATCAGTACGACTGTTAGGATTGCCGCAGTCCGTAAACGCAAATCACACCTCCTCCGGCATTCTCTTTATGACTTCTGAGGGAAGAGCTTGGTCAGCCGCTCGGCCAGCGTTTGGACTGCCTGGTTCAATGCGGGAAGGCCGGGCGTGTCGAAGTCGAGGTCCAGGCTCTCCAGATCGCGCGCGACATCCTTGACCAGTTGCGTCGTCATCTCGACCCTCTGCCGCATGACTTCATTCATCAGCTGATAGGGATCGTTGCCTTTCCCCTGGCTCTCGAGCCATCGCTGCACGGCAACGCTGGCCTGGCGGGCGCGCTCGGACGCAACGCGGAAATCCATGAGGACCTTCACGTTGATCATGCCCGTCTTCACCGAATCCTGCAGTTGCTTGAGCTCGTCATTGGTCTTCTTCAGACGAGAGGATAGTTCCGGGTCCTGCTGCGGTTTGGAAGCCATGCCTGCGAAATCCTTTCGCGCCAGCACGACTGGAGAGGTGCGCGGGCGCCGTTCATTTAGCGTAGTTCCCATCGCAGCCGATTGTCGATCTTACTTCGGTCACTAGTCTCTAACCCATCTCATAAATGTTTCGAGTCCCCAAAGCCTAATTCTGACCGGTTCGCTTTTGTGGTTCAACTTCCGGATTGATCGTGACTCAAGAGCAACGCCGTAGTGTTGAGCTTGTGCGAAGCTCAAATGAGCGCATTGGCGATTTTGAGTCAACCGATTTTGAGCCAACAACGAAGCGTTCTGTTGTCCCGATTTCAGAGTCACGACCTGGGGCACTTGGCATCGATCACTCTGCACCGATCCCCGTTTGCCAAATTGATTCCGGGTAGCTGGTTTGCTAAGGTCGTCGTGATGTCCGAGCCTTCCACCGAGCCGATACGCGAATTGCTCGACTCCCTTTATCGCGTCGATTCGGGACGAATCCTGGCGACTCTGATCCGCTTGCTCGGTGATTTTGATCTTGCCGAGGAGGCGATGCACGAAGCCTTTGCGGCTGCGCTGAGCGTGTGGCCGAGGACTGGAGTACCCGACAACCCCCGACCGTGGTTGATTTCGACGGCCCGATTCAAAGCCATTGACACTCTGCGTCGACGGGCACGATTTGATGCGTCTGAAGACGAGCTCGTGCGACATCTCGAGGCGCAATCGATTTCGGCGGAAAGGTCAAAGGACAGCGTTGAGGATGACTCCCTTGAAGACGATCGGCTGCGCCTGATTTTTACCTGCTGTCATCCATCTCTACCACCGGAAGCGCGTGTAGCCCTCACCTTGCGTGAGGTGTGCGGGCTGACCACCGAGGAGATCGCAAAGGCCTTCCTCACCACTCCGCGTACGCTGGCGCAGCGCATTGTGCGCGCCAAAGCAAAGATTCGAGAGACACGGATTCCCTACGAGGTGCCGACGCCGCAGGAGTTGCCGGAGCGATTGGGCGCGGTGCTTCACGTCATCTATCTCGTCTTTAACGAGGGTTACTCGGCCGCGGCGGGAGCGGAGGTAACGCGGGCCGAGCTAACCGGCGAGGCCATTCGACTCGGCCGTTTGCTGACCGAACTCCAGCCGGAACCGGAAGTGATTGGCCTGCTTGCCCTGATGTTGCTCCAGGAATCGCGTCGCGCCGCCAGAACCTCTCCGACCGGAGAGCTGATTTTGCTGGAGAATCAAGACCGCTCGCTCTGGAACCGGGCGCAGATCGCCGAGGGAGTGGCATCGCTGGAGAGAGCCCTGAAGTCCCGCGACTTCGGCCCTTACACACTGCAGGCTGCGATTGCGGCCGTTCATGCGCAGGCGGAATCGGCGGCTGAGACCGACTGGCGCCAGATTGTTGCGCTTTACGACCGATTGCTACGAATTCATCCTTCGCCAGTTGCACAGCTCAATCGTGCCGTGGCCATTGCCATGTGCGATGGTCCGGAGGCCGGTCTGAAGCATATCGACGCGGTCTTGGAACATGGCGAATTGGCAAATTATTACCTGGCTCATTCCGCCCGTGCAGAGTTGTACCGCAGGCTGGGCAGGACCGCTGAGGCTCGGTCCTCTTATGAGAAGGCGCTGGCCCTGACCCAACAGGAACCGGAGCGGCAATTCCTGCAACAGCGGATTCGGCAGCTGAAATA